>VTLG01006635.1_pt1 | contig 12162 bp, 18 predicted proteins | sample 4694571 | NCBI WGS metagenome assembly VTLG01 (sample SAMN12604809, study PRJNA352737) | marine metagenome | biome: ENVO:00000447; feature: ENVO:00000209|ENVO:00000569|ENVO:01000036; material: ENVO:00002151; isolation source: viral sequences binned using virsorter ... | reverse complement strand
CTGTAGTAGAAGCACTCATTGTCGCTGAACTTGTATATAAAGCCAGCTTAAAAGAGTTTCCTCCAGAAGCTTTAAAGTTATGTACTGCTTGCAAAAGTTCACTTTTAAAAGAAGTACACATTGCTTGCGTAATCGCCATTATAGTCTCCTAATAATTTCAGCTAAGTCCTTATGACCTTGCTGTTCTAATTGATTACCTATAGTACACATATGGTTTTTAATCGCCTCATGCATATAATAAGCAATGATTTTGTAGCACAGATTTTTAAAAGCGTGTGCTTGTGCTTTAATTTGCGGTGGTGCTGTATCACTTACCGAAATAATTTTGTCAGTCGCCATTTCAGCAACTTCTTCTGGAGTATGACCTCTATTTTCAGTTGTCCTAACCCCTAAATTTCCTATTGATATTGTAAAAGAATCTGTTTCCATTAGTATTTATCTGGTTCTGGTGGAGTTAAATTTATATCATTCCTATCTATTTTACCAACTGGTTTAGGCTTTTCCTGTTTCTCAACCTGAGAATAATTACAAACCTTAATACCAGCACCATTTTGGTAAGTAACCTTTGGATCATCTAATCGATGATAACCATATAATTTATCTTTAAACCCTATATCAGTATCTAATAAAGATGATCTAGGAGCAATTGAAACATCTATACCAGCATCAATACACTTAGATAACCAAAATTCAACACATCCTCTACCTGCTTCTGCAAAATGCATATTGCTCTTATAAGTAAAATCAACACCGAAAACAGCAATGCTTTTAACTTTAGCCCATAATGCGTAAGCAATAGCATAGGCAATCGTGTTATTAAAATAAGAACAACCGAGTTTTCCTACAACCTCTTCTAATGGATATTCTTCAACCGCAGGCACTCTTTCATCTAACTCACAAGAATAAATAGGATAATAAGCAGTTGGCAAAACCAGCCTCATCATTTCTGTCATAGAGCCAGCATCCTCAGTATCGAAAAAACGACTCATGGGGTCTAATATGAAAGCCCTATCTATACGAGGCAAAACACCTATCATGGCATTGATCGCCCATACTTCATCAAACAATACGCTATGAACCTGTGATAAATGAAAATCTATCTGGCTTTGACCCATAGCTACTATGGCAATGTTTTTGCCCTCCATTTTCTTGGGTAATTTAACCTATCTTAGTCCTTGGAATTCTTGCAGATTGGATGCCTTCCATTTTCTTAGCACCTCTAGGAGCAGCCTTTCTTCTATTCCGATTACCACTCTTGCCACCGCGTCTACCGGTTCCAGTAGCTTGTCTTTTTACTCTTCTTTTACTTCTTTTAGAAGATGTGTCTGTTGGTGTAATTGGACCGAGAGGTGAAGGACCCTGCTGAAAATCACTATCAGTTCTTTGTTCTGTTGTAATTACAGTTGGTTGGATAGTTCCAGCATTTCCAAATCGCTTTATACTGCCTCCGCCATACTTTCTTTGAACTTGGTCTTTATAAGACTCTACTGTTCCTCCAGAAGAATGCCTTCCATGCTTTCTTCTTGGTGGATTAGCTTTTCGTTTAGGTTTCTTTTTAGGTAGATTTCGTTGTGTTGCTGGAGCAGAAGGAGTATCAAAAGGTGTTACTGGTTTTGGTTTGTAATTTTTCATTATTTTTTTTCTCTTTATTGGTTTTTTTAGTTATGTAATTAAAATTAAATTTCTCCTGATCTGTAAGCATCGGTTCGATCTCTACCTTCTCCTAATACTTTAAGCCTGCCTAACGCGGACTCATATCTTGTATGATAAACAGACATCATATCTTGCTCACCCTTCATATACACATAACCCTCAACTAGACACGCATAAAGCAATGCTGATGGAGCATTTGTTGATAACCATGTTGTTCCAGAGTCGCCTCCAGCAGTAATTGATGCTGGTCTGTAAAAGTAATGTAACTCTACATTGTAAGCAGCGTCTGGTGTAGGCGCTACGATAAAGTAATCATTATCAAATATACCATAATACTCTGGCTCTCCTGTTGTCGATGCGTTTGGGTACATCTCTCGAATCCAGTTTACATCCTTATTCATTAAGAATGTCTGATTGCTACTGGCTGTATAGGATAGAGAATAAGGTGCTAAAAAATCACTTGGAATACCTAAATACTGGTTTCCTGAAGATAAAGAACCTGTTTGATTCTTTCTAAATACAGGTAGCTGAACATTCTCAAGAATACGATCCTCTGCCTGCTTAATCATATCGGGCAGATAAGTAGTAAAAGAGGTCTCACTATTCTGGAGATAATTCTGTATTAAGTTTTTTAATTCAGCGTAAGTCATATTTAACTCGTTGTTACTTTAAGTGTTCCTACCTTGCCATGCATATCAAGACCAACTGTTCTTGATCCAACAGAGGTAACACCACCGCCAATCGGATCAAACGCATATAAGCGCCTACTAGCTGCCTGAGCTTTATCAGGTCTTGGGTTCTCCAAAGCAATCGGATCATCAACAGGCATTCTGCCTAATTGATATTGAGGTTGATCCTGATCCAAACACTCTGGACAAACCAAGAACCCACTAAGTCTTGTATCGACAACTTCATCTTTTAAATCTTTTAAATCGTAACGAAATCCACAACGATCACAAAAACCAAAAGCATACTTACCTTGTGCAAACTGGGTCATTAGTTATTAAAAGATGTCCACGGCACAAAACGAAAACTCGCTTTAACCCTATCTTCCTCAGATGCTAGTCGCCATTGTTGTTCATATTCTTGTTTAAGAATAGGTAATCTCTCCATAGCTTCTGGTCTTTTCATAGCCACATAATAAGCTAAACCAGATACCAAAGCAGGTATAAATCTTTTAGGAACATCCATATTGTTACTACCCGGTGTTCCGCTATCGTAAATTTGCCTTATACGATAATAAGCTACAGTATAAGTCCGCGTATCATCAGGTACGGGCCAAAGAGTATATTGGGGGGTTGTTGTTAATCTTTGAATCCATATTTGGGTAGGCTGACCTGTTTGTAATTTATTAGGTATATCAGCATATTGTGTTGGTGAAATTCTTGTTAGTTGATAATCAGTTTGACTGGAACTATCTCCAGCATCCAAACGTAAATGGGTTTCCATTAAATCAATCGTATCATCAGGCAATGTATAGGTTGCGGTATCAGCAGTTAAAGTCTGTGTTCCGCTTTCTATTGTCCATAGGTTAATTCCACGATTCTGCCACTCAAGCATCATCATATCGATACTGCGTCTTGCAGTACGATAATCATAGCCAGTACGAGCCTCTAATCCTGCTCGCTCATAGGCTTCTTCAACAATCTCACCTATATTGAGATTGAAAGTATTGGTGGTTGCAATAGCCATCTAATCAACCATTTTTGCGAAATTTCTGAGGTCTAGCTGCACCACTGCCACGGGCAATAGTATATTTTCCATAGGTATCAGACTTAACTGCACCGCCTTTAGAATATCGCCTTTTCTTTGTTGACTTTGGTTTACTAGATTTAGAATCGTAATAGCTTGGCATAGTCTGCCCTCCCGATTGTTTTCTTTTTGATTTAGAATAAGCTATAGCAACGGCTTGTTTCTGGGGATATCCTTCTTTTCTTAACTTCGAGATATTCCCAGAAATAACCTTGCTAGAACGCCCACTTTTAAGCGGCATTATTTTTTAGCTTTTTTCTTTGCTGCTTTCTTAGCAGGAGATAAAGCCTTCATAGCGGCTTGCGCTTCTTTCTTAGTCATAAGGCTTCCATCAACAATGACCTCTTCGCCATCAATGATTTCTGCGACCTGAAAGATTGGTTCACCACTTGGAACTCTCTCTCCATTTTGTACTACTTTGTACTTAGCCATAATAATTCCTAACTTGGATTAGTATAATGTTTGACCACAGTCATAACGATAGTATAAACATCGCCACTACTATGACCAACCGTTGTAAACTTAACATCCCCTGTTGTGCCAGTTCCTGCGTTATCAGGAATACCGCTAAAATCAGAAAAATCAAATTCATCAGACCAATCAGCAGGAAGCTGAATAGCTAATACATCGGTATCAGCGTCAAACAATATTTTGACACCCATGCCGATATTGCTGAATGAGATTTTTTCAATGCTTACTGAACTACAAGACATTCCTGTTACTGGATTTGTTGTCAATCCAGAAACATCAATCTTGGTGACGGCACTCTCTCCAGTACCGTCACTTACATTAGTAAACTTAAATATAGCGTGTTGCGCACCATCTTGGATGGTTTGTGTTGCTACTGCATCAGCCATTATTTACCCCCTTATGCGTCAGCAAATGGAGTTACTATAGTTCCTGATCCAAGAATAAGTCCTTCGACAGCATACTTAGCAGAAGCCATTGCAGTTACCTTTACGATACTGCCAGCTAATCCGCCTTTAGTGCTTCCGTTCATAGTAATAACATCATTGCTTGAGCCAGAAATAAAGGTTTTACCTGTTGCATCATCTACGCCAGTATATAGACCGCCAACGAACTTATCTGTGCCATCGGTCAATATGTCCATGTCTGTCGCTGCTGTAACAACTATAAATGTAAAAGTAGCGCCCAAATTATTAGTTTGATTTGGATCGTCATCTGCATCTGGTGCAGTCACAACAATAGAAGGCAAAGTAAATTTGCCATCTGCATCATTTGTTATTAAAACTTTACCAGCGTGAGCCGCAACTGTAAGTGTTGTATCAGCAGTTAAACTAACTACGTTAGCGTTTCCTGCTGAAATAAAACCAGCCAATGATTGAACTGGTCCTGAAAAGGTTGATTTTGCCATAATTTCCTCCGTTGGAAATAAGTCCTACTGTCTTGGCAAGTCTGCTAGGTCAGTCTGTAGGACAAGTTTACCCTAGATAAGGTTGATGTGGGTTGAGTAAGAAACCCCCACATCACAGGTTCCATAACAAAAATTAAGCTCCTGAAGTTCCGTAAGCACCAAGCGGATCAGACACGCCGAAGCTGTATCTTTCTCTTGACTTGTATCTTACATTTCCAGTATCAAAATCGCCGTCCATGCTCGTTTCCATAGAAGTTCTAACAAAATGTTTGAACCCATTTGGAACGTCAGTCATTAAGAACCATGCATCAGTATCAGTTAGATAATGATTCACGGCATAACCACCGGGAACAACGCCCATTGATTTAATCGCATTAATATCATTGTCAGAAGTACCCACTCTGAGATCAGACTGTAGTATCCGTTGAGCAACAAACATCAAGTTAGGCGGTATAATCAATTTACTTGGTTTAGCTGCAATCAGCAAACCACGCTCATCTGTCCAACCAGCGATTGTTATAATGGCGGCTTCTAGTGAAGTCTCATTAAGATCAGCATCGGTTGAAGGTTTGTTAGCGTTTGTTCCACCAGAAACAAGAGGGTGAGAGGTGCTGAATAAATCAACGCCATCACCAGTGTCATAGTCGCCAAACCCTTTATTCAAAGGATAAGCGGCTTTAACTTGTTTCGTGTAAGCCATAGCTCTGGCAAGTGCTTTCGTGTAGCGAGCAGAAAGAGAATCATAAAGATTATCTTCCATTGCTTCTTCAGTAATCGCAAATCCCATTGCAATGGTTTCGTGGTTGTAACGAGCTGTAAAAGATTCTTGTGCGTTATCATAACTGATAGCGGAACCTTCATCTTTTACTGGAGCAGCATTAAAGCCACTTAACTTGACTTCTTCTTCAAACGATCTGTCTGAGGATTCGGTCTCGTATATCTCTTCATGCTCATTTTCATATTTGCTGTACTCTAATCCGAACAATGCATTCAAACCGGGCAAAAGTTCTTTCAGCAGTTGTGCTCTTGAAATAGCCATTTACTAAACTCCTTATATTCCAGTTGTATTGTCCATGAGGTGTCCAACATTAAACTTGACGACAACATCAGTGTAACTATCACCAACTGCCGAGTTCGGTCCATCAACGAATTGAATGATACGAACTGGTAGCGTGTTGGTTGTAGCTGCGGTAGATATATCGACTGCGTTTTTGCTAGTACCTATAGAGGTTGAGCCTGCTGTTTGAATGACTGCACAATTAGTTCCCAACACAGCTTGTGCGGCAGAACCGTCACATTGCATTTGGAAAGTAATGTCAGGATCATCCATAACATAGGCTACAGCATCAGAAGCAGCAGTAGAAGCGGGCCATTGTTGATTAAAGGTCTTTTGATTAGTACTTGGATCGGTGTAAGCACATCCGACAAAAATACCAATTGGAGTTAAAGAAGTAGTACCAGTATCTTTTTCGACAGTACCGGCAGTAACTAACTTAACGAAGTCGCCATAAAAAATAGCAGTGCCATAAGCACTTGCAATTTTATAGTGACGAACTTTTCCACTAAAAGAGCCATTACAACTAAGTCCAGCTTGTGGCATAGCACCGTAAGGTGTTGCACTACTAGGCATATAATACTCCCTATTACATCACAAAGTTAAATTGTATAACCCCATGAAATAAAATTATTTCTTGGAGTTACTCCCAAAAGTAACCCTAGTTTGCCTTTCTGGTTGAAGAACAGGCATTCTTGGGTCATTTTCTCTAAGATAATTACTATCAATTCCACTCATTTGTTGATCAGCCATCTTTTCGTAGTATTCCCTACGATCTTTGACCATCTCCACTGGAGCTTTACATAGTAATAATCCACCAACTTCAATTGCACCTTCCTGCCCCCAGCGAGAGCCTTCGTCTGAAAGTATTTTCAAACTAGGTTGTGTCTCCGCTTTGACGACCTCCCAGCCTTCTCTGAACTTGCTGGAAACATTAGTGTTATCGGGACTACCAATCATGCTGGTTCGTACCCATCTAAACACCCATCCTTCCTCCGGTTCGGGGTCGGGCAGTACATTTGGTGGTGACCAAGACTTTTTTCGTTCTGTGGTTTTTCGATTATACTCCTCTCTTGGAGTGCGCTCTTCAGACATATAAATATCCTCTAGTTATTTGCAGACATATCCTTAACCAATTGGTTAGCATATTGTTCTGGAGTTACCCCAAGACGCTTTGCGAGGGCGACTTGAGTTGCTGTAAGCTGTATTTTGCGTGGTTTTGCACCATTATTGCGTGTAGCAGGTGCGACCACGGAACTTTGGGAATTAGAGCTTACAGCCTCTTTTTCTTCTTTATTCCCAAAGAAATCTGGAAAAACTTGTTTCATTCTTTCATCTATTTTTTCATAGTATTCATCAGAACGAGGATCAAGACTTTCTTCTCTGACTAATTTTTCATGCACACCATAAGCAAAACTGGTCATTTCAGCATCATTACCAAACCATTGGTTCTTTGCTTGCCAAGAAATTGCCTTATCATCAGGTCTTGGTGGCATTTGTTGTTGAGGAACAAATTGTTCTTGTTGTTCAGGAACAAATGTTTCCTCTGGAATTTGAGCGTTGAATTGTTCGGCACTCGCCGCATCCATCGTTGCTCTTGTTAAGGCTTCTTGAGCGGCAACCATTTCCTCTGTATTGCCCTGTTCATAAGCCTCTTTGTATTTTTGTTGGGCAGCTTGTTTAGCAAATGCTGCTCGTTCTTCAGCTTGTTTCCCTAAATACTGCTGTCCATCTGAAACCAATCGATTTAAACGATCATTTTCAGACTTAACTCTTTGTGCATAGACAATTGCCTCATCTCGAAGTTTTGCAGCTTGTTCCTTTTGTCGCCTTTCTTCGTGATGCTTGGCAGTCAATTGATCAATTCTTTTCTGAACACCTTTGTCAACATTCAGAATTTCTTCATCAACTGCTTTATCATCTTTAACATCTTCGGCAAAAACCTTTTCTTTCTTCTCTGGTTTAGCCTCTGCATCGTCAATAATTTCAATATCAATTTCACCTTCGGGTTCAACCACTTCATCTGGCTTTGAGCCAATCTTTGATTTCACGCCTAAGAACTTTTCTTCTGTACTCATGGTTGAGTTTTCGTTTGCATCGCTCATACTTTTTCTATCCCTCTGGGATCATCAACCACTGCTTCGACATTATCATCATTGATGATGCGAAATTCTTTCCCATAAATCTTAATACGAGTGCCACTAAATGATCGAAACACAACAAAATCGCCTTCTTTACACCAAGGTCCAGTTGGGAATCGGGTTTCATCTTTGTAACAATCCGGACCCATTTTTAAGACAAAACCTGTAATCGTGGAGATTTCTTCATAGCGGATTGTTTCTTCCGCCTTGATGATACCACCTTCGGTCTTTTCTTCTTTTTCTGGGATTGCTATTAGGATTCTATATCCTGTGGGTTCGGGCAACTGTGTTGCCTCTTGCTTTTCTTTCTCTATATCGAGAGCAGTTTCCATGACCACCTCTTTGCACGGAATTATAAAAGGTTTCCGAGTTACCTTGCGGCATTATGCCGTTTTTAGAGTCGTTCTAATTCCTGAATAATATCCAAGAGTTCACGCTCTGCGAGGGCTAAACCCTCGATTACACCAGATTGATGTTTATATTCATCAAAGCTAGTACAACTTCCTGTGGCGATATTATCTGCTCTATCGTTCATCAGATCACGCAATCTTGACTTAAATTTTTCAATCAGCGTGTCGCCTGTAAAATCTTCTCTAGCCATCATTATTATCAGATGTTATATCAGATGCAAGTTTAGATGCAATCTCTGCGGCTTTCTGAGCTTCTTCGCTTTCAATCTTTTCGCCTTCAACCTGAGCATCAATAATATCACTAACCAATTTTTGTTCCATGCTGGATTCGGCAATCTTCTCTTGAGATCGAATCCGCTCAAGCTCAATAGCATCACGGCTTTGAGACTTCTGAGCATCAATCTGAGCATCCAACATATCGGCTTGAGCTTTACGCTGAACTTCAGCCTCCTTGATATCCAGTTCACGCATTTTGGCTTGAACCAGAGGGTCTTGCATTTGTTCTTGTATTCTTTGAGCCTCCGCTTCTCTTTGATGTTTCTGTAACAGTCTTTCCGCAGCATCAGCAACCATTGACGATAATCGTTTCTCGATATCTTCTGGTAAAGGCTCGCCCAATGGCGGAAGCTCAATGCCCAATTGTTGTTCGATATCATCACGATATTGAAACGCTAAATGTTCTCTAATATGAGACTCCACTGAGGCTTGCAATAATTGCATTCCCTGTGGATTGTTTGCACCCATTTGAGCTAATTCTGGGTCTTGTATGGCGCTCATATGAACCCTAATATGCGCCTCATGATCTTGATATTCAAAGGCTTTAACTGCTTCTCCATTCAACATACTCATATTTTCACTAACTGGATCAGCAGGTTCAATATCGTCATTGAATGGTATAATCTTATCGGCATCTCTAATACCTAATGTATCAAGCATTTGTCGATGCAACTCAGGTAAATCATAAATCTCCGGTGACTGTTGTGCCAATTGCAAGGCTGCTTGATACTGCATAATTCTTTGAGACATAGTGGCTGAATTAGGATCGGAGACAGGCAAAACATCTATGCGATCATCAAAATCTTCTGTCTTAATATCTGCATCAGGCTCAACCTCATAGGGATAAGCTGGAGCAGTAAAGTCTCTGATTACATTAACCAGAATGTTAAACTCTTGTTTCATTGAGGCATGAAGTCTGGACTGGATAGCGCTCATAACTTTCATGGCTCTTTCCAAAATAGCCAGAGTGGTTCCGACTGGTGCTTCCTGTTTCATATCAGCTACATTCATATCAGATGCGCTGGTAAATCTTCTGCCCTCTTCTACAATGTTTCCTAATAACTGATACAGCGTTGCTGACGGCTCTTTGTAAGGCAGGAAGGTAATATTATCTCTGATTGCTCCACCGGGTATATCTACATCTCTAAACTCACCCGGCATTATTGGTGTGTCATCGCCTTTAATTCTAAGCCCTCTGGACTTCAAGCCACCCGGTAAATTCGACAATGTCCCTGCATCCACTAACTGTCTGAGTAAAGAAGTAGCAGATTTTGCTAATCCACCAATCAAATGCACCAATCCAAATCCATAAAAACCAATTCCGGGTAAGTATTGATAATGAGCAAAATGTTGACGCATCATACGATTGTCGTCTTTTTCATACCAATTTCTGCGAATTGCTAGGATATTATTGCTTGAAATGTCAATAGTGACCACATAAGGCAATGCAATACCTGTTGGCTCACCAGACTCATCTGTATCTTCAAAGCCTTCAAGGTCTAAGTTCACCATCATTTCTAGCAATGTATAGCGATTATCAAAGTCATAAGTGGAACTATCGCCTGTTAATTCATCGTATTTCTTACGAATATCATCTGGATCAGGCGATGGATCGGGTAAATCAATGTCTCTATAAAAGCCCGATACCTGTAATTTACGCACATCGTTCGCGTTTTTCTTCATAATATGCGTGGCTCGTTCTGCCATTTGCAGATCAGTTGCCCCATAAGACACAATAAAATCCTCAGCAGGAACAAAAATCGCACAAGGTCTGTCCATATTCGGGTCGTAATAAACCTTTCTAAACGCTGAACCCGCTAAAGGCAGAGAAAATAATAGTTTCTCAGTCTCGGTTCTATACTCCGTCATTTTATCAATCAGCAAATAGTTCATATAATTCTGAACTCTTTGTGACTGCTCTTCCTTTTCAGGAGTCGCTAGACCTAATATTTTAGTCTTTACAGGTCCCGATGCTGGAAATATCTCGGTAATTGCTTGCTTTGGAATCTAACCACTGCCTCTGTTAGCATCGGATGAAACACTCCACACGCTCCGGGCCAAGGTAGCGTTCGATCTTCAATCTTTAAACCTAACTGATCCAATCCTTTGATATAGGTTTCTTCCCAATCATTTCTGGAATCTCGATCTCCCTGATACTGTCCAACCAGTTCAGAAGAGAGTTTTTGTAGAGCATCTTCAGACATTTCATCTGCCAAATTAGCAAAGAAATCTCCGCTCGGATCAAAGGCATCGGGATCAAAATCAATGATCATGCCTCCATCTTCGGTCATTTCCGCGCCATTAGCAGCAGTAATATCAACCTCTATACCTGCTTCTAGTTCTCCTTCAATTGGAGTTGCTGGTGTTGTTCTTTCAATTGCCATAATAATCCATTAATTATATTTTTGCTAAACGAGATGGAAGATTACCAATAACGCCACCTGAAGCAAAGGTATGTACTCCTTCTTTTAAAACTTTTTCTCTCATTTCTGGGGTGATTTTGATAGTGTTTGCTTTAGCGTTTTCTAATTGTCCAGAATTATAGACAATTGGAAGATTTCTATCACCTGTGGTTATTACTTCTCCAGCAGGGTAGCCAAAAGTATTATCTAAATCCAGACTTCCTCTTTCAAACTTACCACCATATTTCTTAGCTAGTTTCTGCATTGCAGAAGGTATCTTCTTATCATACAGCGTTTCATAAAACTTATGGTATTGATCACTGTATCTGTTTTTCATAGCGGCAGAAGTAGAAATGGAGATTGCATCTTTACCATCTTCAACCGCATCCATTAATAAACTCTTTATGCCCATATTGTACCAATCGTCTTTGAATGGGTAGTTGGGAACCATTTTAAATAATTTCCCACTTTCATCAATACTACTGTTCCCTGCATCTTGTAATTTCATTAATGCATCGTTTAAATCTTTTGGCAATTGAGATGGTCCAACTTTTTCTCGTTGTGCATATTTTCTTACAGCTTCGTCAACATAATCTGTTGCAGCCCTCCCTTTAGCAACATTTTTTCCACCATCCGGAGATAAATTCCAATCAACTTCTGTTAGGTCTAAATTGTATTTTTTAAGAATTGGTTGTAAATTTTTGTATTCATCATCGATTAATGAATCAAATTTACTTCTTTTTTTATTTGATAATTCAATCGCTTCTTTTGTTTGATACCCATCCCTAGAACCGTATTTATGTAAATCCGATTGCAACTCATCAATGTGCAAACTATCAGTGCCATCAGCTAACTTTCTGTCTCTAATAAGAGCATGAGCTATTTGGTTATCTTCTTGAATGTGGTCTGCATGGCTATGCCCTTTAGGAGCGTTTTCCCAATTGAAACTAACCTCTCTATACTTGTCACCACCGGGTAGATTATTATCAATATATTCTTTAAATTGAGTAGCCCCATAATCATCCACCTCGCCTTCAAGCCTGACATAATCATGCCCTACATCTCCAATCGCATTACGCAATTGAATCTTGGCTTCTGT
>VTLG01015998.1_pt1 | contig 12164 bp, 11 predicted proteins | sample 4694571 | NCBI WGS metagenome assembly VTLG01 (sample SAMN12604809, study PRJNA352737) | marine metagenome | biome: ENVO:00000447; feature: ENVO:00000209|ENVO:00000569|ENVO:01000036; material: ENVO:00002151; isolation source: viral sequences binned using virsorter ... | reverse complement strand
TGCATTTCCCACGGACAATAATGCATTGCCATACTGTCTGCTGGAAATGAGTGAAATATTTTATCGTTTACTTTACCCCAATTTTCATATAATATTCCACTCTTAAATGTTGCATGAATATTATTATCATACCAATTAAAACCAGTAGCAGCCCATAGAAGTGCTGGTGCTTCTAATACTGTTCCTTGTCCTACTCTTTCTGGTTGAATTTTTGGATTGTGTATTAGTTCTACTTCAATATCAACTTTACCTTTAGCGTGCCATGCACAATATAATGCTGTAAGACATCCAGCATTACCACCACCGACAACTGTAATCTTTTTCATAAAAATAATTTAGAATGGTAGGTTCCTATCGCCGCCAATCCTGAACCTACCGAAGGGGACTGTCGCAGTTGGGGATACATATGCTGCTTATACTCAGCCCCATTGTATCATCGGGGGGACTTATGGATTGCCCTTACCAACGTAGTAATTATAACATACTATTCAGATTTTGCCATCTGTTCTTCTAATTTTGCTTTAGCAGCCTTAACACCTGCTAGTCTTTCCTCTAGGGACTCTTCAAAAAAGTTATACATTTTTAACTTCTTTGCGCGACGTTCCTCTAGAGTCATTTTAGAGAATTTGCAGAACATTGTTCGTTACATAAATTTACATACTTTATTTATAAATATTGTTTTAAAACTGTAGGGCTTGGAATCGAACCAAGAAGATCTACCACGCTAATGATTGATCGGCGGTTAAACGGACCGCTGTGTTTACCTATTTCACCACCCTACATTGAGGATCCCTAATCAGGGATCGCTTGCATAATGCGAGTAACTCCTATCCCTCCACCACTTCTGGGGAAGAAGTCGAACTCAAGGAATTCATCGAGTTCCTTCTCGACTCTTTCCTTTCCAAACTTATCATAAAGAATCTGTGCATACCCACCATCAGAGATAGTATAGAAGGTATCACGCATTTGATCTTTATCAGTACTACGTTCAGCAGAACCAATAGTTTCCATACCGTTTAAAATTACATCAATCTTTTTACTAGTACCATCATCATTACGTGCCATATTCCAGAATGGTGATGTCCACTCAGGGAAGTCAGTAATCATACCACGACCAATTGCTGCTTCGTGTCCGTGGTCCAATTCTCTTACTGCATAATTAAATGCCCAGTCATCATACTTTCTAATATTCTCCTCTTCTAAAGGAATTCCTAGATGCTCACATAATTCAATTTCCATCTTCTCTAGTTCCTTTACACCACCATGCATTTCAAATTCAAACATCGGAAAGATAGTTTCGTGTCTTCCTGGTACAGGATTGGGTTCTGCTCTATATGAAGTTGATAGACAGAAGAATCCTGCTGCGTCAGGGTTCTTAAGTAGTTCATATTCCAACCACATTTGTCCTGTTTGTGGAAGAGGCCAAATGCTACCACCATAGTTGTATGTTGCTACTGTTTCTGGGTCTTCACAAGCAGCAAGGATACTTAATCTATTTTGAGTATGGACTTCATAGAAATTTTTAGCCAAAAAAAATGACCTCAATAGGTCAAGTGTCTTGGTATATTTTTTAGGGTCAATCAGCGCGGTCATTTCATTGCTAGACAAACTGATTTATTTAGACAAAAAAAGACCTCCAAGAAGGAGGCCTTTGTGTCTGAAAGAAGATATAAACTTCTTACATAAGGTTCTTAACAGCAACGCGACGATAGTAGCGGTTCTGATTAGGATTGAGTCCACCAAGTCCTTGGGAAGTACCTTCAGCAAATGGGTTAGCAACAAGCCCGTAACGGGTCTTAAAGCCAATTTTTGGCTGGAAGGAGTTCTCTCCGACTGCACGTACCATCTGTAGTGGTACATATGGGCAGTAGAATATTCCTGCGTCATATGGTGAGGAACCCTTGTAACCACAAACGTAGTACTGGTTACCACCTGTAGGTGCTGCGTTAGCACTTGTAAGGTTAGCAGAATAAGGATCGATGTATACGCGATACTTACCTTGTAGAACACCAGCGAATGTGTTACCTGTGTCGTCAACGTTGAGGTTGGCGTTAAGTGCTGGAGTATAATCCAGAACTCCTGCCATTGTGAGGGCAGATGCAACGTCTGCAGAGCAGAGGATAATGTTGCCCTTCCCGCGACGAGTTCTTTGTGCGATTGCGTTTGCGTCTCTTTCAATCTGGAACAGAAGTCCTTTGAACTTCTCAACAGACCATCTTCCGTTTGAGTCGATGTCGAGGTCAAACACACCTGCGTTAGCAGTGTTTTGTACAGCACCTTGCTCTGCACTCTTGTAGATAGTACGGATAACTTCGCGGTTAATTTCAGCGAGGATCTCAGTACTTAGAATGTTAGCAAGTTCTGCTTCAGCGTTCAGACCGTGGATTGCCTTAAGGTCTTGAGCCAATTCTAAACTGTACTCGGCCTTTAGTGCTCTTGACTTAGCGGTTACAGTCACCTTCTCGATGCTGAATGCCATCTGGTTGAAGGCATCTCCAGCAGTACCTTGAAGGTTCTCTGCATCACCTGTATTCATACCCTGACCGACGTTGTAGCCGCGAGTAGTAGCAGATGAAACTGGGTTAAGAACAGCAGGGTTAGTACCAGACTGTGAAGTTGTACCGAAACCAGCGTTAGCGTCGCTGAATCCACCTTCTTCATCGCGTCCGTAGTCCTGACCAGAGAATGCTGAATCTACTTCGTTGTAGAATGTCTCTGTACCAGTTTGACGGCCGGAACCTGAAGAACCAGGATCGACGTAACGTGATCTCATTGCGAAGATCAGTCCAGTAGGGCCGCTCATTGGCTGTACACCAGCAAGGTCATAAGCGACCAAGTTTGGCATAGAACGACGGATTAGACTAATCAATACGGGGTCGAAACCTGCAACAGGACCTGCAGCAGTAGCATCGGCACCGAATCCACCACTACCACCAGCTTGGTTTGCACTGTTGGTTGGTGTTGCTTCCATCAAGTTGATACCTGATGAGAAGGCTGCTTCCTCTCTGAGGAATTTCTCTTGGTTTTCTAGCAGGACAGCGGTGACTGCTTTACGATGAGGATCTTTAATTTCATCAAGACCTTCATAGTTAAGAAGTGGAGCCCACTTTTCCTGCAACTGTTCTGATTGGAACATTTGCTTTTTTACCTAATAAGTGAGTAAGTTTGATCTATTATAAAATCATTTATTTCTTAAATGCTGAAAGTGACTTCAGATAAGCAGACATTGAATTAGAATGTGACATAGCACCTTCTGCATTGTCTACTCCTTCGGACAGAGTTTCAGATTTAGACTGTGGAGATGTTGCCTTTGTAGAGAAATAAGACTCTTTCAAGGTCTCCAGTTTTTCACGATAAGATTCTTCACTTTCAAACTCCACACTTTCGGAAAGTGAGGCGAGCTTCTCTTTCTGAGTGGCTGCTAGCCCATCAGAAACTGATTCAAGAATACCACTTGCAACCGACTCTCCGAGTCTGTTGTTTAGACCGATATTCTTCTCAATTTGCTCATTGAGTTTGGTCTCCATATCATCTAGTTTTTCTACCATGCTCTCAAGCACATCATATTTTTCTTCAGGGATTGAAACATAATGTTCTTCAAAGAGTGACCTCATACCTCCTAAGAAGGATTCGGTCATATCTGTTTTAAGTCCTTGCTCAACTGCAAGGGCATTTTCTTGGAACCACTCATCTGCAACGTACTCAAGATAAGAATCAACACGCTCAGAAAGTGCAGTTTTCTCTGCTGCAATCTTTTCTTCGAGTGTCTCTTGGTACTGCACTTCCAATGCCTCTTTAACTTCGGCGACTTTGGAACTAAGTGCGGTTTCAAAAACAAGCTTTGCTTTTTCGCGGAACTCTTCGGATAGTTCTTCACCACCTAGGAGTGCATTAACATCATCCTCGATGTTAACTTCGGGTGTGGTTGTCTCTTCTTCCACGGTTTCCTCCTTTTCAGCGACGACTTCCTCAGTAGTTTGCTCTTCTTCAATTACTGCTTCATCGGATGCTTCGACTTCTTCTTTCGCAGTCTTACCTTTACGGTTAGTAACTACATCAGAAACCTGCTTAAGTGTTTTGCCAGGTGTCTTCAGCTTCGCTGAATCATCGTCAACCTTATAATTCTCTGGAGTTGGTCCTCCTAGATCCTCATATGTAGGTGCAGTGCCGCCAGTTGTTAATTTTGGCATTGGCTCACCAGGTTTGGCGTTGGCATTCACAGCAGTCTTAGATTGCTTAACGCTAGGGTTAGCTACTGACTCTTCCATTTCTTGTAATTTCGTACCACGAGACATTTGTTCGACTCCGATTTTCTTGTAATTAAAATCTATATTTATTTAGAAGTTTTATAAATTTGATAAGAAATCATTAAATAGAGCAAGTTTTTGCTCATCTAATTTTTTCTGATCAACTAGAGTGTTAATTTGCTTGTATGTTTTCTGTGCATACTTCTCACGAAGGATACCACCATCCCAAACCCACTCTTTTCCTTCCATTATTCCATCCACAAATGCGTCTGGAGCAGAAGGGTCGGCAACGATATCAGCAGCAGTTGCTAACTGAAAATCTTCACCTACAACACTATATCCTTCTTTAGTTTGTTGGAGTGAACCAACACCTCTAGATGAAACACCTAGTTTTACACCTTCTTCGATGAGCGAAGATGCAATTTTACCCATTGGTGTGCCGAGGATTTTTGCTTTACCAATGAAGTTAGAACCACTCTCTTTAAGAGAAACGATTTTATGTGAAACTCTGTCGAGGTTCACGGTAGGTCCTTCTGGATGACCCAATTCACCAAGTGCTCTTCCTGAAGTGATATGATTTTCGCTATAGCGACCTACTTCACGACGGAGTGTTTCCATAGGATAAACACGTCCATTGCGATTCTTCATATCTGCTTGAAGAAATACTCCTTCAATATACATAGACTTCTTGCCGTTTTTATTCTCGACAAGAAACTCTACTGATTCAATTTCTTCTCTAATCAGTTTCATTATGCGTCCCCAGAAACTTGAACTTGTTGAACCCATATAGAACCAGCAGCGGCTCCATTTGGTATTGCTGAAACTTTCAATGTATTAACGAGAGATGCACCCTTAAAGTTGAATGCAGTACTAATACCAGATGTATTAGCTTCAACTGTTAACCTAGTTTGAAAATAACCTTGGTAATCAGATGACGAATCAACTGTTAGAACTTTGGTATCATTAATAAGAGTAGTCCAGTTTGAATCATTTGCATCCGTTAAGGTTACACGATTTCCAACCACAAATGGCATTTGGGTTCCTTCTGGACATGTAATAGTAGTAGTACTTCCTTTAGTGATAGATGCAACTGCTTGTGATGCTTTAGTTAAAGCTAAAACTGCTGATCCACCAGAAGGAATATAGTAATCTGCTTTAGTTGCTACAGGATCAGTTCCTATTGCAACATTAACTGCAGTACCAACTGGTACTATTCTTACTGAATTAGATTGAACTTGAAAAGCGGCGGTTGTTTTTGCAGTTCCAGCAGCTGCAAATGTGGCCGTCACCCCTGTTCCAACTGGTCTATGTGCCATTACTACTATAACCTAGGTTCATTTACTACTTATTTATAAAATTATTCCGCACCTGTTTCAGCAGCAACGGGAAGTTCTTCCTCATCTGCTTCTGCTTCAGTTTCGGTATCGACTTCATCTTCAACTTCATCTTCAACCTCTTGGTCACCAAATATACTATTAGCTACCTCAGGTCTAAATGCATCAATCCTTTCTGCTGATTTTGAAAACAGCATATCCTTAATACGATCACTAATTTGAGATGGTGATTCATCTTTAGTAATCATATCCATCAGTTCAGCTTGAACTGCATTCATATCAGGTTTCTCATTTTCAGGCATTGTATTTAGAATAAAATAACAGTCAAATAGTATTTATACACTATATCAAGTGTGGAATTGATGTTCGAGTAGCATAGTATAGAAAATATTCTTTATTTTCATTACTCTTTCATACTCTTCTGGTTCTGTATTACCATTTTGAAGATAAAAACTTAACCCTTCGTACATATAACGAACATCTTGTATAGTGAAATTTGCTTTAATATAACCCCTTCCAACATCATCTCTCTGGGGTTCACCCATATCAGGCATTAGATTTCTCCGCCTTTAGGTAACTCCCGTTTTCCTGCTGGTGATAATGATTCTCCTTCTAAATCTGGATCAGCAACTGGCGCACCAAGATCAGATTCGCCCTCCATAGCCATTGGATCTATTGGCATACCTGTTTCTGGGTCTATTGGAATAGAAGGATCAGGTATAATACCATCAGCAATTTCCTGTTCAATCTTTTTATCTTCTTCAAGAATCTCCTCATCAGTCTGACGAAGAATTCTACGTCTCACATAGTCCTGTGAATAGTACTTACCAATGTAAGGTTCAGCAGTTGCAGCAACGTTAATTCTCTCATTAAATAGTTCAGTTTCCTTCAATTCTGAGAAGTGATTATCATACAAGAAGTCATATTGTATGTGTTCACTCATTATTTCCCAGTCTTCTGGGGTGATTATATTCTTTAAAATTAACTGAGTTTTAAGCATATCATCGAACATTCTAGAGAATCTCTTCCTTAAACGTCCAACAAACTTAGTGAATTTTAATTCATCTCTTAATATCTCTGAGGATCTTCCGAGGTTAAATCCTCCTTCTCCGTCCATTCTTGATGGGGGTACATTGAGCGACCTATATAATTTCTTTTTGAAGTACTCAATATCCGTGATTTCCCCCAGGTTTTGTCCTCCTGGAAGAGTAGAAATTTCAGTACCACGCCCTCCTTCTCTCCGAGGGAGCCAGAAATCTTCAAGCATCGCCATGTACTTCTTGTCATCACGTATCTCTCCTGTGTTAGCGTCGTAAACAAGTTTGTTACGATATCTCATCATCACATCTCGGAGATATTGCTCAGCTTTTACTTTAGGTAGATTGCCGACATCAATATAAAAAATTCTTCTTTCTGGTGCTCTTGATAACCTGTAAATTACTAGTGAATCCTCAATCATCCGTAATTGGTTGATTGATTTAATTGCTTTATGAAGATAAGAAAGAGTTGACCCCTTATTCCTATCAACTAAACCAGAGGTACAATAAGTTACTGCATCTCTTGCCATTTTAATGCCTTGGCTATGGCCTTTTGCATTGATATTCCCAGTAGGATAAGATCCTTTGGGATTATAGATAAAATATTCTTCAATTTCAGGAAACTCATAATCCATTGGGTTATCACTTTGCAATTTCAATGCATACTTTTCACCCTCTTTTTTCTTCTGCTGCCTAACATAACGCATTTTCATTGCGTCAATATAGCGCAGTTCCTGAATACCCTCTTCAGGTTTCTTTAAATCAATTACCTTATGATAATAGATTCTTCCATCAATATACCAATTCCTATAGATCTCGTGAGATTTTTTATCAAAATCCAATAGATCTAAAAGATTTTTAAACTCCTTTCTAACCTTTTCTTTAATACCATCACTGGCACTTAGATTGTCAAGGTTAATTTGTATGGGAGTATCATTGGTATCAGAAACAATTGCTTCATTTACAATATCTTCAATAGCACTATCCGCTTCTGGATGAAGTGCCATTTCACGATATCTTTTAATAAGATCAAACTCAGTTCGATAGATTCCTTCAATATCAACATAGGACCCAAAAAAACCACTACTCATGTAATGGTCAGACCCGTCCTCATTATTCGGAGGAACGGGTGAAACCGTAGACGGAGATAGTGGTTCGGTGTCCTCAATAGAGAACCCAAATAATTTTGCCATGATTTATAAGTTTCCTTTAGACTATTTAGTTAGCCGTTTGGACCGCCACCTGCAACAGGTCTGAAGGATTGTACTTGGAATTCAACTGTGAAATCTTCTATAGCATCGCTTGAATCGTAAGATAAATCGATAGCAGCGACATTAGATGGCCAAATATCAACAAATTCGTATTCTTTTAATACAGAGTTTGTTTCACCTGCACTACTTTGACTGCTCTTAGTTGATCCTCTACCGAGTTGGAATACTCTAGCATTTGTCATATATGCCGATGGATCAGTAGCACCAAGGTTGTTATCCAACTTGGCGATTAATTCTGCCCATTCTTCAAATGCATTTCTGAGATTAAAACTCTCATCATTGATGATTGTTACCGTCCAAGTATCAATAGTACGGTCTCCAGCAACTTTAAAAATACGACCTCTAAACGGTACATCGATGTTTGCGACGTTTTGTGCTGGCAATGTTGCTGCCTTACACATATATCGGAATGCATCTGCGTCCCAAGTAATCCCTGCAGGTAGAGTTGTGAGCTCTACCTCAAACAGATTGGGTCTTGCACCGCCACCTATCAGTGCCGACTTAAACTGAGAAATGGTCTTGTTTTCTCTTGATGTTGCCATAATTCTTTGTTCCTCCTGTTAGTTATTTAGATGAATTTTACGATTAAACGCGACCAGCGACTTCTTCAAATGAGACCCCAGTTCTAGTAGCAACGAACGTAAGTGTTACGTAGTTGATAGACTTGGCAGGTTTCAGATAGATGTCTGCTCTAAATTCATTGTTATCAATAACATCGGGAGTATTATTTGTAGTGTCACAAACAACCAAGAATCCGTAGAGTCCTCGTTTTGCTTCGACATCTCTCAAATAAGGTTCAACAATGTTTCTAAAGTTTGCTCTTGTTAGTTCATCATTCAATTCAAAGAGTTGTGCTTCAGCAGATCTTTGTAGTGCTTGTTCAATTGTTAAGAACAGGCGACGAACGTTAATTCTGTCGAATGCAGATGCATAACCAAGTGCAGTCTTATCACCAAAGAGCATAGTACCAACGCCAGGTTTTGTGATAATAGCGTTAACTCTTTGCGGATAAAGAATGTCTCTTTGATCCTTAGTTGGATTATATGCTAGTTTAATAGCATTATTAATCATACCTCTTTGCTGTCCAGCAGGTGAGAACCAAGGATAAGCAACGATATTTGTGCGACACATTAGACCAGCAACGTCTGCGTTAACTGGGATGTATCTAAACTCGTTGTTAAATCTATCGTAGGTATACTTGTAACCACTATCGAAGATTCCGTAGGAGGAAGAAGTAAGTGGACTGAAGTATTCTACAAGATTATCAGTCTGAGTTGTTGTATTTGTAATGTTAACAATGTCTGCCCTATGTGGACCAACAACAGCAACACAGTCCTTTCTCTCATTTGCAAGAGAAATTAGATAATTTGCTTTGGACTGAGATAGGTTCTTAGCACCTAAACCAGGACCCATAATTATGTAATCAACTGCAATTTCATCCTTATTCTCAAAGAGTTTGTAGGATGTTTGTAGATCACCTAGTGTTGCAGTCATTCCACCGTTTTCACCGATGATTGGAATTCCTGCAGAGTAGTCTTCACCACCACCTAAGGTATAAGTAACATTTCCGATTGCGGAGAATGTATTATCCTGTGCTGGTTGACCCCATAAACCTTGTGCGGTTGTGTATGGAGTAAATGCTGTTCCAAATCCAGTTGCTCTTGGTTCAGTTCCCCAATATGCATCTTTAGCATTAGATGGGTTGTATCCAGCATATGTATTGTCAGAGTAATCTGCAATATGCTGTTTGTAGTAATTCTTCTGAGGAGAATTTACAGATGATACTGAATCAACTGCCTTAGAAATAGATACGTGCTTCTCAAGTACGTTACCTTTGATTCCAGTGATTGAACCGTAATCATCAACAACAGCAACGTGCATTGAATCACCTTCACCGTTTCTATCAGTTACATATACGTTAGAAACAGGTTTTGGAGCAATGGACTTCCAGTAGATTGTTGCGTTATCTAATGTAAGTGTCTGGGCATTATACCAGTCGGCAACAGATGCAGCACTTGCAGAAACTGCAGTGTTAGCAGCATTTGGAGCACCAGTGTTAACACCAACGTTATCTACAAACCAGAGAGTGTCAGATGCTTGGAATGATGCATATGAAGTTGACTCTTTATAGTCAATCTTAGTTTCTGCATAAACTCCAGCAGTACCACCAGCACCAGTTACACGAGAAACAACTTTAACGTTAATGGTTGAATTACCGTTAGTTGCATCAGTAGATACACCAGTAATAATTCCCTTAAGGTATCCATTGAATGAAGAAGTAGTTCCAGCACCTGGAATAACTTCATTAATTAATGCAGAAGTAACACCATAACCGATCTTAGCACCATAGTCGCCAAGACTAGTAGTGGTAATACCGATTGTTTGGTCGGCAAGGTCATCAATAACACAAACCTTTAAACCGTTTGACCAAGAACCAGGAGTTTTTGCTGCCCAAGAGAAATCAGAGGTTGAAGTCCAGTTTGCCTGGTAATCATCATAGTTCTTAATTTTTGTCGTTGTTTCAGAAGCAACACCAACACCAGCATTACCCGTATTCAGATTGGTATTGTCAGTTCTAACAACTTTTAAAACTCCCCCGTAAGAAAGATAAGATGCTGCACTCATCCAGTACTCATATTGAGCATCTGTAGACAGTGGCTTACCATAAGTCGCTATCAGATCTTCTTCAGTTGAAATATCAATTGGGTCATCGATAGGTCCAATTCTAAAAGGACCAGCAATTGCACCGATGTTATCCAGTACATTATCAGCTCTTCCTACTGTTAAGTCAACCTCTCTAGTCAGTACTCCAGGAGATAATTGAGGAGTCGCCATGTTTTCTTTCTCCGATTCTCAGATTAATCTAAAAATTATTTATTGTTTTGGGGGTTTACATATAGTTCCACATATAATCCATACCACCACCCTTGTCACCATACTCATCAGTATGCCATCTATCGCCTTCTGCATCGACAAAACTTTCATCATCTAAACCATCAACCATAAAACCAAAAGGTGCCATATCTTGCTCAATTTGATTCTTTTGCTCTTCATATAATCTTTTTCTTACATCTTGATCAGTTAATTCTTTAAAGTAATCATTTTGAACTAACCAAGCATATATGACCAAACACATAGCAAGGTCATCATTGCATCCTTCTTCTGCTTCAAATGAATTATGCTTTTGTATGAATGTTGTTAACTCAGATATAATTTCATAATCCTTGAATATAATCTTATCAGATTCTATAAGAGTTTTTAAATTAAGAGATCCAACCTTCTTAACAGTCTTAGACATCTTGACTCCCATTTGAGTCTTCTTACCAGAAAATCCTTGACCAATGACTTGACCTGCTCTTCCTCTCATAGATGCCATAAGAAGATTATCATACTCAAGATCGTAATGAATAATAGATGCTACTTGATCACCTATATCATTTACTTCACATAATATGAATGCATTATTATATTTCTTTGCTATTTCCCAAATAACATTCGGGAATAACATTGGTTTAATTTCATTATTCCTAAACTTACCAACAATCCTATGGGGGAATTCTGTAATATCAATTAATATAAATGCAGAGTAATCAGCATTAACTCCTCTTGCTACATCAACAGTCATCAAATAATCGTGACCCTTTTGAGGATGTTCGTAAATATCTAATCCAGCACTTTGCTCTATTGGATTCTCATATACAAAAGTTCTTAACTTACTAGGAGCGATAAGAGTATCAACAGATCCTAAGAATTCACATTCAAACTCAATTTTAAACTGTTGTTCTGAAGTGTTAGCAATTGTTTGCTCTCGCCACTTAGCATCCCTACCAGGAACTTCTGACCAATGAACATCCGTTGGTTTATATTCATTCTTTCCTCTTTCAGCATCGTGCCAATATCTATAAAAATGATTCATCCCGTGAGGGGTAGAAACCATTATGACTTTCGTGCTTTTACCACTAGTAATAGTAGGATAAACAGAGGCAAAAAACGAATCAGCAATATGATTTGGAACGAATGCAAACTCGTCCAAAAACAAGATATTGAAAGACATTCCTCGAACAGCTGAGGCAGAAGTTGACGCAGCCAAGATTCTGGAACCATTCTCTAACTCCAAACTACCTTTATTCCAGGATATAATACCCTGCTGCATCCATTTAGGTAAATTCTCATATGCAGTCTGTAATCTACCTAGCAAATCTCTAGCAGTTGCTGCTTTGTTTGCCAGAATACCTATATTAACATTATCATTAAATACCGCATAATGCAACAAAT
>VTLG01017101.1_pt1 | contig 12168 bp, 19 predicted proteins | sample 4694571 | NCBI WGS metagenome assembly VTLG01 (sample SAMN12604809, study PRJNA352737) | marine metagenome | biome: ENVO:00000447; feature: ENVO:00000209|ENVO:00000569|ENVO:01000036; material: ENVO:00002151; isolation source: viral sequences binned using virsorter ... | reverse complement strand
ATCTTCCTTCCGCTTCAAGTGCATCCAGTTGAGTTCCTAAATCTGCCAATTCATTATCTTTTCTTGTTTTAAATAAGGATCCAATTCCACCTTCAGTGTCCGGGGCCCCCCAATCAGGAATTCCATGTTTATCTTTCCATACTTGTAATTTCTCCCAATCCGACACCTTGGACATATCTAAATCTAATCTTTTTGCCAATTCTCGATCTGCGGCGGATACTTCCATGCTCGCTTTTAAAATAGCGCTATCAAGTTTTGCTCGGTCAGCAGCTTGTTTGTTTAAAAACTCTTTCGATGTTAATTCTTTGCCTTCCTTCAGGGAAAAAATTCCCGCTTCTGGCAATGGAGTAGGATGAACCACTTCATTCGCCGTGTTAATATTGTCTAAAAATTTCGTTCCCTCTAGTTCATTCATTTCATGGAGATATCGTGCATCTTCCTTGAAAAGTTTGAGGATTTTATCGACGCCACTTCTCTCGAATTCCGTTTGAATTCCAATTCTAGAAACATCGCCTGTTGTTAAACTTTTTCCGATTTTTTTGACCCCGGTTCGTGTACCAAGGACCTCGGATAAACTAATCCCAAGTTTTTCGAGTCCTGCAACAATTTTTTTGAATAACGCTTCTGATATTTGTTTTCTTGCCATTAAAATGCTCCTAATATTCCGCCTCTAGAGAAAGGTGTTCCTGCAATATCACTTCCTGTAGGTGATTGACCGTAGCCGCCGCCGGGTGACAGGTCAGCACCTGATGGTGACCATCCTCCGCCGCCTCCTGGTCCTGGTCCTGGTCTTCGTGGGTCTCCCTCAAAAGTTCTTCCTCCCCCTATATTCATTAACATTTTATTAACCTTAAACTTTTCCATCGCTAGCTGATTTTTTTTATAATCTTTTTGAAATTTTCCATATAACCCTTTGTAATAATCTGCTTCATTTTCACCATAAAGTAATCCTAAAGGATTAAAGTCTCGTTGAATTCCTATTCCCTTTACGTTTCTGTACCAATCCCCAAAAGTTTCTCTCCAACTTTGATCTTCTCCCTGCTCCAATTTATCCACAACACCATAAATTCCCCCCAATGCACTTAATGATGCAGGATGACTATACCATGTAGAATCAGGTTGAATTACATCAGCAACATTCATGCCTCCAAGAACATTATATTCTTTAGTTGTAAGATTAGGTTCTTGTTGAGCACCTATATAAGCATTAAAGTCAAAATGAGGCTCAAGTTCTGAAAAATATTTTCCAATAGCTTCATTACCGTAGTCTGTAACTGATAAAGGTACTTCGTCTATTCCACCGTAGGGCTCAGTAACAGTATCCAGATAATTCCCCGCTCTTTCTGATTCCATTAGTCTATCTTCGTATGCCATTAGTAATAAGTCCTATCCAAGTGATTTACTTTTTCCTCTTTGTAATCTTCCGGATGCGAGAGAAATCCGCCCTGTCTAAAACGCATTACGGCCTGAGTTGTTGCATCCACTAAGTCGTCATGATCTCCGTATGGAAAAGAAGCGCACTCTTCCATCACTTCTTCCGCAAATTTTTGATCTGGAGCCCATATCATACCAGATTCAAAGAGAGGTGCAACCGAATTGACTCTTGCGTGCTTGTCATTACCTTTCGATGGAGTGAAATTCACTACTGGAATATCCATCGCACGCAGTTCATAAGTTAATGGAAGCCCCGAAGCTTTAGCTTCGATGATGACTGTATCTGGATTCCAATATTTATAATCTGCGAGTGCTCTTCTTCTTAAAGCAGGAAATTCCCAACGGCCTTTGACAGCGTCCAGCAAAATGAGGTTTGCTGGAGTGTCTTCGTTTAAATAAAAAACGCCCCAAGTAGTGATTGCACTAAAATCGGCCGTTTCTTTCTTTAAAAAGGCAGTATCGTAAGATTGTATAACATGGCGTAACTCTGGAATCCAGTCATGATTCCATTTTCTCCACCATTCGCGCTTAATAATCGCTCCTTCTTCCGAAGTAGGTTTTTGCATGAACTGAGCGTTCCATTTAGTGATAGGTAAAGTCGCTTTTGCCTTTTCCAACTCTTCTTTTTTCCAATATTCGGGCCACATGGGTTCTCCGTCCTCCATGAGCGCTGGAAATTCAACAACTTCCCACTGATCAGCTTTTGCATCCTTTTGATGACTCAATAACATGGCCGTTAGGTCCTTCAAAGACCATCGGGTCATTACTAAAACAATAGAGGCTCCCGGTTGAAGACGTTGTCGAGGACCTGAAGTGTACCATTCGTAGGCACTTTCCATTTTTGTGTCGGATAATGCATCTTGCTCCGAGTGCGGGTCATCAATGACCAATAAATCTGCACCACGGCCCGTGATTGCTCCGCCAACACCAGCGGCAAAGTACTCTCCCCCTTGGGCAGTCTCCCACCTTCCGGCAGCTTTTGAATCTTCCTGTAATTTTGTATGAAAAATTTTATTATATTCTGGAGAATCGATCAAATGTTTGATTTTTCGACCAAACCGAATCGCTAACTCCCCCGTGTGCGTTGCTTGAATTATTTTTAATTTTGGATTACGGCCCACCATCCATGCAGGAAGCAAAAAAGAGGCAAATTCCGACTTTGTATGCCTTGGTGGCATATTCACAATTAATCTTTTTATCTCTCCTGTTGCAATTTTATTAAATTTTTCAGCAACATGCCTGTGATGAGCCCCTTCAATGAAATCTGGCCACATGCATTTTACAAAACTTAAAAAATCTTCTTTTGCTCTATTCTGTATTTTCTTTTCTGCATGCATAACCTGGTATCTTTTAAAGGTTTTACGAACATCTGCAGGTAATTTTGAAATATTTATATTTTCTAGATTCATAAGGAGTCCCAATATGTTTTTAACGCCTATGACACTCCAAATCAAGCAATAAAGGCAAAAGCAGTGGGACCCCTTTTTTTTAAGGGGGTTTGAGTGTTTCGGATTGGTGGTTATTTGAAGCTGGATAAGGACCCCGATCGCGTCGCGAAGCGACGCGATCGGTTGATGTTAGATGTTCAGTTGTCCATCGCTAGTGATGGTGTTGTCATTGTCATATTGTTGTTGTGTTAATGGTCTATGTTCCTCGGTCAGATAGTTATAAGCATAACGATTATCATTATTCCAATCACGTCTAATTGACCACGCATTATCTTTAGTTAATACTTTAGCTTCTGTTATTCTGCCGAAGTGGTCCAAGGCTCGTGAGCCATAGACATCGAACCATTCATACATACATTGCATTGAGCAACAGTTACCATCAAGATAATAGAAGCTTGATCTTCTTCTTGTTTCATTTCTCTTATTGTCTTTAGGTCCTTTCTTCCTGTCCTTTGTATCATGAGTATGACACAACGGACCTTGGCAGTATTTAAGTCGGCTCATTGTATCACTCTCATTTCGTGTTCGTTTAATCCAACAGAAATATAACAAGGTGTTGACGCACATCTATAATTTGCACGATCTCGATCAAAGTAAATCATATAACCCTTGTCATGATCTATTCTGCATTTGTTATCCCATTTGCCACGTCTTGTTATTCGTTGATCATACTTTTTAGCCTTATAAGTAATCATAAAGTATGTTCCATCTTTTAGTATATCTTTCATAAGTCCTTTCTATTATGTCCCTCATTATAAGGGACATAATAGTCGAAGTCAATTAATTAGTAGCGATATCTTCTTGCGATTTGATATTTGTTTCGTAAGCTATTCTTGCTCTTATTTTAGCTTCTCTTGATACCTCTTTATTTTTCATGCTTTCAAGATAGTCAGCACAGTTCTGCGGATTAAAGATTGCAAGTCCTGTTGAATTACATCTAATAATCTCAGCTTCATCAATCGGACAATTTGCTTTTTTTGCAAAGTCCAAAGCCTCATCAAGATATTTCCAAGATTTTAACCAAGTCTTAATCTTACTCACTTGATTTAAAACACCTCTAATCCATTTATCATGTGCTTGGATTAATTGACCTTTTGCTTGTTGCCAAGTCATCAAGATTTGATATTCCTTTTCACTACAAGCAATAGAACGATCACGACAATATTCTCGACCAATTAAATCGAGAACATAATCATTATTCCAATCTTTTGCAAAAGAGGTGTGATTATCTCGACCACCACTTAACCCAAGATATTTTTCGTTTGTGTCATCAACCTTTGTCCAATGTGGATTTGATTGATTATCTTTTTGTTCAATGTTTATATCTGGGTTACAACCCTCTCGACCTTTGAGTTCATCACGATACATAGCATACGCAAAATCATTTGTTCTGCTATCTTCCTGACCATTGATATTACCATTAAGTTTAAAATCAAAATGACTTTCAATGTATTTATCTTTCATCATTGGTTGATCATTTTCGTCACGATCTTCTACTTGACCATGATAACCAAAATGGAAGCAACTGTCTTTTGCAATCGTGTCCACATTTTCAAACTTGTTTTGTAAATGATAAGCCATCTTAATATCTTCTGGTGTATAATGTCGGCTTACAATTTGTTGTGCAAGTTGCCACGTTTTGTCCTGTAGTGGTTTCATATTTTCACGCAACTGAAAAAACTTCTCTTTCTCTTGCGTGTTTTCCTGTTCAAGATGTACCCTCATTCGATTAGCAATCTTACTGCGATACTCTTGATTTAGTCTTAGTCTAGCCATTTATTATCTTTCTGTTAATTGTTAAAAATAAATGAATATCATACCTTGACATCAAAAGTCAATAGGATTATATATGATAGTAATTCAACGAATTGAATAAATGGCAATGTGTAAAAAGCATTTTTTGTGGTTCAACGAACCGACATTTATTCGAAACGAGAATAAACGGATTGCCCTCGATTAGGTAACATTTATGTATACCCTGTAGAGGGCAACCAGAAAGAATTATGATAATAGATGATGTAATAATATGGGTTGTAGTATTTGTATTTGGTCTCATGATATTAAAGTTTTATTCTTGAGCTCTGATCCAGTGAAAGACATTCTAGACATGCTCGCACTGGATCTGAGGTCAAAAAATAAAAAAGAGCCAGCAACAAGCGAGCAACAAGCTTGACAGCCAGTCCCAGAGATGATAGGATATAGTTTGAGCTCGTTTAATGATTTTCCGCTCGATAAATTTGTCAAATCATTACCGGTCCCTGGTACAGGATAAGGCTAGCGCCAGGGGCCAACGTTAACAATGGAAGGAAATATGAAAGAAATAAACTACAAAGGTAAAAAAGTTAAGGTCCCGTTCGAAGATGCAAACTATGCTCTGGATGGTGATAAGGATATTGAGATCCAGAATCCATTCAGTGGAGAGAAGGCAACGGTCCCAGGATACGCGGCCGCTGTTTACGATGTGATCATGGGCGCTCAGGCAACAAACAAATATGACCTGGTGCAGAAGGGCTGCGACTGGTTCAGCCGCAACTTTCCCAAACAATATATGGTGCTTTTAGATTAATGAAACAATTCAAAATAGACGTAAGCCACGCTAGCCCGGGCCAGCTGCTGACCATCGCGGCTGAGCTCAAGATCATGAGCAATGGATGGGAGAAGTTTGGTCCCCGGATCAGGATCAACAAGCAAGCAGTGCCTCCGCCAGCGCTCCGCATCGAAGGGAGCAACAAGCGAGCAACAAACAAGCGCCATAATATAGCCAGATTCATATAATATAAAAACTTATGTTAAAGAAAGAAGCAGAAAGAATAACAGGAGGGCTATCAGCTCCAGGAAAAATGCCTGAAGGCTCTTATAACATACCAGCGAGCGCCTGCCAGACTGGCCAGATCCTGGCCAAGGTTGAAGGCACACCATGCTCAGGCTGCTATGCACTTAAGAATAGATATAGAATGCCCATCCAGAAGGCCGCAATGGAGCGCCGGCTGGCGTCCCTGACTCATCCGCGCTGGGTGGAGGCTATGACAAAACTAGTTAAAAAGAAGAAGCATTTCCGCTGGCATGATTCAGGAGACATTCAAAGCGTCTGGCATCTCATTAATATTTTTAAAGTATGTAGAAGGACCCCGAACACCAAACACTGGCTGCCAACGCAGGAGCGCAAGTACTTGCCGCTGGGCTCATACCCAGACAACCTGGTCATAAGATTATCGAATGCAAAAAACAACACCAAGCCCGGCAACGGCTGGACCCACTGGTCAACCGTGGTTGACAAAGGTGGAGACTGCCCCGCATCGAAGCAGGGCAACATCTGCGGCAGCTGTCGTCGCTGCTGGTCTCGAGACGTGAAGCATGTCACATACCCCAAGCATTAAAATATATAAGATGCATGAAGCACGGGCCAAGGCCCAGGGCTACAGAAACAATCAACAAGCGAGCAAAGACTCAAGCACCGTGGACCAACGAGCACGGTCAATCGACAAGCAAGCAAAGCCCTCGTCCAACAGACAAGCAAGCATGGATCCTGGAACAAGTTTCATGGACCTATGACCAAGGTGCTTGGCTAAGATAAAAGAATTGTCAGGATGTCTAGAATGGAAGGCAATTTGATGTGGAGAAAATGTTATCTTATTACTTCTAGTAACTTTTAATTCAACAGTAAAGAAGTGTCCTTTTTTATTATATCCCAACAGATCTGGAACGCCTGCTGAGGCCCAAGACTCAAGCCTAGTCCACGAAATTCCTGGGGTATTTTGTTTAACTTCTTGCCAAAATTTAGACTCTAACTTCTTGGCCATTTCAAAGTAACTACAACTTGTACTCTATGGCACCTGGTGACGCTATTTCTTTATTAATTCTGATTACAATTCTATGAGTTTCCCTGGTTCCAATGATTTTATTAGCCGCTAAAAAAATTTCACCCACATCCCAAAGGGATTTATTTGGTAATTCAATAGAGACTCTAGCGTTCTTGGCTACCGTACTATTATCATTAAACATTCTAATGACCTTCTCTAATTCTTGACACTTAAGCATTAGAGTCCTGCCTTTCTTGCAGCTTCAAGCTGCTGATCTAAATGCTTACGCATTTTATTATTCTCCTCTTCTAATTCAGCTATTCTCATTTGTAATTTTCCATTAAGTCTCTGATGTGATCCATCAATCTCAATAAGCTCAGCAACTCGATTGTACAAATCATTATTTGCTCTCTTGGTTCTATCCAATTCAGATTCTTCTTCTCTGTCTTTTCTCATCTCTCCCATAATACAAGTCCCCGCTTCTATGTGTTCCACTAAATTCTTTTGTGCTTCTGTCAAAGGAACCTGATTAGCTTCTGCATGCCTATCCGAGTCTCGATAGATTTCCAATTCTCTATAAGTTTTTTCAGGAAAAGTTTTAGCCAACTCATGCATAGTTGGGTTGTCTTGTTTGTTTGCAATCATCGCTGCAAATTTCTCTTTATCCATCAGAATCTAGCTCCTGTAATCTTCTTCTAAACTTTCCACTAAGCTTTAAGTTATTTAAATACTCCTGTTTCTGCAACTTCTTTGTTGAAGCACGAACCTGATAAACATAGTCTTCTCTTTTAAAAGGTACATACTGAGCTAACGGAGTGCCTTTAGTCAACATCACCATATTACTATCCTTAAAAGCATTTTTCGTTATCACCATTTGTGGATTAGTCTGATGCCATACATCAGTGGGAATAATGCCTGGTAATGTTTCAAAAATTTTATTGTACTGATAAGTCATGGGAAGCTGCATTGTAGAATAACCTTTAGGGGTTACAACTCTCCACGGAGATTTTGGCTTCAAGATTGCTATAATATTTTCTCTTATATGCTCAGGTAAATGAGGAAGAACCTGAGTATTAGCATGAATCCCTATTTGCCACTGTTCATTGGGAGTTCTCCAATTTAAAGAGCCGCTGTCTTCTTGATAATGAAGCTCAATATCTGTCCATAAAGGAACAACATATCCTTGTTGAAACCATAAAGGAAAAGAAGGACAAGCTTTAATATTACCTGCCGGCCCCTCCACTATTGGATCAGTAGAGTCTAAACTTTTAATATCTTTCCACCATTGAGGAAAAAATACTCGAGCTGGCGTTGGAGGCATTACTTCCTCTAAAAGCTTGACTGTAGACCACCACGTTATTTTTAACTTTTTATCTTTAGGCATTTAATTTTTCTTTCTTTTCCAAAACTAAATCCAATTATAAATGAAATACCCACGACTGTGCAAATAGCCAAGAGATGCCATGTTATAAATGTCATCATTGACGTGTACTTCATATTACTGTATTAGTCAAGTATGGGAGTTCCGAAAAGATTAACTGATATTCAAAAACGATTTTCTGAATTGTACGTGTACAATGAGGGTAGAAAAACCCCTTATGAAGCAGCAGTCGAAGCCGGCTATGCAGAAGACTCAGCTAGAGTCCGAGCTAGTGAACTAAGGAATCCTAGACGATATCCATTAGTAGTACAATACATAGGAGAACTACGAGAGGAGATACAACAAAAATATGAAGTCACATTTGAGAAACATATCAAAGAACTTGCACGTTTACGTGAAGAGGCTCTCAAAAAAGGTAGCTTCTCCAGTGCTGTTAATGCAGAAGTTGCACGAGGTAAAGCAGGAGGTCTTTACATTGAACAAAAAATTATTAAAACAGGTAAGCTTGAAGATTTAACTGAACAGGAATTAGAAGCACGGATGAAACACATCATCAATGAATATGCTCCTATCTTAGACGCAAAACCTATTGAAGAACTTAAAGAGGAAGTTAAAGCGATGAAGCCTGTATTAAAAAATAAAGACATAAGAGTCCCATTAAAGCCATTGAAGCAACTACAATCCAATCAGGATTAAACATCAAGTTTCTTCATATCTGTTACACAGGAGGTAGGAAAAACATTTCGATCAGAAAAAGTTTCTTCTGTTACATCATAACTACTAAAGGTCCATAAAAATTTGTAATTTCTTTTATAAACAAAAGCATAGGTGACCATAGTTGCACACTCCATTTTATCAAACTCTTCTCGTGTGGCATGCTCACTGGACCCAGTAATATCAACCCAGGATATTTTATAAAACTGATAAGTTTTCCCATTAAGAATCATAAGCCCCTATAACATCATTATTTGAAGGACTCAATTGTGGCAGAAATAAGGCAAGCTCATGCGATAGGGAGTTCAAATAAAAAAACCAAAACACGTTCCCCGTTTTTTCTGAAAAAAGGTGTCGCATATTGAAAAATAGTGAAATCAACCGCCTATACCAACACTTCTAGAGGGTTTAGAGGGGTCGCATATGGGGTCGCATAGGGGTCGCATGCGATACCAAAGGTGTCGCATTTCCTTAGAATGATTCTCATTCGCAACAAAAGCCCTTAAAAAGGTGTCGCATGCGATACCTTTTAGGCTGAATGCGATACCTATTTTCTGCCACATTTCCGCCACATTCTTGCCACAATTGGTTAATTACTACTATAATATTTTCGAAGCAAATCCATACGTTCTTGTGCTTCTGAAGCAACAGCCAATAGTTTATCAATGGCTCCAGTAATATCTGTATGGTCTACAATTACCGCTTGGCTCGCTGAATTGGCCAATAGAAGATCTACTTTTAATAAAGCATCTTCTATTTGACTTGTATATCGCGAGACTAACGTTTTATAGATACGTTCTTTCATGTTTCCTCCTTTACTAATTTTGAGACATTTAAATAACTTAAGTCTTTTTTATTGCCTAAGTCTCCAAGGCAGAAAGTATTAAATGATAGACTATACCTTATTTTTTTCCCTTCGTTCATCGGAACACTATGTTGTAAGTTTGAAGGAAATACAAACAGAGCACCGGCCTTTGCAGGAAGAAACGTAGTTCCTGAATTTAGATCAGTCCATTTATAAGGATGAATATCGAAACCTGAATCAGGTGTTTTATGAAATTGAATAGGAGGTACATCTTTACCTGTGTCCTCAAAATAAAAAACACCACTTATAAGACTATTTGCGTGTGTATGTTGATGATGTGAAGTACCTGGAGGATTCTTATTAGTCCATGACTGAGTTATAGTGAGCGGTTCTTTAGAGGAAAGAGCTACTTCCATATAAGTGGCTAGACTTTTTTCCATAAACTTTCGTAGCGTTGTAAGTTCCATAGAGTCTTTAAAGAGATAAGTATTTTTAGATATGAAATGACTGCCTGTTTTAACAACTTTGTTCTGCATAAACATACATTCTCTTGTGTCATAAGGAATATTTTTAATGAATTCATACTCCTTTTTTAAATCTCCTGGATAGACAATTGTCATTATAGGTGTAGGAAAAATAGGAAAGATTTTAGCTTGAGGGTCTGTCATAATACATATTTAATCGTTGAAGAAATTTATACTTCCAATTTCTCAATTCAGCATCTTGAAACCTGAATTCTTGGAAATATAGGTCAGGAGTACAGACCATAATGATACCTTGTCTAATGTGAGAGCCATAAATATAGTCATGAGCCATGGCGTATGCTGCAATCTGCATGTAGTAGTCTTCTACCCATTCCTCTCGCTTGGGCTTATTAGCCTGTTTGAAATCCACGATAGTGTCGAGATCATTGTGCTTGCATACTAAATCGGTAGACCCTGCATAAAGACCCGGGTAATAGAGAGTTACTTCTGAACCATAGTATTCTTTGACGGCAGCTAAGCCTGCGCTGATAATCTTTTCCGCCATCGGTTTAGCTTGGATACCAATCGTTGTAAGGTCTTCGTATCCATTATCCTGTAGGTATTTCTCCAGGAACTTGTGCATGGCAGTCCCACGCTTGCTTGAAAGATTCTTAATCTGCTCTGCTTGTTCATGTCCAACTTTATTTTTCCAGCGTGTTATATACTCTTGATCCTTGGTCCGTGCAAGGATAGTCGTGACGCTTGGTAACTTGGCCCCTAAGATGTCGTAGGTCCGTGATCCATGCTCCGTGGACCGTGTAGCTTGAATATAGTTATATTTTTTATTTTGTTTCATTTTTCCACCAAAAGATTAAAGATTTTCTATCCTTTCCTTTTACTTCTTCTACGCCATGCCATACTTTCCCTCCATCAAAAAACGTTAAGAGTCCTATCTCAGGTTTTATTCTAATTCCATGCTTGGTATAAAATAGACCTCCTTCGAATCCCTCGTTCAAATAGATCGAACTACTATACGTGGTGTGCTCCCTTCCGACGTCGTCATGAACATGGAGAGGAGAAGAGGAAGTCTGGTTCCAGTTCTGCGTCTGGGCCTGAGAGATCTTTAACTTTAACTTAAATTTTTTATTTAAAAATTTCTGAGTCTTTAAGACAATCGGATCTTGGGTGACGTCTCGTGTAACATGGGACCAGTCAAAATTCCCAATCCCTACATCGTTTATCATATTAGCATACCTCTCGCATTCCTTCTTAGGCAGGTAGTTTTTAAAAATATAAACAACATCTTCACCTTGTTGGAGTTTTTTCATCCCAACCTCCAAAGATCGCATCGTAAATCAACAAAAAGAGAAAGACTATAAGCCAGATCACAACCATAAAGACTAACCCTATCAGAATGAACGCCTTCTTAAGAAATTCTAAAATTTTCATAAGGTCACCGTCGTGTCCTCTCGTACCCAGGGCGTACCCAACGTTTCAATGTCCACGCGCTCTCCGGCCGTACTCCCGCCGTTAATGAAACACTCCTTGGTATCGAGATTCACATTCAGGATATGGATACCATAGCGCTTGTTCTTAGGTCGATGTCGGCTGATAGGAGAGCCATCAGTCCGCTTACTCATATACTTAACATCCAATAGAGTAAGCTTTAAAGTTTCCGGATTAAAAGTAATGAAGTCCACACCTCCTCCGTTGACCGTTTTATAAACATACAGTCCCTTATCAATAAGATAATGCTGAGCCAGGGCTTCCGCCGCATGGCCCTTATGATGCTTGTGATACATCACAAGATCCGGCTTATAGGTCATAGTCTCTATTTCCTTTTCTTTTTATTTTTCTTCTTCTTTTTCTTTTTATCTTTTTTCTTCTTTTTCTTTGGCATTAGTTCCTCCTTCCTGTCATGAAAAATAATTATATCCGAAGTCTTTGTCAAGTTGCTTTAAGTGAGATGCATCATAAAACCAAGGGGGTACATACCCTGGAACTCCCTTAGCATTATAATATTTAAAGTCTCGTACGACGCGTTCCATTTCAACACTCTTTTTTAACTGAAGCAAAGCTCCTTGTTGAGCAAGTTTCCAGAATTTAGAAAAAATTGTCGAAC
>VTLG01012561.1_pt1 | contig 12168 bp, 10 predicted proteins | sample 4694571 | NCBI WGS metagenome assembly VTLG01 (sample SAMN12604809, study PRJNA352737) | marine metagenome | biome: ENVO:00000447; feature: ENVO:00000209|ENVO:00000569|ENVO:01000036; material: ENVO:00002151; isolation source: viral sequences binned using virsorter ... | reverse complement strand
TGTAAGTTGTCATTATGATATTGTGGATTGGCTTTTACCTGATTGGATATTTAATACTGATTCTATGACTTTCCAAGATTTGAGAAAGCAAAAAAAAAATAGACCAGAAATTAAATTTGAAATATACCAAACAAGAGATAAATCAGTATGGAGAATGTTTGCTAAACATCATTATTTAAGTCATAGTCATAATAACGCTGCTAATGTTTATGTGGCTTTTGTTAATGAACAGTTAGCAGGTTTTTATTCTGCTTTACCTTTTCCACATCCAATAGTTAAAAATATTTATAAAGGACATAGATTGGTTGTTTTGCCTGATTATCAAGGTATAGGAATAGGATTAAAACTAAGAACAGAAGTTGCTAAACATTATGTGCAGAAAAAGAAAAAAAGATTTGTAGCAACAACTTCACATCCTGCTATTATATATGGTTTAAAAAATAATCCAAATTGGATATTAACAAGAAAAGGCAGATTAAGTGCAGGTAGTAAAACAGGTAAAATACAAAATAGAAATGTAAAAGGAAGTACATCAGCAAATAGAATAACCACAAGTTGGGAATATAAATTATAAAATAAATTTAATAAAATGAGCAAAAAAGAACACATAAAGAAAAAAATGTTAATAGAGAGTTTAGAGAACTCATTAGGAATAGTATCTACAGCTTGTAATAAAGCAAATATAAGTAGGTCAAGTTTCTATAAATGGTATAAAGAAGATGAGGAATTTAGGAATAAAGTAGATGAGATAGATAATGTTAAACTAGACTTTGTTGAGAGCCAGTTATTTAAGAATATACAAAAGGAAAAAGAAAGAAGTATTATATTTTACTTACAGCATAAAGGACATAAGAGAGGATATATACAACAGCAACATATAAATCTAACTTCTAATGATGAAGAAATAAAAAAGATAGAAATTGAAATCGTTAAACCTAAAGGGAACAATAGTTCTACAGAAGAATCTTAATGCTAATACTAGAATTGTTGTAAATCAAGGGGGTACTAGAAGCAGTAAGACTTATTCTTTAGCACAGTTAATTATCCTGAAAGCTCTACAGGAACAGGGTAAGGTATATACTATTTGTAGGAAAACACTACCTGCCCTTAAATCTAGTGCCTACCGAGATTTTTTTTCTATACTAGAACATCATAACTTATATAATCCTAATAAACATAATAAATCAGAACTTACTTATAAACTAAATAATAATTTAATTGAATTTATTTCTGTGGATATGCCAGACAAGGTCAGAGGTAGGCAGAGAGCTGTCCTATGGATGAATGAAGCCACAGAGTTCACTATGGAAGACTTCGTTCAGTTGTCGTTGAGGTGTACAGAAAACATTTATTTAGACTTTAATCCTTCAGACCCTTATTCTTGGATATATGATAAGGTAATGACTAGGGATGATTGTACCTTTATTAAATCTACTTATTTAGATAATCCCTTTTTACCTGATGAAACAATTAAAGAAATAGAAAGGCTTAGAGATTTAGACAGTAACTATTGGCAGATATACGGACTTGGGGATATGGCACAACCTACTGAAACTATATTTAGACAATTTGAGATAGCTAATAATGTACCTACTGAAGCTCAGTTAATAGCTATAGGTATGGACTTTGGCTATAGTAATGACCCTACAGCGATTGTAGAGGTGTTTAAATTGAATGATAACTTATACATTAATGAATTAGTATATAGTAAAGGATTAACGAATCAGGACATAGCACAAAGGCTTAGAGAATTAGATATTACAAGACAGACAGAAATTATTGCTGATTCAGCAGAGCCTAAAAGCATAGAAGAACTGCATAGACAAAACTTTAATGTAAAAGGAGCTAAGAAAGGAGCTGATAGTATTAATATGGGTATAGATGTTTTAAGGCGTTTTAAACTACATATAACTAAGAATAGTACAAATACATTAAATGAGTTTAAATATTACAAATGGCTTACTGATAAGAACGGACACATAGTAAATAAACCTGCTACTAACCAACAAGACCATATTATTGATGCTGTTAGATATGTTGCTTTAAATAAGCTAATGACTAATCATAGTGGCAAATACTATATTTTATAAACGATTATTAACTAAATATATATACTATTAAATGGAAAGAGAAAAAAGAAGCGTAGCAATTCCTAATAGTTGGAATGGGATTACAATACAAATGTTTCAAAAGTTTGAAGAATTAAAGAAGAAGAATTTAAAAGAAGATGAATTTAACAAACAGGTATTATCTGTTATTTGTGATTTAGATGGAGAAATGGTAGATAAAATGGAAGTAAAAAGTATTAAAAAAATATTTAAATCACTTTCATTTTTAGATAGAGAAATACCTGATAGTGAGGAGCTTGTAAAAAAGGTAGAATGGAATGGTAAAAAGTATGGCTTTATTCCTAATCTTAGTGAGATTACTATGGGAGAGTATGTAGATATAGAAGATTATTGTAAAGATGGTCAAAAGAATCTACATAAAATTATGAGCGTATTATATAGACCTATAGTAAAAGAAACTAAAACAAGGTATAGCATAGCTGAATATAAACCAAGCGAAGAATTAGAAGAACAATTTTTAGACTTTCCTGTACTACCCTCAATCTCAGCGTTGAGTTTTTTTTTTCATTTAGGCAAAACACTACCCAGCGTTTTGGTCAAATATTTGAGAAAGGAGAGGGAGAAGCTGAAGAAAAGAGCTTAGGAAGTAAATGGGGTTGGTATAACATACTTTTTAGCTTAGCTAATGATAATATACTAAACATTAAAAAAATAACACAATTGGAGCTTTATTTAGTATTAACTTATTTATGCTACCAACAAGACAAAACAAATACACAAAAAAGCAATTATGGTAACATACAAAAACATAATAGATGACTTTAGTAATATAGCTACTAATCATTATTTAATTAATTCTTTTCATTCAGGATTTTTAGATGAGGTAGATATAAACAAACTTGACCAAGCAGATTTTCCTATACTATATTGTGAGCCAGGTACAGCTACTATTGATATGGGTGTATTAACATACTCATTTACTATATATGTCTTAGATATGCTTAAAGAAGATTTAAGTAATAGAAATGCAGTATGGACAAGTAACCTACAAATAACACAAGATATAATAGCAGAGTTTAGACAGAACTTAGCTTTGCAAACCTCAGGGGGAGATAGTGGTAAGAAGTTAAGCTATGTACCTGATGAAGCTGTTTTAGATTTACCTATAAATACTGAGCCTTTTACTGCAAGATTTGCTAATGTTCTTACAGGGTGGAGTGCTACTATGTCAATACAAGTAAACAACGCTAATAACTTATGTGATGCTCCTATAGAGCCATCAGACAATAATCCAAATACATAATGGCAGTAACTTTAAGATTAAGAGGTGTAGATGGTAAATTTGTAAAAGGAGATACTAAAAATTTAGAGGAAGCTATGATTAAGTTTGGCTCTAAAGTTATACAAGATGGTAGAGTTATACTTAACTCAAAAGGAAAAAGAACAGCATCAGATGCTTTATATAATGATTATCACTATACATTAAATCAATCTAAAAACACTATGACAGTGGGCTTTGAATTTGGTAGAGCAAGAGATTATTGGAGATTTGTAGATGAGGGTGTTAAAGGTGTAGGATATTCTGATGCTAAAACACAAGGTGGTACACAAGGTAGTAGAGGTAGAACAGGATTAGCTAGAGGTCAAGGTAGTCCATTTGCTTTTAAGTATTCAAGACCTACTAGAACAATGAGAGATGCTATAAAAGAGTGGATAGCTAATAAGCCTATAGGAGTAACAGGTAATATGGAAAGTGCTGCATTTGCTATAGGTTATGGAATTAAAAGGAGAGGTTTAGAAAGGACATTATTTTACACTAAGCCTGTTAATACTCATTTAATAACACTACCTGATGAAGTTAAAGAAGCATTTAGAATAGATGTGCAAAGCCTAGTAAATAAATTACCAAGTAAGATTGTAATAGGAACAGAAAAAAAATTAAAAATAAACTAATAAATGGCGTATACAATAGAACAAAAACCAAATCAATTAGCAGGAGCAAATAGTCCTATGGTATTTGTATTAAAAGAAGATACTTCAGCTATATTTAATGCAGATAAATTTAGATACATAGCACAGGTATATATTAGCACAACAGATGCTTCTACTTGGGTAGAAAGAGCTAAAATAAAAATACATAAAAATTCAGCAAATGTAGGGATAGTAGATGTTCATAAAATAGTTAGAAGTTATTTAGAAACACAAGAGCAAAATGTAGGTAATCAAGAAATAATAGCAGGTAGTATTCATTCAATAGGCATATCAGATACAAGTAATTCTTATTCACAAAACACAAGCCAAGTAGTAGGTGTTAAATTAGTAGGTGGTTATGAAAAGGCTTCATCTTCTACTGCTGCTCCTGAAGAAACATTAAACCAAGCTAATACAATTATATACTCAATACCTGCTTCTACTCCTTATACAGATACAGGAACAAATGTAGGGGGGTTAGATATAGATGGTACTAACAATCCATTAACAAACTATATGCCTAGTGGAGCAACAAAGAAGTTTTTAACTAATGCTCCTAGAGTACAATTTGTTAGAGGTAGTAGTACAGCGGCAGATAATATAGATGAGCTAACAATAGCTTTTATAAATGATGGATTAATAACTGATGGAGATGTTATAGTAAAGATAGCAATAGAGTATTACAATAAGACAGGAGGTCAAATAGGAGCTACTAAATTTTTTACTAATGATACAGGAAGTGGTGGTAAAGCTACTGCTGATGATGTTAAAAATAGCTTATTATATTTTGGTTGTGGTACTGCTAATTTACAAAACCAAGTAGATGAGCCTGATAATCAACCTAGTGATTTTGCAGATTGGGCATATTATCTTATCTATGGAGCAGATGGCTCAGGGGGTCAAAAAACAGATAAATATTATTTTTATAGATATGGAGCTACAAGAACAGGAATAGATGACAGACACCAAAGCTGTACAAGATATGACAATGTAAGACTTGCTTGGCGTAATAGATTAGGAGCTTGGGATTATATGAACTTTAGAGGTAAATCAACAGAAAGCGTAGATATAACAAGAAGTGATGCAGGTAGTGTTCCTGGAACTTGGGATAGTGCTACATTTACTTACAATAATTGGGATAGAGGTAAAAAGACTTTATATACTGAAGCAACTAGAAAACTAACTATTAATAGTGATTGGTTAAATGATGATGAGGGAGCTTGGTTAGAGGAACTATTTACATCTACTAATGTGCAAATCCTAGCAGATAATAATGTAGTATATCCTGTAGTAATTACAGATAAAAGATTTACTAAAAAAACAAGTGTAAATAACAAGATTAAAATACAATATACAGTTAATTTAGAATACGCTAATAAAGTAAGAACAAATAGCTAATGGACACAAGGTTAGTAGTATATAGAAAAGATACATCAGGAGCTACAACTGACACTCCTTTTGAATTAGACTTAGATAAAGTTCCTAACATTAGGATAAACTATAATTGGTTAGATATAAAAGAGCCTGACCAAAGAAAGTCTAATTTTAGTCAAACTATTAAGCTACCTTTTACAAATAGAAACAATACATTTTTTGAGAATTGGTTTGATGTTAATTTAGAAACTTTAGTTTATGATACTAAGACTAAATTTAAAGCAATAATATTAGTAGATACCATTCCACAATTAGAGGGATATATACAGCTTAAATCAATATACCTAAATGCTAGAATTTATGAAGTAGTAGTATTTGGAGATACTGCTAATTTCTTTGCAGATATTAAAAACAAAAAATTAAGAGATACTTTTATAAATGCAGATGGTGTAGTAGATAGACAATTAGACCATTTTAATACAGCTCAAAATGTAGTTACAAGTTGGACTACAGGATTAACTACAGTAGAATCAACTACTACTAATGATGTAATGTACCCTGTAATAGATTATGGGCATACACAAATGCCAACTTCTGAAGCTATGTTTTTTTCTCCTAATACTGTAGAGGCTATTACAAGTGAATCTACAACATTTAATGATACTTTAAGTATGCTAGGAGCTGTAAGAGTAGGAGATTTAAAACCTGCAATAAGAATACAGAAGCTACTATATATGATTATTCAAAAGGCAGGTTATAGTATTAAGAGTAGTTTTTTAGGAATAGATGATACAGCGGGAACTCCTGTTACAGATACATCTTGGTTTAGTAGAATGTTTATGACTTTAGCTCCTCAGTTCTCAAAGGTAAGGACTAAAGTATTTGGTAATTTTAAATATACTTGTAGCTCTCAAAGTATAGTATCAGGCTCAGGTTATTTAGATAATGCTCCTAATTGGAATACAGTTGTATATGACCCTAGCACGTTATGGAGTACAGGAACAGGTAATACTTTTACTATTAGTTATAACCCTGATACTCCTGATATTTTACCTACTGATTTTATGTATGTTTCTATTACAATGAATATAAGTTTTGCAACGCAAGATTCAGGAACAAATCCTATAAATGATTATATTATAAATTCACAATGGGAAGCCCAAGATGGATTAGTAGGTATGGTATGGAATCAAGAGCAAACAGGAGTACCAACTCAAAACAATTATGAATATACATATAGTACATTTTTACCTGTAGGTGTTGCTCAGACTTGGCAGTTTCAAATGAATGTAACTAGCTATGAAATTGCAGGCGGTCAAACAGCTACTTCTACTTTAAATTCAGCTACAATAATGAGTTTAAATTTAGGAGAATCAACTTATACTAATGGCAATGTAAATGCAGAAGTTGTAATGGCAGAAAATATGCCTGATATAACTCAAGCTGATTTTGTAAAAGACTTAGTAAATAGATTTAATTTAATAGTACAAGTAGATAAAGATAACCCTAAAATGCTTTTAATAGAGCCTTATCAAGACTTTATAGATACAGGTGTAACAAGATATTGGACAGATAAATTAGATACATCTAAAGAACAGGTAATTAAATCTACTAATGAAATACAAAGCAAAGAATTAAATTTTACTGACTTAGAAGATAAAGATTATTTTAATAAAAGTTACACTGATAAATGGAACGCTGTTTGGGGAAGTAGATTGAATTTTAATAGAAATGATTTTGCACAGAAAAAGTTTAAAAATTTTAGTATATATTCTCCTTTTATTGCTAATGGATTAATGGGTGGTAATGGTACTGAATCACAAGTAGCTTTAGCAAGTATTTTTGAAATAAATGAAAGTGACCAAACAAGACAACCTATAGAGAGCGGAAAGCCTAAATTATTTTATTATGGTGGTGCACCTATTTCAATATCAGGAATCGACCCATTAAATGTAGCTTATGACTTTAGAATATACTCAGGTATATTAACTACTCTTGGTAATACTGAGGCTTATAGTACAGGCAATACTTTTCCTTTGTGTACTCAATATAATTTAGATACTTTAACAGCAATAACATCTTCTACTAAAATACTAAGTTGGAGCTATTATAATCCATTCTTTTCTACAGGTTATACAACACCTGTATTTGGAGATGCAGTAAGTTTAAAAGGATTTTATTATGAGCATTGGGCAAATTATATAAATGAAATATATTCTGATGAAGCTAGAATAATGGATTGTAATTTAAATCTAAATGAGCAAGATATATTTGACTTTAACTTTGCTGATACTATTTATATTAAAAATACATTATGGAGAGTATTAAGTATAAATAATTATGTAGTAGGTGGAAAAGAAACTACTAAAGTAAGGCTAATAAAAGTTATATCTAAACTTGCTTATGAATGTGATGTAATGCCTTATGAATTTAATGAGAATGGAACTATAACTTTTGTTAATCCAGAAAATCCTACAGGTGGAACTGTAGATGTTACTAACGCTTGTTGTGAAGATATAGATAGCTCTTGGACTTTTCAGCAAACAAACAATAGTACAGGGGTTGGTACTTGTTATCATAACCTTAATAATCCCACAAATCCACAAGATACAGGAAATACTGATGGATTAGTAGGTTTTGGTAATGTTGATTCTATTGGATTTGGCGATAATCAAATACCTTTACCAATGCCAGTTATTGGTTCTACTGAAAATACAATATTAAATAGAGGTTATGGCTCAGTACAATCTAGTACATTTTATATGTATGCTAATACTTTTGATAATACTACAGCTTCTTTCTTAGTTAATGGTGTTAATCGTAAAACTTTAGCTATTCCTGATAATAATATGGCAAGTTTAGAGATAGAGTTAATAGGTACAGTTCAAATAGATACAGATACTCCTGCTAATGTTGGTAAGGTTGGTTATTATAATTATACAACACTATTAAAGAATATACAAGGTACAAATTCAAGTATAGGTTTATCAGGTGGTATATTAACTAAATCAAATGCAGATAGTGGTTTTCCTACTCCAACAGCAGGATTTACAACATTTGATAATAACTTATGGACACCAACAATACAAGTATCAGGAGAGCAGCAAATAGGGTGGGTAGCTAAAGTAAAAATATTGCTACAACCTATACCAAGAGATAGTTCACAATTTAGGAATTTAGCAATATATCAAAATGGAGATGGTATATTATTCCAAGATGTAAATAGATTAGAATGGAATTAAATATTAAAAAAAAGGCTTTAATGCTACCACTTATACTAAAGTTAGTACATCAGTACGAATTTGAAGTAGAAGAATTATATTTTATTTATGGTCAGGAAGAATATACAAAAGATTATAAAAAAGTAAAAAAACAATTTAAAAGACAATTAAAAAAAACATTTAGAAAATGATAGGTAAACAATTTATAGATTTATTTTTTAGAGTAGAAACTAAAAAGGCTAAAAAAGATATTGATGATGTAGGAGATGGATTAAAAAATGTAGGAATAAGTGGTAAGATAGCTCAAGGTGGATTAAATCTAATGAGTAAAGGGTTTAAGGCAGTTGGTATGGCTATGAAAGCAGCAGGTATTGGATTAGTAATTGGTTTACTATCTCAGCTTACAGGTGTTTTTCAAAGCAATCAAAAAGTGGCAGATACATTTGGTAGAATAATGTTAAAACTTAAACCTGTTTTTGATGCAGTAGGAGATGTAATAGCTTTTGTAGCAGGAGTATTAGAAGATTTAATAGATTTATTTTCAGGAGCTATAGGTTTTATAGGTAAATTAATAGGAGTAACAGATGGAGCAAGTTCTTCTACAGCAGCTTTAGCTGATGAGATTGTACATTTAAGGAATGAACAAAAGTTAATGAACGCAGAATTAGCCTTAACACAATTACAATATCAAAGAGAAGCTGAATTACAAAGGCAAATAAGAGATGATACTTCTAAAACAATGGAAGAACGAATAGCTGCAAATGAAGAATTAGGAAAAATATTAGAGGAGCAAGGTCAAGTAGAGAGAGAAATGGCTTTAGTTGGTTTAGATTTAGCAAGAAAAGAATTATCTCTAGACAGGGATAATATAGATTTACAGGTAGCTTTAACAGAAGCTAAAACAAAATTAGCTGAAATAGATGAAAGGATTACAGGTCAAAGGTCAGAGCAAATAGTAAATTTAACTTCACTAGAAAAAGAAAGAGCTGATAAGCAAAAAGAATATTCTGAAAGAATACAAAAAGAACTAGAAGAAGAACAAGAGGCTTATGATGATATATTAAAAAAAATGAAGCAACATATTGAAGTTGCTAAAGAAGAATTAACTCTTACAGAAAAATTAGAAGCAGCAGAAGAAGCCTTTACAGAAGCTAAGAAACATTTAGCTACATTAAAAGAAACAGATACTACTGCTAATAAACAAGCAATAAAAGATTCTGAGGATTTAATTAAACAAAAGAAATTAGAAAGCCAAGCTATACAAGATGAAATAAATGACATGGCAGCTCAAGATGCTGCTTTAGAAGAATTTGAAGATGCACACGCAAACCAAAAAGAAGATGTTTTAGCTATTTATGATGAAATGTATTCAGGCTTAACAGGAAAAAGTAAAGAATATTTTGAGAAACAAAAATTAAGGCAAAAAATTCAAGATGCAGAAGATTTAGATGAATTAAAAATTATTACAAGAGATTTAGAAGAATTACGCAGAGAGTATAATGAAACATTACGAAATATAAAAGGTGGAAAAGATGAGGGTAGTTTTTTCACTCAAGAGGAATTAAAAGCTGATAAATCTATAATGCAAGGATACGTAGGTGAATTTGATTCTTATTTTGATAGTCTAGAGGAGCAGACTAAACATAAATTTGACAATCAAATAAAACAAAATCAAAAAGAACTTGAAGAAAAGAAAAGGGTTATAGATGATGAAATAAAACAAATAGAGGAGCAAAATGGTATAATAGTAACAAAAGATGAAGAATTAAAAAAGAAAATAGAAGAAGCTGAACGTGTTTTTAATGAAACACAAATAACATTAAAAGCACAAAATTTAGCAGCAGTATTAGAGTTTATGAAAACAGAGCAAGAAAAAGAAGTAGATGCTGTTGCTAAAAAATATGATGATATAATAGCTAAGACTATAGAGGGGTCAGACCATGAGGAAGATTTAATTGAACAAAAAAGACAAGCTATCCAAGATATTAACGATAGATATGATGAAGAAGATAGGGAAAAGACAAGGAGCTTCTTACAGAATCATCTTAATATGGTTAAAGAGTTTAATGAAAAACAAGAGGAAGAAGAAAAGGCTAGAAAAGAATTAGCTTTAGATAGTGCTTTAAGTATGATGAATTCTCTTTTAAGTATTTCAAAAACTCAAGCAGATAAAGAAACTAAACAATTAGATTTAAAATTAAAAAAAGGTAAAATAACAGAACAAAAATACAATCAAGAGTTATTAAAAATAGAACAAGAACAGTTAAGAAAAGAAAAGAAAGCAGCTTTATTACAAATAGGAGTAGATACAGCTAGTGGTATTTCTAGTGCTGTTAAAGCAGGGGCAGGTATTCCTTTTCCTGCAAACTTAGCAGCTATTGGAGCAGGTGTTGCAGCAGTGTTAGGGGGTGTAGCACAGGCAGCATCTGTTTTAGGTCAATCAGTTGATGTTGGGGTTGAAACAAGTTCTAATTTTGAGGATAATAACCTTTCAGGAGATGTACCTGCTTTACCAACATTTGGAGCAGCAGGTAGTGATGTACCACCTGTTCAAGCGTTTGTTGTAGAAACAAATATTAGTAATGCTCAAGCTCTACAATCAGAACTTGATTTACAAAGTACCCTATAAACAAAATATTAACTTTTAATATATACTATTACAATGGCAGAAAAAAAATTAAAAAGAAGATTAGTAGAATTAGTCATAGATGAAGAATCTGAAAGATTTGGAGTTGAAGCTATAAGTCTAGTAGAGTTTCCTGCAATAGAGGAAAATTGGGTATTCTTTAATAAAGACAATTTCTTATCCTTAGCAAAATTAGATGAAGAAAAGAAAACCCTAGTAGGAGCAGTTCTTATTCCTGAGAAAGAGATACCTAGATATGACCAAGAGCTTGATGAGGAGTATGTAGTGTACTTTAGTAAAGAAACCATTAAACAGGCTCAGGAGCTATTTATGAGCAGTCTAAGGAACAATAACGCTACCTATGAACACAAGGTACCAATTCAAGGACTAAGCGTTGTAGAGAGTTGGATTAAAGAAGATGAGAAATATGATAAGTCATCACAATTTGGGTTTGATAAAATGCCTATAGGAACATGGTTTGTAAAAATGAAAATTTCTAATGATGAGATTTGGGAGAAAGTAAAGAATAAAGAAGTAAAAGGATTTAGCATAGAGGGTTACTTTACAGACAAACTAATAGAAGCTACAATGCACGATTTTAAGAAAAAAAAATATAAAAAGAAAAAGAAAAAATACTATGATAAAGATTCATTAACTGATGAAGATTTATTAGATAGAATTAGAATGATTATAGCTCAAGATGAAACAGACCAATTTGAGCTAATGAAAGAATACATTACGAAAAGGGCGTTAGCAAAATATCCCTGGAAACAATGTATTGCTGATATGAAGAAAAAGTACGGAGAAAAATCTGCTGCTAAAATATGTTCAGCTATAAAAAGGGGTACTGTAAAAAGGTAGCCTGTAAACAATATTAAATTAATTATATATACTTATAAAAATACTA
>VTLG01000362.1_pt1 | contig 12168 bp, 10 predicted proteins | sample 4694571 | NCBI WGS metagenome assembly VTLG01 (sample SAMN12604809, study PRJNA352737) | marine metagenome | biome: ENVO:00000447; feature: ENVO:00000209|ENVO:00000569|ENVO:01000036; material: ENVO:00002151; isolation source: viral sequences binned using virsorter ... | reverse complement strand
CCAACTACCGTTACCTGTAGATCTACCTATTACTAGTTTTGTAAGTTCTGAAGATGTACTATCTTTTTTATACTTTAACCAAATTTGAAATTCAGCAACTGCTTTATGATTATCTCCACTTGAATCAGTACAAATTAGTCCAGCAGGGAACTCTAAAACTACTCTTACTTTATCTATTTCTCTAGCTGTAGCCGCAGGCATTCCTAACCCAGCTTCAGCGGTAGAAGATATAATAGTAGAACTTTGCGTTCCTCCAGTTGCGCCCCCCTCAAAATTAAAGCCAGAAGTCCATTGTAAATCATTATCGAAAGCTTTTATAAAACTTGCACTTGGAGCACCTCCTGTTTGTGCGGGTAGTCCTTGAGTACGGGTACCAACCTTAAAATCTCCAGAAACATTCTCAAAGTTAAAATCATTTTTATTTTGTGCTCTAAAAGCCGCAAAAAGCTGACAAGAAGTGGCAGTAACCGCCGTCGTAGGGGCCGTTTCTAAAGTCATGGTGGTAGTACTATCTATAGAGTCTACTTTAGAGACATGATCCATAGATACTACTGTACCAGAATCCATCTCCTTAGGAAGCCCAGGATCTATAACTATTTTATTAGCAGCAATATAACCTGCTATTCTTGCTATATGGTCACGTCCAGAATAAGAGGCATTCGCTATACGAACAAGCACTTGATTAGGATCAGCCCTAGATTCTGTAGCCATAGCAGCAGTAAATATATTACCTGCTACAGTTATTACAGCGGTGGCATTATGATTTCCAGAAAGAGTGGAAGCAGCCCCCGCATTTTCTATTTGAATATACCTATCTCCATTTGTTAAAACAATACCATCTAGAAGTTCAGTTGCTGCTTGTGAGCCATCCGCAACAACAGTTATACTATCATTAGCAGCCACTGTAGTTACTCGACCTCGACGAGACCCGTAAGTAACTGAATTATTAGCATTTATTAAAGGAGTTTCATCTAAATATATACTAGACATTCCATTTACTAAGCCATCAATTTCTCCTTCGGCAAGTAAATCATAAATAATTCCGTATTGATGACGTTTTTCTTCGTTCCGGTACGGAGTGTATGAATTTCCAGCATTAGTACTACGGCTACCAGGATTTGTGGGTACAGGCTCTACATAATCTTCACTCATATTTAATCTCCTGGATCCTCGGGTTCTATGCTAAGACTGTATAGCTCTCCGGAACCATAAGTTCCTGCAAAAACAGTAGAACTATGAGTAGCAGCAGCAGTTTTAAAAGCACTTAACTTAGACTGAGGAAATTTAGCCGATTGATAGGATATACTAATTACTGCGCCCCCTACTACCATTTCTCCATAAGCAACTGGTACAGGTAGCCCTTGTTGGGTAGTATTAACAGGACCATTAAATAAATAGCCTTTATTTTCTTCTGCGTTGTCCAGCTCCGGACCTTTAGTCATTAATTGAGTTACTCCTGCTAGCGCTAAATTAGTCGCTATTGACATAGCCATAAGTCCCCCAGTATTTAAACCTGCCCCAACCGTAGGAGGCCCCATACCTCCTGCTCCCAATCCTTGTCCAAACATTCCTGCGCCACCAAAACCCCCAGTAAAATAGACTACTGCTACTATTGCAATAGCAGCTAAAATTTTAGCGAAACCACTTTTTTGTCCTGCAGGAACCTCAGTAATAATTAAATCCTCATCCCCTATAGATAGTAATAATTCCTCTTCCCCTATAAAATCTATTCCACGTTGAATAGCAAAATCCACGTTGTTCTCTGCGGCTTCTACAAGATATTGAGTAAACCCCTCAGTTTGACAGTCTATCAATTTAAAAGTGTCTTTAAGAGTATTACATCCCTCAATAGGCCATTCCCTACCGAACTTTTCTCCAATTTTCCCTTCTAAAATAGCTCTTTGCATCTTGCATACCTCGTTATATACCTTCCCCAGAGAGTATGGGTTGACTCTCTACAGGATAATCTATCAACTGCGTGGTGTAGAAATATATCCTCTCCCACATAAATTCCACAATGATTTGGGATTTCACACATTACGTTAAAAAGTATAACATCATGTTCTTGAGGCTCTTCTACCTCGTAAAATCCAAAAGCATCAAACAAATCATCAAAATAATTTAACCCTTTATCCCACCAATCATCTTCAAATTTGAGAGTTGGTAAATCTATATTTAATTTTTCTTTATAGTAAGCCCTAACTAAAGACCAGCAATCATTTTTTCCAAATTCGTAATCTCGACCTAAAAGAGGGGTAGTGTTTATTTCTGGTTCGTATATTGTATAGTCTCCATTCGGTAGGGAAAATACATAATATGGAATCCCTAAAAAGTCTGAAGCGGATTTATCTGCTTCACTTAGCTCCGAAGAAGCATCTGGATGACTATGTACTACTGCATAAATATCTCCTTTTAATCTAGCTGCTACATATTCTCTGGGAGATATTTTAAACTCTTCGCCATCTTCTGCTTCATTAGTACAATAAATCCACTGTAATTTACCCCTTTTATTAAGTATAACTCCACATCCTTCTCGCGGATAGTCTTTTTGTAGATCTTCAACTATAGAATGTGCTAAACTAGTATTCATTATCTAAACTGCCTAGAAGCTGGAAAAGCTCCGAAAGGTAAAGGTCTATTACGAAGGGTTGTAGAAGGATGAGCCCCTCCATTTCCATCGTTCATTCCTTGAAATCTACGCATACAAGAAGTTATTGATTTACCACACCTATCTCCTATAGTCCAATACTTATTTTGTATAGGAGTAGAATTATGAGCACTTGCATTTTGAGTTAAAGTTTTCACTTGCCATAATTGAGCAGGGCTCCCGTATGTTACATATTCATTGTATCCTGTATCTGTATATGCTTTATACTGAGTAGAAGCACTATAAGTACTAAATAGTCTTACTCGTCTATAATTAGTATTACTATCCGTAGGAGTAGTACCACTAGCAGTTACACATTGCCAATAATCAAACGTACTAGAAGAAGATTGAGCTCCTGTAGAACTAATTAGTGTTTTAGTTGCTGCTATTTTATAATAGCTGCCTACAGCAGCAGAGGTACTACCAGGAACAAACGTAGTAAAAGTTAATGTACTAGGAACTACATATTCGTCCTCTTTATTTACGTATAGAGTAAATTCGCCTGCTCCTATATCATATTTACTATATTTATTCCAATCACACCCCCCTACTTTATCTTGTTCATCTAAATGAGATGAAGCACCTTGATATTTCCAAGGGCATGAACCCGCTATAATCTGACGTTTAGGTAGCGAAACCCCCGCTAGATCATAAGGGTTTGCTAGTTCAAAAGTAACAGAAATTATATTTCTATCTTTTATACGATCTATAATATATACCATTGTTGGGTACTCAATAGGAGGAGAAGCTGTAGACGTAGGATATAAAAACTGTTTAAGTGTAGTTCTACGTATAAGTCTTTTTCCTATTAGATCCTCGTAGTCTATATCTCCAATAGCAGTAGAGAATACAGTGGCTATATTAGCAATTGTAACTATAGGTCTAGAATAGGACCCATCAGATGAAATATCAAAGCCTTCCGCCTCCATTGGGAGAACTTCATACTCTCTAATCAAACTATTATTAATTCTATCTCTGAATCGTAATTTAGTTTCATTAGCTGTATCAGTAAATCCTCCAGAATAAAAATAAGCAGTAGTTGGAATTGGAGTTTCATTATCTAACTCTAACTCGTATAGTGTTATAAGTTCCGACCCTGGATCTTGTTTTTGGGCTGCTTCTATTATATCGCTCATGGTTCATAAACTCTTCTAAATGTTGCTGAAACCGAGGAAGCTTCTGTGTTTATATAAGATAAAGACCAGTTATCACATACTACTTTAATAATTCTTTCGTTACCTCCTGAATTAGTATCAGGAATAGTAAAACTAAAATTAGTTACTCCTTTTTTATTTTCAAAGAAGGCTATTATATCATCAGCTTCTGCTCTAGCTCTATTATTAAAGCTTACGTCATAGGACTCTTCTATTGGATTTATTCCAGTAGATAACCTTTGTTCATACCCATCACCAAATTTAGCCTTCTGTATTCGGGGTGAAGCAGATCTACTTAATGTTCTATCAGGAACTCTATTAGTGCTAGTTAAATCTGTAAATCCTATTGGCATTATGGGCTCCCTCCATACGGACTAAGTATTCCGCCAGGACGCTTCTGTCTTACTAATTCTTCTGTTACTGCTGTTGATACTAATTTACCTACTAAAGCTGCTTGCTTACCTCGCTGTTCTTCGGTTTGATTAGAAGCATTACCATTACCGTCTATACTTACATTTACTACTACATTATTATTTTGGCCTGCAAATTGGCCTCGTGCTGGATTAGTTACTACTTCTCCAGGAGTTAACATTGCAGGAACAGTATCTCTATTACCATGTCCTGGTACTACCCCACCTCTACTCAAAGGTATTATTCCTTTCTTGGTTACATAGCCTCCTCTATTAACGTTACCACCAAATACTGCTGCGAGGCTACCTCCAAAGCTACCTGGAATCATTTGTAAGATTAACATCTTAGTATACATTTTAGCAATATCTATAAGTATACTTCTTGTCATTTCAGAGAATGCTTCTCTAAAAGATTTGGATCCGTCAATTACTGAGTCAAAAGCCTCATCAAAGTTTGTAGCAAATGATACCCCCATTTTAAATAAGGGATCTGACTTTCTTAGTATGTCGTTTAATGCATTTCCTGCTTTCTTTGCCTGATTCTCTGTGTCTATAGCAGCTTTATGAGCCGCCGAATATTGGTCAGAGTCAACACCGAATAACACTTTTGCGCTTAATAAGTTTGCCGCGGCTTGCTCCTTTAATGTTTGAAGTCTCTTATTTTCTAATATTGCTATTTTCTTTAATCGTCCTTCTTCTACCATAGCTCCAAAACCTGTCCCAGCCCCTATTCTAGGACGTTTTCTTAATGCCTCTAATTTCTTTTGATGAGCAAGTAAGTTTATTGCATTGTTAAGAGCTTGTTCCGCTAGTCTTATCTCATAAAATTTTTCCTTATTTAATCGTCTTTGTGCAGCTAATGCTTCTCTCATAACTATTACATTTTGATATGCTAGTTGCAAACCTCGTTCGTGTTCATCAGCATTATCTTTATTAGCAGATTTTACATATTTTAAATGCGCCGTCCTAAAAGCTCCGTTTGCTTTATCTAAAGCATTTCGTTTCTCTGCTAAGTCTACTACTAGTTTTGCTCTATCAACTTCAAAACCTGATCTCCCTTTTAATTTTAGTTTTTCTAATTCTATCTTATAAGCCTCATCTGCCACATCTCTATAGTTGAGTATAAGCGCATTAATTTTTGCTTCATTCTCTATATAAAATTTTTGTTCATTTACAAGTCTTTGAACTCCTCTCTGTAGTCCAGTATAGTACTCTGCTGCGTCTTCCTCAGTCATGTCTAGTTTACCCGCTGCTCGATCTGATTCAAATTTTGCCAATTCTTTTCTTGCCGCCCCTAATACTACAACAAGATTAGTTTTAAGTTTTTTAAGTCCCACACTTAATCTAATCATAGGATCTTTTGCCGCAGTACCTATAAGATCCTCAAACCCTTTATCAACTTCTCTCACGGCATCTGCTAATCCTTTAGAAGCTTGTTCTGCCTCTCTTGCCGCTACGGATAGTTGGCTTAGCTCTATTCTAGTTTCTCTTGATAAAAATTTATTATTCTCTAATTCATCTGCGGCTCTCGCATATGCTGGCTCTAAACGTCCCATAGCGCGAAATAATAATACATTTTGGTCTATTAATTTCTGATATTCCTCAGTAGTATGATTAATTATATTTCCAAGGTCATCCCTAAATTTATCCCCTTCTCCATAAAATATACCTCCTTGCCCAGCTAAAGTTTCCATTTGATCATTTAATTTTCTTAAGTTTAAACTAGCAGTGGCCTGCCCTAGCTGTTCTACTAATTCAACTATAGTTAATAGACCTTCCGCTCTGGCTTGGCCCATACCACTTATTTCAGTAGATAAAATCGACAGTTTCTCCGTTAAACTCGTAATTTTTTCTGCTAACTCTGCGGCAGTTTTATCGATTTTTTTAAACCAGTTCCATACCATTTTTGAAATATCTGCTAACATAAAAAATAATCCAACAACACCAGCAACTTTAAAAGCAGCATTTATAGCTCTAGCCCCTAATCTGCTAGCTTTAGCCATAAAAGACATAGTAGAAGCCCAACCAAGCTGAATTTTTTTACCTATTATACTAATTTGTTGCCCTAAAGTTCTATGTGCTGCTACAACCTTTCCTGACATAGCAGAATGAGCAAGTTCCATCTGTTTTAAAGTTCTACCCCATTTGCGATACATCTGATCGCTCATATTAGCAAACATACCTTGATTCTTTTTGTACTGTCTTTGGAGTCGTTTAAACTGAACCTCTGTAAGCTTTTCCCCACCTTGCATTATACCTAAATAACTTCCTGCTCTACCCGGAGCCTGTTGACCGGCTAATTGAGCTGCTTTAGTAGTAGTAGTGTCTAATAGAGCTGCTCCACCTTTTTTACCTAAATTTTCCGTTTCTTTAGCAAAGCCCTTTAACTCTTTTGTAAGTTTCTTCATGGAATTTGTTTGAACGGATACTGTTTTTTTAGCCTGTTTTTCCCAATCTTGTAAATTTGGTATTATAGCTTTTACAATAGGGACAGCAAGTAATAATAATAATCCTGCTAAAGCTGCTACATTATTAGAAAGAAATCCTACAATAGGATTCAAACCTTTAGCTATTATAAGTTTTACTGAGTTCAATAAATCATCAAATGATTTTGCAAACTTATTTACGGCAAAAGCATTTTCATCCATTAAGTCTGCGATTCTTCCATATTTTCTTTCTGATTGCTCTAATACTTCATTTGCTATTGCTTGAGAGCGTTCAAATTGAGTTAATTCCTTAGCATTCTTACCTATAGCTAAAGCATATTTCTTTAAGGCCGGTTCTAATCTTAAAATTATGCCTAACTCATCTAAAAGTTCTGGTTCCGCCTTGGTAGTACCTCGTATAAGTCTATTGAAAGAATCAGTTACATCTCTTCCCAAAGCTAATGAAACATTTTTTGCCGCCTTTCCTAAACGCTCTAGTTGCTCTGCATCTAAGCCTGCTGCTGTACCAATAGCTGCAGCTTGTGCCGCATCAGAGTACCTTATTTGAGCGTTTGTAGCTTCTATGATAGAATTTGTAATACTTTTAAATGCAGTACCTGTGACAGCCCCATATATTTGTTGACCTTCTATTAAGTTTTTATAGTCTGCTGCACTTTGTAAAAATCTAAATGCAGCACTTACTGCAAATATTTGAGCTGCTAAAGTAGCATATGCCGGTACGAGTCCTCCGGAAATACCTTGTGACATTTTAGAAAAGTTTTTGGTAGCATTAGAAGACGTTCTGGCCGCACCTTTAAGTCTGCGATCCATATCCCGAGCACTTTTACCCGTCTCTTTTAAACTTCCACCATCGGAAATTTTTACCTTGACATCTATATCATTTTTTGCCATTTAACCCTGCACATGTATTCCGCCGCCTGCGGCCTGAGATGCTCTCTCTTTAGACTTTTGCTTTTTCTCCATCTCTTTATTTATTTTATTAGAATTAAAAATATCAATATATTTCAAAAAATAAGTTACAGTTCTTTTTTGTTCTATTTCATATACATCTAATAAAGTACCTAACGCACTCCAATCCTTACCTAGATAACTACCACTCATCCCATCCCATCTTTCAGGTAATAATGAGTGTATCAAAAAAGAAAATTGAACTTCTATAGGAAACATACTTTCTTCTATAGGCATTCGTTCAAGATCTGGTTCCTCTCCTAACTGCTCACAGATTTTAAGATAAGTTTCTAAACTTATCTCTTCTGGTTTTGATAACTTCTTTTCAAGTAAAGATACAATATCCTCTACTTGGTCGGTGTAAAATTTTCAAGATCACCAACTGTCTCAGTTACCCAACTATCAAAATCAGTTGAATTCCTCATTAAAATTTCAGCGTTTTCATGAGTAAATTCTAATTCGGTAGTTGGATCTTGATCTGAAATATCTACAAGAACTAACTCCTGTAAAAACTCGTAAGATAATCCTTTCCAGCCTTTAATTACTCCTCTTACATAATGATGTAAAAACTTTTCATCATCTAACTGTTCCTCAAAAGCTCTAGTTTTCTTATTAAACTTTTGAGATAAACACTTATCTCTAAGTTTTAGTAATTCTTCCCGGGCTAGGTAGCATAAATCTACCTCAAATCCATCAATGCCCGGATAATCGATGGTTACTGTCTTGCTTGGCGTCAAAAGAGAGGCCAGGGAGACTTTTTGTTCTGTTTCTGCCATTTTATTATTCCTATAAAAATTAAAAAAGTTAAGGAGCGAGCGAACTCGCTCCTTAATCCATTATTTACGACGAAGCTACCGCAGGTCCGACAAGATTAATTGTCATATCATTTGGAGTATCCAAGTCGCTCGGTACAGCGTGGAAATTAGTTTCCAACGAAAGTACCTCATCAATGCTATGAGAGGGAACCTCTACATGAGCTTGGTTTAACTGAAATGAAGCTCTAGGACTGTTACTCGCACCACCGACATTGAATGTTATATCAACATCAGTACTTACTTCTGCTAATGTCGTAGCACTAACAAAATCTTGAAACCAATCCTGAGAAGTTCGTGTACCTGATGCCAGATAACACGTAAACGCTCCAGAAATATTTCTAGTACCAGTAACGTGAGCTAGGGGAGTATTTACCGTTCCTAACGTATCAGGCGTTAAGTAGGTTATCCCATTATCAATACTAATATTGCCGCCAGTAAGAGTTAATGCGTAAGCACTATCCTCTAAACCTGGTGTAGCGGAAGCATCTATAACCAAAGTAGACAATCGATTTCTGATAAAGTTACCCGTATCAGCAGATCTTTGTCCTTCTGAGATAGTAGCTGCTGTAATATTACCGCTATTAGCAGTCTTTTCTGTAACTGTAGAAGCAAAACCACTCCATTCAATAGTTGCAATACCATCTACATCAAAACTAATGTTTGCACTATTAACCACAGCACCTGCAAGAGTATACACAAATCCAGTAGCAAATTGAAATTCTAAAGTCATAGTATTCAAGCTAGCCACATCAGATTGTGCAGTATTCATTGTCATAGTGCTTCCAGTTTGAGCAGTAATTGCGTCTGTATAGCCGCCCATAACTGCCGTTCCTGTCGCACCACTACCGCCCCCTCCTGAAAAGGTTACAGTGGGAACAGATGTATAACCAGTACCATTACTAGTCATAGTAACACTTGCCACTGTTTGACTACTAAGTACTGCTGTTCCTGCTGCACCACTACCGCCGCCTCCTGAAAAGGCTACAGTGGGAACAGATGAATAACCTGACCCTGCTGCTGTAACAGTGACCGAAGCCACTTCTGTATCTTCATAGGGAGCACCACGAGCTAATAGCCCGTTCCATAGAACTTCTTCTACAGCGTGCATTACGGCCGCTTCATGATTACCCGACCCTGTACCATTACTTAAAAAAGGTCTAACATAAGTAGAAAAACTCCACTCTGCCGGGGCAAGAGAGTCATTAAATACTCTCCTACCACGTCGAGACACTCCAGCAGTACTTTCCATTTCTGACAAAGTAATATCACTAGAGTTTGTAGTTTGACTGAAACTAAACCCTTCTAATACAGGTACTTTATAGGTCCTTGCACTTAGTGAATCTAAAGCGGTTCCATCTCCTTGATTCGGCGTGATATGTAATACCACGTCTCGTTGAAAGAAATTCGCCATTTATTTCTCCTAACCTGAGTCGTGTCTAACTATGCGTTCGCTGTATTAGACATGAACTCTTAATATCGCACCTCTAAGACCATTTCGCCTACACCAAGAGGTGCCAATGCACCTTCGTCAGTATCAATACTAACCAAGGTTATTAGCGCGACCGTACTATCTTCCCCATAATCTTCATCATAGGTTAAGTCCGGATTCGCATCTAAAACTGTTTCTAAATCTTCTAAAATCTCCTCTAATTCATCTACGGGGTCTTCACTATTTACATATACTCTGACTGTAATAGTTAAAAATCTCCACTTATTACCCCCGCCATAATATTCTCTTGTTTCCATGCCTGCGGCCATATGAACCGCGGGAAACTGATCTATTTCATCCCAAAACTCCATTCTGGGTTCTACATTATTTCCTAAATCTGATTTATAATTACCAGTACCGTCAATAGCTTTGAACTGTTCAGAAAGAGCTGCTAATAATTTAGATCGTCTTGTAGTGTGCGCTCTTGCCATTATAATCTCTGTGTATGAAACTTGCCCATCATAAGTTTTGCTGCTATTTCTCTTATAGAAACATCTATAAGCTGTTTAGGGTCTCTATCCTGATCTGATTCAAATTTTTCATATGGGTATCTTTGATAAGTGTATTGTACAGTGGGAGCCCGTTTATTTCGTGTAACATTTAATACTTTAACACTTCCTGCAAATCTACCAGTTTGATACTGTAATCTAGGAGAAGTCATATTTTTCTTTACTACATCAGGAAGTTTATTATTAAGTAGTGCTATTAAATTTGCTGGTCTTTCTGCTGCGGATTGTTGTGCCTTAATACCTGTAGGAATAGGTCTACGCTTAACATTACCACTTTTACTTTTACTACGCCTTCTACCACTAGTAACATTTCCTTTAGTTGGTTTAGTTTTTTCTTCTTTTATTCTTCTCTTTGTTCTTACAGTGAAATCTTTTTTAGATCTAAAAGTTCTAAGTATACCATCAGTTATAAAAGTTGCTGCTCTTTCTCTTACTCTATCAACAAAAGGTCTGCTTCCCTTATTAGTAACTAAACGTCCAGCCACCATTTCTTTATGAAAAGCTTCTATTATGACTTTTTCTATTTGTGGACGTATATTTATCCAGTCTGTACTTGAATCTCCTGCTGAGTTTTTAGATCTTGGACCTATTGTAGCATTTACTGTTATAGTGTCACTTATCTCAAAATCTTTAAGATCTGGATTCTTATTCCATCTAGCAAGTAAAGGTCCAAAATATTCTTCAAAACTTCGTAATATTACTGCATGATTCTCTGCTATAAAGTCATTTTCTATTACATCTGACATTAAGCCTTCCATTATTTTAGCAGTCATAAAAGAGCCTACTTCTTCTTCTGCTACGTGTAAAAATTGAGATCTCTCACTCATTCCTTTTGCATAATTAGTATCTAAATTATTCCTTTTCTTTCCGGTTTTAGTACCTTTAAGAAATTTACTAAAATTTGACTTCATATATGTAATTGCTATTTTAAGTAGGCGCTTTTTGAAAGTATCTCCTATAGCTTGAACTCCTTTTGTACGAATCACTAATTTACTACCGTGTCCAGGTAATATAGTATCATCTCTCCCTGCCAACCGTTTTTGAGAATTCCAAATATAATGAGCTGTTGATTTTCCTAATTGACGAATTTGTGTCATATCTCCTGAAGATTCAGCCTTAGATAACCAATCTGCGTACTTACTACCTTTAGTAAATGTACCGTATAGCATAGAAACTAAATTATCTTCAAATAGTACTTCTAATCCTTTTTGAGTTAAAAATATATCGTGAAAATACTTAGCTCCATATGTCCTTCTCATGATTAAGTCAAATCTGTTACCCCCTTCGGGTTTAGTAACAGGACCCAACCATTCTTCTATAATTTCGTTAGTTATTTGTTTCGACATTACATGACATCCACGACTCTATACATATCAAGCACGCGCTTAATATGGTCGGGGAAGCCAATATCATCTTTGATACTAGTTGCGGTCTCATTTTGGAGGGTTGCTCCAGCTAAAGACTTTCTTCCCTTGTACTCTTCTTTAAGGTAATAGGTTATCAAGTCGTATATAGCCAAACGCAAGTCTTGGGGGGTTGAAGAATAACCAGCTCTATATACAATTTGTACAGAAGCAAAGCCTCGCGACCATGCTTTTGAACTAATATCACCATCTATCCTAAAAATACGATCATGTTCAGTATCTACATAATAATCTGTATTCGCGGTTAGAGTGTTATATGAGCTAGAGATTGAGTCTCGTTCTTGGACGGAGCTTACGCTCACTAGTGGAGACTCGGTAAGAAAAA
>VTLG01009097.1_pt1 | contig 12169 bp, 9 predicted proteins | sample 4694571 | NCBI WGS metagenome assembly VTLG01 (sample SAMN12604809, study PRJNA352737) | marine metagenome | biome: ENVO:00000447; feature: ENVO:00000209|ENVO:00000569|ENVO:01000036; material: ENVO:00002151; isolation source: viral sequences binned using virsorter ... | reverse complement strand
TTCTTGTTCGTCAATAAAATACTTTTTCATATAACTAAATACTTCGGAGACTTATGTGTAAAGGGAATGGCAAAACCTAGTAGTAAAGATGATTTAAAAGAATATGCTCTCAGGAAACTCGGAAAGCCAGTTCTAGAAATCAACGTTGACGATGATCAAATTGATGATCTTATAGACGATGCCGTCCAATTGTTTCATGAAAGACATGGTGAAGGAATTGATAGAGTATTCTTGAAGCATCAATTCACTGAAGCAGAAAAAGAAGCCATGAAAGGCACTATGTCTACAACCACTGCTACTAGTACAGCAGGGGGTATCTCTTCGATAGACTATACAGAAACTGCAAAGTATCTACCTTTACCAGACACCATTATAGGAGTCAACAAAGTATTTAAAATGGACTCATCAACCATATCGGCTGGTATGTTCAATCTTAAGTATCAGATCTTCCTTAATGATTTATACTACTACGGGGCAATCGATTTGCTCAACTATGGTATGGTAAAATCATACTTGGAAACTCTTGATTATATGCTTAATCCTGATGTTCAGATCAGATTTAACAAGAAAAATAGTAGATTATATATGGATGTCAATGTAAATGAACTTACTAATGATCATTTTATAATCATAGATTGTTTCAGAATTGTTGATCCTCAGAGTGAGACTGCTGTATACAATGACTACTGGCTTAAACAGTATACCACATCTTTAATAAAAAAACAATGGGGTCAAAATCTTATCAAATTTACAGGAGTTAAACTTCCTGGCGGACTAGAACTTAACGGTAGACAGTTATATGACGATGCGACTCAGGAATTAGAAGTTCTCATGGAAAAACTAATGTCAGAATACGCAATGCCACCATTAGACTTTGTTGGATAATGCCTTTATCACCCTTCTTTCTAAATGGATCTCCAAGTGAACAAAGACTAGTTCAAGACTTGGTGAACGAACATTTACAACTGTTCGGTCAGGATATCCTATATCTACCCAGAAAAATCGTTAATCAAAACACAGTAATCAGAGAGATCACTGCTTCTAAGTTTGACGATAGTTTTAGATTGGAGGCATATCTAGTAAACACTGATGGTTTTGGATCACCTTCTGATGTTTTAACTAAGTTCGGTGTTAGAGATCAAGATGAATTGACATTGGTTGTATCTAAAGAAAGATATGATGATTTTATTACACCATTCATAAATCTATTCCCAGAGGGCGAAAGAGTCAATGCCAAATCTCCACATGAAGGTGATTTGATTTACTTACCTTTGGATAATGCTTTGTTTGAGATCAAGTATATTGAGAGAAAAGTTCCTTTCTACCAAGTAAATGATCTATTCATGTATGAGTTCAGATGTGAGATCTTTGAACCAGAAGATGAGGTCATTGATCTTCCTGATGGATTAACAGATAAAGAAGGAGTGGATGTTGATGAGGACTTTGGATCTACCACTGGTCAGACTATAACTATACAATTAGAAAAAGATACATCTCAAAATGCAGTGGCATATGTATCTCTTGCATCTACAGTTACTGGTGTCAAATCTGTACAACGTGTTCCAATGTTTGATGGTGGTAATTACAGAGGAACACCAACAGTAACGATACATAAACCAACACAAGGTAATCAGGCATCTGGAACTGTGACAATTGCTGAGGGTGGTATTGATACTGTAACTCTAACGAGTGGTGGATCTAATTACCTAAGTGTGCCTTCTATAAGTTTTACACCACCTAATCTAACCACATCATCTCAGATTAAGTTTGGTAATAACTCACTACATCACACCACAATATCAGAGGTTATTGGTGCTAACTTCCACTTTACAACTAATGTGGATTCTAGAGATAGTGGTAATGGTAGACTGTCACTAAGTTTCTGGTTATACCCTACCAAGTTTGATCCAGCAGTCAATGGCGGAACAGTCATGTGGACTGATAGATTCAAGATATACTACAGAGAGACAGGTAACATAGTGTTTGCTTCTGGTTCTGGATCTATTGAGAATACTACACAACTTACTTTAAATGCATGGAACTTTATTAGAGTAGAACAATATAATACTGATGCAACTATATCTGTAAATGGAACTGTAAGTAACAGTCTTAACACAGCAAACCCAATAATGTTCTTTGCTGGGGATAACCTGAAGCTAGGTGCTGATGCTTCAGGACAAGGTTTCATTCCATCTCAGACTGCATCATTTGAGGGATTCTTAGATCACTTGACTATTAACTTGACTGGCGATACCGCTACAAGTAATAACAGTGCAACACAAGTTCCTAGTTCAGAGACATCTCAAGAAACTGATGTTGTTACAAATACTAATGCTATATTCATCCGTAAGATGGATAATGAACAACCACAAGTCGTTGCAACAACTGATGCAACTGGAACTGTAACAGGATTGACTGTCAACTATGAAGGATGGGGATATACTTCAGTTCCTATTATGACTATAGAGTCACCATCTACAGGAACTCAGGCAACTGCTGTTGCAATTATGACAAGTAGATCTGGCGTTGCAAACCAATCTGTTGATAGAATACTACTAATCAATCCAGGCACAGGATACACTACTCCACCACAAGTTGTGTTTACTGGTGGTTCTCCTGTATCTACTGCGATTGCAACTGCTGTCATTTCAGAAGCAGTATTAGGGCCTATTGGAATTACAACTGGTGGACTTGGTTATACCTTTACACCTACAGTTGGAATTACATCTGTATACATACAACAGTCAAATGAAACTGAACCTTTACTGATGAACGCACAGGCAGAGGCGGTGGTAAGTTCAGCTGGTACTGTTACACAAATTAGATACAGTAATGCTGGCGCTGGTTATACTTCTACATCTGCAACTGTTGCTATATCTTCTGTTACATCTAATTCCTTCGGAGAATTTGAGAGAGACGAAATAGTTAAGGGTGTATCTAGTGGTACTAGTGCATACGTTGCCAATTGGAATACAGCAGATAACATTCTTAAGGTTTCAATACCTAGTGGTGACTTCTCTGTAGGAGAGGTAATTGTTGGTGCAGCTGCAAGTTACAGAATACTTTCTGTAGATTCTGAATTCGATATCGGTTTTGCTGGTAACGATGAAATAGAGACAGAGGCAGACGAAATCCTAGACTTCTCTGAAAGAAATCCATTCGGTGAGTTCTAAATACTATTATAAGGTGGTAATATTATGTTAACCAATCATTTCTACCATGAGATAATTCGTAAGACAATCGTGTCTTTCGGAACCCTCTTTAATAATCTTGAAGTACAACACAAAGATAAGTCTGGTAAGACGGTCAGTGTTGTAAAAGTTCCTATATCTTACGGCCCACAACAGAAATTTTTAGCAAGAATATCTCAAGGTAGAGAATACCAAGATGGTGTTGCAACCACATTAAGTCTACCCAGAATGTCTTTTGAAGTCATAGGTATGACTTATGATGCCACAAGAAAGGTTTCTACAATGCAGACTTTCAAGTCTGTAAATAAGAAGACTAATAAGATGGTCAAAGCATTTATGCCTGTTCCATATAATATTAATATGCAACTTAGTATTTTGGCTAAGTTGAACGAAGACGCTATACAAATATTAGAACAGATACTACCATATTTCCAACCAGCATTTAATCTTACGATTGATCTAGTGGATATAATAGGAGAGAAAAGAGATATGCCAATTACACTGGAAGGAATCCAGATGGAAGATACATACGAAGATGATTTTCTACAGAGAAGAGCATTAACATATACATTGAACTTCACCTGTAAGACATATCTATTTGGCCCAATCAATAATAGTAGTGAAGGTCTTATCAAGAAGGTACAAACAGACTACTACTCAGATACATCAAATACTAAGACTGCACCTAGACAACAAAGATACACGGCTGTACCAGCTGCTATCAAAGATTATACTAGTGATGCCACCGCAGCAACTAATGAAACTATAGATACAGTAAGAACAGAATTTGATGTCAATAGTGCCGTGTCATTGAGAAAGGGTGATTATATACAAATAGATGAGGAGAAGATGTTGATTAGATCTATTACTGGCAACAGAATCAAAGTCAGGAGAGGCGTGTATACTAGTGTAATCAAACCACATGACATCAATGTACCAATCCATATAATCAATGTACAGGATGATATACAAGTTATTGAAGGTGATGACTTTGGATTTGGTGAAACTAGATCTGATTATGCCGATGGATCTATTTACAGTAGTAGTCAAGGGAGGGACTCTGACCTATGATTGAAGATGAAACATTTGATGAAATAGATGAAGCTCTAGAAATCACTGATAGAGGAGCTGAGATTATGAAGAAAGAACCTGTCAGTAAACCAACTAGGACTAGTGCAAAGGATTTAAAGAAATCTAAAGAACCCGATATTGAAACAGATTATAACTATAGTAGAGCTCAATTATATTCCCTCGTTGAGAAAGGACAGGAAGCAGTTGATGGTGCCTTAGATGTTGCACAACAATCAGATTCTGCAAGAGCATATGAGGTTGCTGGACAACTTATCAAACACGTTGCAGATACAGCAGACAAACTCATAGATCTACAGAAGAAAATGAAAGAGATAGATGAGGATGGGCCAAAGGCACAAACTAATGTTACCAACAATTCTTTGTTTGTTGGAAGCACATCTGAACTACAAAAGATGCTTAAAAAGTCTATGAAGGAGAACAAGAATGAAAAGATTTAGAACGCTAAGAGAAGAAAATTGGCAAAGACTGAACAAGTATGGTGCGACGTATACTATTACTTTTGTATTCAGAGGACAAACAAAGATGATCCAGATGTTCTTTCCTCAAAGAGCAAGACCATTGAAAAAGAATGTTCAATATGAATTAGATAAAGTATATCCTAGTGGTAAAGTCATATACTTTATGCCTAGTGAGAAAGACCCAACAAAACCATTATTAGTAATTGACCCCTGATAGATTATGATACAACATGAACAATACCTTGGAAATCCTAATCTAAAAAAAGCAAACGTTGCTCAGAACTTTACTAAGAGACAAGTATCTGAGTTTTTAAAGTGTGCCAATGATCCTGTATATTTTGCAATGAAATATGTGAAGATCATCAACTTGGATGAAGGTCTAGTGCCATTCAAGATGTATGATTTTCAAGAAAAGTTAGTTAATAATTTTCATAATAATAGATTCAATATATGTAAGATGCCTCGACAGTCAGGTAAGTCAACGACTGTGGTATCATATCTTTTACACTATGCAATCTTCAACGATAGTGTCACAATAGGTATCCTTGCAAACAAAGCTCAAACTGCAAGAGATCTACTTGGTAGATTACAAATTGCATATGAGAACTTACCCAAATGGATGCAACAGGGTATCATTGCATGGAACAAAGGATCTATGGAATTGGAAAACAAATCCAAGATCATTGCGGCATCTACCTCCGCATCAGCTGTTCGAGGTATGTCATTCAATATTATATTCTTAGACGAATTTGCGTTCGTTGCCAACCATTTAGCAGATGATTTCTTTAGTAGTGTATATCCTACTATTAGTTCTGGTAAGTCTACTAAGGTAATTATTGTTTCTACCCCTCGTGGTATGAATCATTTTTATCGACTGTGGCATGATGCAGAACTGAATAGGAACGAATACGTCACAACAGACGTTCACTGGTCGGAAGTGCCAGGCAGAGATGAAGCATGGAAAGAACAGACGATCAAGAACACATCAGAAGCACAGTTCCGTGTTGAGTTTGAATGTGAGTTCTTAGGATCTGTTGATACGTTGATATCACCAGCTAAGTTAAAAACTATGGTGTATGATGAACCAATTAATCGTGGTAAGAGAGGCGGAGAGATATATGAAAACCCAATAGATAAACATAATTATTCAATTACTGTTGACGTTGCAAGAGGTGTGGAGAAAGATTACTCTGCATTTATAGTATTTGACACTACAGAGTTTCCATATAAAGTTGTTGCCAAATATAGGAACAACTCTATCAAACCAATGTTATTCCCTAGTGTCATAGCAGATTTTGCCAAGGCATATAATAACGCATACGTTTTATGCGAAGTAAATGATATAGGAGATCAGATAGCATCAATACTTTTCTATGATATGGAATATGAAAATGTTTTGATGACTGCAATGAGAGGTAGGGCTGGACAAGTATTGGGCCAAGGATTTTCTGGTAGTAAGGTACAACTAGGAGTCAAGATGTCTAAAACTGTCAAGAAGATAGGATCACTCAACCTTAAGACTCTGATAGAGGCAGATAAACTGATAGTCAAAGATTACAATATCATCGCAGAACTCACAACCTTTATAGAAAAATCAAACTCATTTGAGGCAGAAGAAGGATGTAATGATGATCTTGCCATGTGTCTAGTAATATTTGCATGGTTGGTGATGCAAGATTATTTCAAAGAGATGACAGATGATGATATAAGAAAGAGAGTATATGATGACCAAAGAGATCAGATAGAGGCAGACATGGCACCTTTTGGATTTATTAATGACGGTGTACATGAAGAGACATCATTCGTAGATGATCAAGGCGATAGATGGAATGTGGATGAGTATGGTGATAGATCATATATGTGGGATTATTTGTAAGTGGACTTAGATGAACCAGTCCTGTTTCTGCATGAAAGGAAATGTAGAACTTGTGGTAAGACATACTCACTAACAGAAGGGTTCTACCTTAGTAGAAGAAGTAGAGGTGAGGTGCCATCCTCATACTCATATGAATGTAAGACTTGTACCATTGACAGAGTAAAAAAGAAAAGAAAGAGTGGTAAACCAGACATATATCCTGACTGGTAGTGGGTTCGTGTATCGTTTCCCCAGTGAAAAAGTGCTAAATTCTAAATAATAACAGGAAAAACAACTGAGATCTTCGAGGAACACAACATGACGCTAAATCTAGTATCTCCAGGCGTTAAAGTAAGAGAGGTAGACTTAACTGTAGGAAGGATAGACGGAATCAACGATCAAGTTGGAGCTATCGCTGGGCCTTTTGAAAAGGGGCCTGTGGACGAACCAGTTCTAATTGAGACTGAAGCCGATCTTCTTGATACATTTGGAGCGCCAAAATCTACTGATGCACAATATGAATACTGGATGACTGCATCTGCTTTCTTATCTTATGGAGGAATCCTAAGAGTATTAAGAACTAACAATGCAACATTATCCAATGCTAACTCACCTGTTGGTGTTGCGATTACAAACTTGTCAATCAAGTCATCCGAAGATTATTACAACAACCGTAGTACAGACACAAGTTGGATGTACGCTGCAAGAAACCCTGGCTCTTGGGCAAACGGTCTTAAGGTTTGTACAATTGATGGTCTTGCAGATCAAAGACTTGCAATCGGTACAGACGGAATGGCTGTAGGATACGCAGTTACTGCTGGATTCTCAACTAGTGTTGCAAATACAGATGGTACTGTTGGTGTTCAAACAGGTTATCTAAAAGGAATTATTACTGGAATTAATGTTGGATCAGTAGATATAAAAGTTGTAAGTAAGCATAACGTTACTACAGATGTATGGAGTGCAGTAGATTATGAGGAAGGTTCTTCAACTGGATCTTTCACAGGTTATGACGTTGGTATCTACAATGATAACATTACATCAGATGTTAGTGTAAACCATCCAAATAGACTTCAGTTCTTCAATACATCAGGAACTCCTCAAAGTGTTGAGAGAACAAGATTCAATGCTAGTGTTGGTATCGGTTCCACTGAAATTACTTTCGGTGCTGATTTCAATACACTTAAGTCTGCTCCTGGCGATACAGTTAAGTCACTTAACGGAACATATAGTGGTACTATTGTTCAGTATGGAACTCAACAACAGTATCTAATTATGGATACTGCAGCAACTGTAGCGTTTGCAAATACTACATTTATAGTGAAGTCTCAGGTAAATGCTGGTGTTGGTAGTGGTCTCTACTTAAGAGAAGGTAACACTATTATTGATTGGTATGATCAACAAACACTTGGTCTAGATAACTCTAATGTATTCTGGAAGTCACTTGCACCTAAACCATCAACTTCAGAGTATGCTTCAGAAAGAAGTTCTAGAAATGATGAGTTTCATGTAGTTGTAGTTGACGACGATGGATCTGTAACTGGTACTTCTGGAAACGTCATTGAGAAATGGGCAGGATTATCCAAGGCTTCTGATGCAAGAGTATCACCAAGTACAGGTGTTTACTACAAAGACTACATCGCAAACTTCTCTAATCAGATATTTGTTGGTGCTGCTCAAACAGGTGTGGGTATGAAACACACAATGATGAGTGGATATGCAGTTGATTCTGGTGGAGTTTGGGGAACTAAGGCACAAGGAGTTACTTTCAATGGTGCTGGTGCAAGTGTAATGACTCTTGCAAGTGGTAACGACTACGGTGCTGCTGGTGAGTACAAGTGTACTTTAGCTGATATCGTAAGTTCTTATCAAGTTCTAGATAACCCTGCTGAGTATTCAGTTAACTACTTAATACAAGGGCCATCTGGTGGTAACAACATATTTGAAGCACAGGCTAAGGCAAACAAACTACTTAGTATCGCAACCACAAGAAAGGATTGTATTGCATGTATCTCACCTTACAGAGAGGGAGTTGTTGGTGTAACAGACACAGACAAACAGACTGCAAATATCATACAATTCTATGATAGTTTACAATCAACATCTTATGGAGTATTCGACTCAGGTTACAAGTATACATTTGATAGATTTAATAACACATTTCGATATATCCCTCTTAATGGTGATATTGCTGGATTGATGGCAAGGACATCTATCAACTCATTCCCTTGGTTCTCACCAGCTGGTGCAACTAGAGGAACTATCAACAATGCGGTTAAACTTGCATATAACCCATCACAGGGACAGAGAGATCAACTCTATCCTAAGAGAATTAACCCTGTTATATTCTCACCTGGCGCTGGTATTTCACTATTCGGTGACAAAACTGCACAGAAAGTACCATCAGCATTTGATAGAATCAACGTTCGTCGTTTGTTCTTAACAATCGAATCTGTTATTGAGAGAGCATCAAGGTCTCAATTATTTGAATTTAACGATGACTTGACAAGAACTAACTTTGTCAACATTGTTGAACCTTATCTTCGTGATGTACAAGCAAAAAGAGGTATCTCAGAGTTCGTTCTTATCTGTGACGAAACTAATAACACTCCAGATGTTATAGATGCAAATACCTTTAAGGCAGACATCTTCGTGAAGCCTGCACGTTCTATTAACTTCATCGGACTAACCTTTGTTGCAACTAGAACTGGCATCAGCTTTGATGAAGTTGTTGGATCTGTTTAACTACTAAATACACAAGAAGAGAGGAATTAACTCATGGCACTTGACGCACCAGAAATAGGTAAGAGGACGATAGACAGCTTCAAATCGAAGCTGACTGGTGGTGGAGCTCGTCCGAATCTGTTTGAGGTAATATTAAATTTCCCATCAGGAATAACAGATGATATCAACGATTTTGACGAGAAGGCTAGATTCTTAGTCAAAGCTGCTAATCTCCCTGCATCTAATATCACTCCAATCGACGTTCCTTTCAGAGGAAGGAACTTAAAGATTGCTGGAGATAGAACATTTGATGTTTGGACAATCACAGTTATCAACGATACTGACTTTGCAATCCGTAATGCCATGGAAACATGGATGAACGGCATGAATAACTTACAAAATGCAACTGGAGAAACTACACCTAATGACTATCAAACAGATGCATATGTTTATCAGTTAGGTAGAAATGGTATTGCTGCTGCGAACTCAACACAGGGAACTGCTCAATTAGATGGGCCTAAAAATGGAGATAAAGTTCCTGTTCTAAAGGCATATAAATTCCACGGAATATTCCCAACAAATATAAGTGCTATTGAACTTTCATATGATCAACCTGATACTATCGAAGAGTTTACAGTTGATTTACAAGTTCAGTGGTGGGATGCAATTCAACCAGACGGTAATTCACTATTTGCAGAAACACGATAATAGTGTTATAATATAAGATATAAATAACTGGGAAAGCCCAGTAGAAGTGAGTTAATGGCTAAATTATTTGGTTTTAAAATAGAGAAAGATGACGATCAGAATAAGAATGTCATCTCTCCTGTACCTCAATCTAATGAAGATTCCTCGGACTATTATGTTTCGAGTGGTTTTTATGGGCAGTATGTTGATATTGATGGTGTATTTAAGTCAGAGTTTGAGTTAATAAAAAGATATAGAGAGATGGCACTGCATCCAGAAGTGGACTCTGCCATTGAAGATATAATAAACGAAGCAATAGTTTCAGATCAGAATGATTCTCCTGTCGAAATCGATTTGGAGAATCTTCCAGCATCTGCGAAATTAAAAGAATTAATTAGAGAAGAGTTCAAGGCAGTAAAAGAAGTCATGAACTTTGATCAAAAGTGTCATGAGATTCTCAGAAACTGGTATATTGATGGTAGAATATATTACCATAAAGTAATTGATGTCAAAAAACCAGAAGAAGGATTAAAAGAAGTTAGATATATTGATCCACTTAAAATAAAATTAGTTAGAAAACTCAAGACAGACCCTACGTTAGCAGGAGCAATCAAGAGAGTAAATGCAAATAACCCTGCTGATGTTGAAACTCCTGAGATAGAAGAGTATTACCAGTATGATCCTAGTGCAACTCAGAGTAAAAATGCTCTAGGTGCTATTGGTCAAACTCCTTTCTCTACTAAACAGAGACCAGTAAAGATTGCACCAGATGCTATCACATTCTGTCACTCTGGTTTAGTTGACAGGAACAAACAAACTATTCTTTCTTACTTACACAAGTCAATAAAAGCACTCAATCAACTTAGAATGATTGAAGATAGTCTAGTTATATACAGACTTTCTCGTGCTCCAGAAAGAAGAATATTCTATATTGATGTCGGTAACTTACCGAAGATCAAAGCGGAACAATACCTCAAAGAGGTGATGAACCGTTATAGAAACAAACTAGTATACGACGCATCAACAGGAGAAATTAGAGATGACAGAAAACACATGTCCATGCTCGAAGATTTCTGGCTCCCCCGACGTGAAGGTGGAAGAGGTACTGAAATCACTACGTTGCCAGGTGGACAAAATCTTGGAGAACTTAGCGACATCGAGTACTTCCAAAAGAAACTATACCGCTCACTAGGAGTTCCAGAATCTCGTATCGCTGGATCAGGTGATGGATTTAACTTGGGTAGATCATCTGAGATACTAAGAGACGAAATAAAATTTACCAAGTTTGTTGGTAGAATGAGAAAGAGATTTTCAAATCTCTTCTTAGACATGTTGAAAACTCAATGTATTCTTAAAAACATTGTCACACCAGAAGATTGGGAAACATTATCAGATCATATACAATTTGATTATGTCTATGATAATCACTTTGCAGAACTCAAAGAGACTGAACTTATAAATGAAAGACTTGGAGTAGTCGCTGCAGTAGACCCATATATCGGTAAGTATTTTTCTCTTGATTATGTTCGTAGAAACATTCTGAAACAGAAAGATGAAGAGATCGAAGAGATAAACAAACAAATGCAACAGGAGATCAAAGATGGTCTAGTCGCTGATCCTATGGAAATGCAACAACTCCAAATGGGAGTTCATCCAGAACAAATGCCTGGTGGGGCAATGAATCCTGATCCTATGGGTATGGGAGCACCAACAGAACCTGGCATAGATGGTAGTGCCACAGAGGCGCCAGAAATGCCTCAAGGCGGAGAAATATAAATAATAAGTAATCTTTTACAAATTAACTATTATGGATAATGATTTAATTGACATGATTGCAGCTGATAATGCTCAAGCTGATGTGCATGATAAGATCAAAGAGATCCTTTATGCTAAGTCGCAAGAGAATATTAATACTGTAACACCAGCAGTCACTGCTGACATGTTTGGTGGCCCTAATCCTTATCTACAAGATGAGGGAGAGGAACCAGAAGCAGAAGTAGCTGATGGTACACCTAGTTCCGTTGAGGATACAGCGGAAGTTGAAGCACCTACTGCTGAAGTAGATGCACCTGATGATGAGGAAGTAGAAAAACCTGAGGCTTAACATGAAACTCATTACAGAAGAAATCGAAACCGCCAAGGTTCTTGTCGAAGAAAAAAAC
>VTLG01008423.1_pt1 | contig 12170 bp, 14 predicted proteins | sample 4694571 | NCBI WGS metagenome assembly VTLG01 (sample SAMN12604809, study PRJNA352737) | marine metagenome | biome: ENVO:00000447; feature: ENVO:00000209|ENVO:00000569|ENVO:01000036; material: ENVO:00002151; isolation source: viral sequences binned using virsorter ... | reverse complement strand
GACCTATTTGGTGATAAATTCAAAGAGAAAAATATGCAGTCTATAGGTAACATTATTTATGATATTGCTAAAAAATCAAGACGAAGTGATGATGATATATCCAATATGGTAAAGAAATATCCATTTTGGAAAGATATCAAAATGCACCATGATAATTATTCAGAGTCAAGTGGTGAAATTTACCCAATTGACCAATTGAGGTATGCCCTCAATACTCCACAATTTACACGTCTTTTTAATGAGGGGGCTGACAAAGAGATAAGTGGTGTAGATAAAGAATTGTATAATGAACTTAAAGCATTAGATGCCGTCTTTGATGAATTCTATAAAATGGATGAAATTAATACTGCTATGTTAGAAGCACATGACACTATTAGAAAAATGAATAATGAGCCAATTTTCAGTGCTCATTTGTCTTTAGATTCAATCGAAGATATGGACTTGATTATTAACAAATTACATCTTGAGCAAAATATGGAAGTAACGGCTACTGAAGTTGACAAGATAGTTAAGGCTGTATCTTCTTACGAATCTATTGCTGCTAACTTTGGGATAAATGAGGAATCAGTATATACAATTAAGGCATTATTCAGGTGATTAAGATGGGCTGGAAAGACATCTTAAAGGTAGATGAATTGGAGAAAAAGGGTCTCCAATGGTTCTATAAAAATGGTAAAAAGAAATTTTTATTGGATAAAGATGGAGTTCGCCATGCAGCAGGAGCAGCAGTTTTCAAGGGCGATAAAATATTGTTAGTTGAAAGGTCTGAGCAAGAAGATACAATGCACGGATTATGGGAATTCGCTGGTGGTAAATTAGAACACGAAGATGAATTTTTTGAGGATGGTTCTCCTGATGCTGAGAAAGTGGCATTGATAGAGATATCAGAAGAACTTGGATTGAAGGGTTCTATTGTTAAGGCATACAAACCTCATTATGATGGGAATATGAATCCACCTAAGAAGTACCATTGTTTCAGAATGGAAGTTAAAGAAGATTGGGAACCTACTCTTTCAGAAGAACATAGTGACCATAAATGGGTTACTGTAGAAGAAGCATTAGAAATACCCAGTAACGAAATGAGTCATCATGCAAGGTTTGTTCTTAATCAATTGTAGGTGATATCATGAATTGGTTTGATACTTTAAAATTCCATCCAGAATTAAGAAGGCTTTCTGGTGGAGAAGAACTCAAAGTTATTGCTTTAGGTGATGATGAATCTAAAGTGAAGGAAATGTGGGATGTAAGTAATCCAGATGACCTCTATGAATTGAGAGATAGTAATGCAAGAACAGCAGAATACCCAGTTGATGAATGGTTTGGAGTTATTATTCAACAAGGAGATAAACATAGATTAGTAGCCATTAGTGGTTTTGCTGTAAAACAAGGTAAAGAAGGTAAGAAGTATGCTTACAAGGGAGGCACGAAGTCTTCTGTTGGTGGTATGAAATATGGAGAAACAGCGAGAGATAAAGCCATAGATAATCTTAGAATAGAAAACCCATCAATTCCTACTATTTCTGGATACACTACTGCTGGTTCTAAATGGAAAACAGGTACTCAACCTGAAACTGATGAAGTGATTCCAGATGATGTTCTTGAGCATTTTAGAGAACATTATGGTAAAAATTGGGATGTTCAGAAATGGTTTGTTAATTTAAGAGGGTGATTCTTTGTTAGAAGATTTAGATTTCAGTAAGCAAATGGACTTGGAGATGTCTAAGAACTCCTTTCCATATTTTTTTACTGAAGTTCTAGGGTTTGATTTCACTCCTTTTCATCAAGAGTGGTTAGATTTGATGAAATCTACAGATAGAACTGTCATTATTTGTAGTCGTGACCACGGTAAATCTGTTTTCATGCATTCATGGGCAGTTTGGCAATTATGCTTCCAACCTGCTCCATATCAGATGCTATACATTTCTTCTAACCATAAACAGACAATGGTTCACATGAGAGAAATTGATAAAATGTTCAATAATGACACAATTGCTCATTTTCGTCCGTCAAGAGGATGGGCTGTTGGTAATATTACCCTCACTAATGGTAATTCGATTCTTGAGCGTTCAGTTGGTTCTCAGATTCGTGGTCTTCACCCACAAGAAATCATCATTGACGACCCTCTGAAAGAATTCAGTCTTACTGCTATCAAGAAAGTAACGGATTGGTTCTTTGGTGATATGATTCCTACTCTTCATCACACAGCAACATTGAGAATGATTGGTACTCCATTCACTTATACTGATATTTTTGCTCTATTAGCCAGCGATGAGTATGCTAAAGTCTACACCGTTAGGAATTACCCTTGTCTTAATCAGAATAATGAACCCCTCTGGCCGGAAAGATGGAGTTATGATAATCTTATGCAAAGGAAAACAGAAGTGGGTTCACTGAAATTCACAAGAGAATATCTGTGTATTCCTATTTCTACAGGAACGGCTTTATTCGGTCAAGAACATATTGAGAATTGTAAGAAATTAGGGAAAGAAGACATTCTTAGACTTAGACATAGAAAAGATGCGGGGTATTCATACTACGTTGGTGTTGACCCTGCTATCTCCACAGATGGTGATTACAACGTTATTATCGTATTAGAGGTAGATGAGGATAGAAATAAGAGAATCATATATGTTGATAGACAAAAGAATGTAGAATTCAGAGAGAACATCAATAAGATAAAGATGATTGGTAAGTTATTCGAGCCAGATGCAATTTATTTTGAAACTAATACGTTTGCTAAATCGTTCACTCAAGAATTACGTAATGAGACTGATTTGAATATCAGAGATGTTACAATGACTCGTCGTAAGAAAGAAGAAATTATTCTAAATTTACAGATGAATATTGAGAATGGTAAAATTATGTTCCCAAGGGGGAACGACGAATCAAGAAAAGTCACTGATAATATTATTGAGGAATTATCCATGTTCAGTATAACGGATACGGGTAAATTTGAGGGTGTAGGAGCACATGATGATTTAGTGATGGGCCTTGCTATTGCTAATTCAGCAACTCATGACATGTTAGAATCATTCATTCTTTTGGATGACATGGAAATCTTTGATAGTAAGGAGCCGCAGCCAGTCTTTGCAGGGGGTGGTATGTTTGGCATCAATTTCTAAGGGCGAACAGGGTGACCGATTAAGGGAACTTGCGGATTTAGAAGATGAAAAAGAAAAGATAAAAGAAGAACTCGACACCATTCAAAATTGGGTTTCTACTATACCAATAATGGACGATTATGAAGTTGCCATGAGTGTATCTAAAAAATACAATATGAATGTGACTGAAGCAAAATCCCAGTTAGATATCTTCCCTAAAGAGTACCGTATTAATGAGAAAACAATCCCTACTGTTGTTAAGGAATTAAAGAAACACAGGAGGACTCTAAAAGGGGAAGAGAAGGTAACTTTCACTAAAGCAATAGAGGATTTAATTTCAGCCTATTCTAGTCATCTTGGAGATTGTATCAAGTCCATTTATTGGCTTGCTCCTTATGAAACTCCTCTTCGTCAGATGAGATATACAGAATCCGATTTAAAGAAATTACATTCGATTAAAGATGGAGAGACTAGAAGGCAAGTAATAGACGCTTTGTGTAAATTTTGGGAGGCTGAATTACATCGAGGAGATAACTATAATTCCGATTATTCATCATTGACAAAGACTATGACTAATTCTAAGAGGGAGTTTAGAAAAGTAATTACTGGTATTTCTAATCAAGTAATAAAAAATAATATTTCTAAACAATTAGATGATTTTGTATTGAAGAGTGTATGTGAGAATCAGGGAATATCTGCTCGTCAGATATATGACCGATTACCTGCTAAATTACATAGACGTGCTTCTCCACAAATTATCTGTAAAGTTGCTGATAAATTGAATATCAGTAATGTTGATGGTGAATACTATAAATTACCGATGGAAATCAAAAAGGATTTGTACGCTTATACTGCTGCTTTCATTGACTCTGATGGGTATATCACAATGGATAGAAACCATAACCCAAGGATAGGTATCATAGCAACAGGTAATAGAGGCAAAGCATTCGTAACTGAATTACACAAGGAGTTAGGTATTGGTAAATTACATCTTGACCAAAAATCACCTCAAGCAACAAGGGCAGTTCAAAGATTGAATTTTTACTCTCAAGATGATATCACTAAACTATTAGAAAAGACCCGTCCATATTTCCGAATGAAAGGAGATAATGCAGATATTCTTTCAGAATTAATCAGGATTAAGAAGTTCCATAAGAAGCAAGAATGGGCTAAAGGAAGAATGAAAGAATTATTCAAATTAATGAAGTGGGCTAACCATGCTGACCATGTTAATTATGACTTTTCAAAAGATGAAATAGATGTAGAGGATATTCAAAAGTATAAGGAGAATAGTAAAATGAGTGTTATGGATGAATTGGAAAAAGTTGGTAGTATTGTCAAGGAAGACGTTGATGATGCTATTGATGATTTAGAAGGAATTATTGAAGAGTATGAGTTTTCAGAAGATGAGTGGTCAAGCATTGATGATGCTTCTGATTACTTATTTGAACACGTAGGTCCACAGGAGGCTGAAGAAGAATGACTGAAGAAAAAAGAAGATTTTCCTTAACTAATTTCTTCAGGAAATCTACTCCTGTTCCTGCCGATAGAGAAGTTTACCAGATGGGAATACAGGAGCGTCATCATCCATTAACGATGACTGGTCCATTAGTGTATCATGTTGCTGAAAGTTCAGTTATTCTAAGGACTTGTATTACCCAATTGAAGAACGAAATTTTCAGGAGAGGATATGAGTGGAGTCCCAAATTCGCCGTTAAATGTGAAGACTGTGGAAAAGAACATGAAGAGACCGTTATAGAATGTGCTGAATGTGATTCTACTAATCTTAGAAAACCAGATAAAAACCAAAAAACATACGCTGAAAAATTCATGGATTCTTCTTATGTTAATGAAGCAGAACAGATGTTTATTGACGTGTTGAAAGAATTAGAAGATGATTTGAATATCATGGATGATGCTTATTTGGTACTTGTAAAAGAGTATTTTATTGATGGTAATGGTAATATTAGAGCACATAGAATTCAACAAATGTATCGTGCTGACCCAGTTTCTATGGCAATTGTTTGTGATGAAGAAGGAAATAAAGGTGGAGACTCATTTACTTGTATTCATCATAGACACCTTTCTGTTGATAATATGTATGAGAAATGTGGGGAATGTAATGGGGATGTTTATCCAGTTCACTATGTTAATAGAGCGCATGGTTATGAGCAGAATTTCATTAAAGGAGAAATACTTCATTTCAGTAAATATTCTCCAAGTAGACTCTATGGAACGAGTCCTATAGTAACTATGTGGAACCACTTAACCACTTTACTTGCTATGGAGAATTATATCAATCAAGCATATACTAAGAGTAGAATGCCAAAAGGTCTTCTTGCTGTTCAAACAAGGAATATTGAATCTATGAGGACATTTTGGAGGGGTGTTAAAGAGAAGATGGAACAAGATGCTCACTTTATTCCTGTTATGGGAATAGAAGCAGAGAATGGTAGAGGTTCTGTTGAGTGGGTTAAATTCATGGATTCACTCAAAGAAATGGATTATATTTCTGTTAAAGAAGATTTGAGAGATAGGGTTTCTGCCTTCTATGGTGTAAGTAAAATCTTCATGGCTGATAATTCTACAAGTGGCGGATTAAACAATGAAGGTATGCAAATTCTTGTTACTAATAGGGCTGTAGAAATGGCACAGAATGTTTGGAATAAGTATGTGTTTCCATTTGTTGTTAAGCAGTTTGGTATAACAGATTGGAATATAGTTTTACCACCTTCGGAAGAAGAGGATGAGATTGCCACGATGAGAAAGAGAGAAATTGAAGTTAATATTGCGGGTCAAATTAAGAATCTTGGATTTGAAGTTGATATGGATGAGAATGGTAAATTCATCTATTCTAAACCTAAACCTCAACCAGAAGAAGGAGGACAAGAAGAAGGTGATGAATTTGAATCAGACCCTTACGCTGGAACAGATATTGACCAATCACAATTGGGGCAAATGATGGAGGCTGGAACTAGACCAACAATGGCTGAAGCAGGTAAACCTGCGGAAGTAAAAGGAGAAAGTCCTAAACCAAAGATGAGTGTAGGCCCACCTAATCGGAATAAGGGTCTACCAGAGGAAGCAGCCAATAATAACGTAGATAGAAGAACAGAGAGGCGAGTAGGATGAGTTGGGAAGATACAATTAGAAAGGATATAACGTGGATTAAGGAAGGGTCACAAGCCGCCGATTTAGGTAAAGATTATTCGATATTAAACAAATTACTAATTTTGAACTTTGAGGCTGAGAAGCAACTTAATGCTTTAAAAGTTGAAGATGAAAAAGAACAATTAAAAATTTCTTATGCTAAAGAACTTATTAATAAACATATAAAAGAATTACAATATGAATTAGATAATTGGTTTAATCATCCCCAATGACCTCATTAAAATTTTGAAAAATTAAGGTGAAAAAATGACAACAAGAGAAGAAGCAATAAAAATGAGAAAGGAATTGATGTCTGCTGAGAGAGTCTTAGCACAGAAAGAGAAAATAGTGACTAAAAATAAGGATTTAACTCCAATGACTTTAGGTGATAAGAATAGGCCTGAGCCTCAAACTAATGAAGAGATGCCTAATTATATTCACATACCCAAGAAAAGAAAACAGAACCATGAGAATAGACCATTCTATTGAGGGAAATAAATGTCAACTCTTCTGAAAGCACATCTACTAAAAACGGATAACCCGTTTATTATGTTGAAGTGTTATTTGGAAGATATTCTAAAAGAGCAGGGACTTACTTGGGATGATTTAGTTGATGCCCTCCATAGGGAATCAGGTGATAAAAAACTGTATGAATTAAAAATTTCTCCTGAATTAATAGAAGCATTAGGAGAATTAAAGTCAGAAGCAGAACCGTGGGGGGAACTCGGTTTTTGGTCAGGGCCGGTGGATTATGGGAAATACGGATTAAAAATAGCGTTGCCTCGGTCTGATAAAGAAAATAAAAGAATCTATGGTCGTAAAAAAGGAGCATCTAAGAGAACAACGGAATTAGGGGGCGACACTATGCATCCTAATGTTCGAGCACACAACATTAGGAGTTTCATCTCGGCCCTGAAAGAAACTAAAGAATATCAAAACTATCCTTCTTTAACTAAAGTAGTCAAAGGATTAGAAGGTGTGTTGAGGGATATAATAGCAGCAGAAGATGAAAAACCATCTAAAGACTTAGTTGCAGTTAGAGAAAAAGGAAAGAAAACAGTACGTGGAAAAAGAAGGGTTGAAACCCTAAAAAATGCTATAAAGGATTTAGATAAAATAAAAAAATTAGTATCTAGTATAACTGATGATGATATTATGGATTTTGAAGGAAAAATGATTTACAGTCCTAGTTTAATGAAAGAGATTTATAATTTACTTCCTAAACCTGAAAATGTTGTTCGATTAAAAACACACGCTAATGGTGAAGTAATAGAAGATTTGAAGAAATTATATGGTTTGGACAATAAAGAGTTAGAATCGGTTAAAAATAAAAGGGATAAAGATTATCTTAAAATTATGGAAAGATTAAATTTATCTAAAGATGAAGAAAAAGATTTTTCAGAAAGAATAAAAAAATTAGAGGAAATAAGAGATACATTATCTAAACCAGTAAAATATGTAACTTTGAAGGGTGAAGAAGAGAGGCCTCTATATGAGGCTATTATAGATGTACGGCAAAGTAAAACTAATGTTCAATTAATAGATGATATTGCAGAACATAAAAATGCTAATGAAATAATGTCCAACTTATGGAAAGATTTGAAAAAATTTGGTGGTAAGGGGTTAATGGCTAAATTACTAAAAGAACCTAGAGTAAGAGAAAGAATGGGTCTTCCTCCAACTGATGAAGAAATAAGTGAAAAAGAAACTCAAAGAATAATGGATGAGTTAGAAGAAGGGAAAGAAGTTACTTGGGGTAATTAGATGGCTTGGGAAGATGTACTCGTTAAGGCTGAGAAAGATATTCTCAGTGCTCTTGATTCTAAAGAAAAGAAGAAATTGAAAAAGACACTTCAGGCTGCTGAACCTTCAGAATATTTCGGTCAAGATTTTACTAAATTGGGAGAGTTAATTGAGATGATGCAGTCACTTGATTTAGTTAAAGATGATTCCAAGATGAAAAAGAAGATGAAATCTATCGGTGAACAGAACGTTGATATGGTTGCCACGGCGAGCAAATTACGGAAGCAGTATGAGCAGTTGTATAGGCAGGTTAGGAAAGTAGTATATCCAAAGAGTGCAAGTAGTCTAAGGGATGATGAAAAATGAGTTGGATGGATATTCTGAAATATTCCGGTATCGGAAAAAAGGTTATTTCAGAATTGAAGTCAAATATTGGAAAGTATGGAATAGATGATTATGATTTAAGATATGTTCCTGACGCTTCTACACCTCTCGGCAAAGATTTCTACGCAGTTTTAGACGAAATACTTGCTGAAATTCAAAAAAACTACCTAGATGAAAAAGAATGGCGTGGGAGTAGTGAAAAAACAATTGGTAAAGTTAAGGGTAATGCTAACATGAATGACAATACTATGCGAATACAATTAGCCCCTGTTGATTCTAAAATAGATAAACATGACAGATATGCCGATTTTTATTTCTATCTAAACAAACGTAGACAATGGCCACCTGATGCCGAAACAAGGGGTGATTCTCTTTCCGCAGAAGATTACTATAATTTAGTTGCTATAATTTTACAAGTGGAGAGATAATGGTGAGTAAAATGAGTTGGGAAAATATTTTGAAAAGGGATGAGAGCACAGAATTAATAGATGAGTTTGAAAGCGAAATTGAAGATATAATCATTTCAGAGGATACGCTCTCAGAATTACAGAAGGATTTTTTAGAGCCGATTTTGGATATAGTTGGTGAAGACTATGCAAAATATATCAAGGAAAGTTGGGATGGGTTATGGAAAGCCAAAAGTGAATTTGAAGGGGCTATAAGAGACTTAGAAAAATGGTTATTTGAAGCGAAAGAAGACCTAAAGGATGCAAAGAAAACTAGTGGGGTTGGTATTAGTACAGGCGCAGAAGCCTATGCTGATAAATCTAATATTCATCCTCTTTATAGAGATTATAAATTAAAGGATGATGAACAATGGGGAGAAGGTCCAGAGGGATTATTAGTTCCTATGCCATTAGATGAGATGTATGGGGCAGAGTGGTGATTAAAATGAAAGAAGAGAATAATGAAATGATAGACCTACTCAAAGAGTTAGTAGGAAGGATAAAGAAAATAGAGAAGACTGTATTTGATAATGATAACATTCTGATGAAATCAGGCATCGTTACTATTGATTCTCCTGTTCCAGCGGTAGTTCAACATACTGATGTTCCAGATTCAGATACCATTGCTAAGATGAGTTGGGATGACATTAACGATTTAGTTAGTAGATTAGGGGGAGATTAAAATGAGTTGGGAAGATACAATTAGAAAAGGAAGAACCCCTGAAGATTATAGAGAAATGGATGCGAGAGATGCTATGAATGAATCTTCCCATGCTAGATACATAGATAAAAGAATTAAACAGGTTCAAGAAGATTTGGTAAAAATTAAAGATTTTATTTTTACTTTCTATAATATTCCAGATGATGAATATTGGAAAGAGAGTATGGAACCTTCAGTTAAGGCTTTTGATAATTTGAATGAAGAATTAGAAAGGCAAATTAAAGAATACCACGAAAGAATGAATTATCAAGGTGATTAAAATGACAAACGAAAGAACAGAGTATGTAGAAAAACTGATGAAATTCGTCATTGGCGAAGAAGTGAAAGTTGAAAGAACAAAAGGTCAGAAAGACACAACTCCCGTATTAGGGACAGGTCATCTTGCTGATGGTAAAGGTACTACCGTTAAGGAAGGAAAGAGAGAATACGCAAGTGGTAATATTTCTAAAGCAGAGGGAAGTACTGCCATTGATGGTCGTAATTATTTTAATGATGCAGTAGAAGCAAAACTTGGAGAATGGATGAAAAAACATTCAACATTGATGGATGAAGGTAATTGGTTATTCCAAGAAATATGGGATGAGATGCCCTTTGAAGGAAAAGATGAAACTGAGGCTGAAAGAAATTTAGGACAATTAATGGATAACTTGCAAAAAGAGTATGGTTTTAGAGATTATTACTAGGTGAGTTCGTGTGCCTGTCTCCATTACGAAAGATACCCCGATAACTCTCAGGGTCATTCAATTTTTTGAAAAAATGCGAATGTCATATCTTTCTGCTTTATCTGACCCCAAAAAATACGGCAAAAAGTGGATAGGTGAAGTCAAAACATTGCGTGAACAATGGGATGACATAGACGATTTCAGCAAAGAAATAAAACAGGTAATCAATGAAAACGATTTGTTCTCTGATGAAGCGGAGAACATAGAAACTGATATTGCTAGAAATATCTACACTCAAGTTAAAGAATTAAGATATTCTTCTGGAATCGTTAAAGACCCTCTTAGTATAGAATATGGAGAAGAGGCATTAGACCAATTGATGTCTAATCCTTCTTTATTTGCTAAATTTATTCACTGGGCCATAAGGAATCACGATAAATCATTGAGTGATGATGCTTGGAAAAAGAAGGATTTGGAACCAGATAATATTACTGAAGGATATAAAGGTCTTAATTTAGCCGAGAAGGATGTTGTTGATTTTATAGTAGAACATTATGGAGATAATAAAGATACTAAAAGAATCAAAGGTAAATACAAGGCTGCTCGTAAACTCTTAGAAGAAATATATGTCTCTCATCATGGTAAATCCCAATGGAAAAAGACCGTTGGGCTAAAAAAAGCAGAGAAATCTGACATTCATTTTTTAGTACCTAACAAACCAATGTATAGGATTTTTGAGATAGATGATTTGAAAGAATTAAAAGGATTTACAGGAAAGTGGGTTGTTCAAGAAAAATATGATGGAATGAGAATTCAGATTCATAAGATAGATGAACAAATTAAGATTTATTCATTCAATGGTAAAGATATTACAGATAAATGTCCAGAGCAAAAGAAAATAATGGCTGCTAAACACTTTGGGGATTGTATCCTTGATGCGGAATTAATGCTTTTCCAAAAAGAAGAACCACTACATAGAGCAGAAGTGGTTGCTCGGATATTCAAAGGTAAAGAAACAGAAGATTCTGAATTAAGAGCACATGTTTTTGATATTATGAGACATGAAGATAAAGAATTACATGAAGATGAGTTATCCGAACGGCTTACTATTCTATTCAATAATTATTCAACTCATTCTGACGAGAAGTTGGCCTTCCCCTCTAAGAAAGATACCCGTTATGCTGACTCCATTAAAGAATTAGAAGAATATGCAGAAGAAATTATGGAAATACCAACCGCTGAGGGGGTAGTAATCAAAGATTTGACCTCCACTTACTTTATTGGGACTAAAAAGAATCCAAAATGGATTAAGTGGAAGAAATTTGTAGATTTAGATATGATGGTATTAGATAAGAAGACCACTAAATCTAATATGTTCACTTATACTTTAGGTGCTGGTCCCTTATCAGATGATGATGACTTCAAGAATACCAAAGTCATTAATGACAGAAAATATCTAGAGGTTGGTAAAGCCTTGAATACAAAAATAGATGTCGATGTAGGCACTATTATTAGAGTTAAAATAGATGAAGTGAAGAAAGATAAGAATGGTGGCTACAAACTATTTTCTGCTAAAGTCATCGAAATACCTGAAGTTGAATTACCTGAGAAACTCATCACTCTTGAGTTATTATCTCAAGATACTAAGAAATCTCTCAATTACAATATAGAGGCACTAGAAAAAGGATATAGAATTTCAGATATTATACATGGTGAAACTACTGCTATCATTAAATCGGATTTAGATGGTTTTACTTTCTATGGTTTTGAAGAAAACAACTTGATGTCTAAGAATGCCATTTTAGATATTGACGTATGGAAGACTGAGATAGAAGAGATGTTGAAAACTCAAAAGGCTAAATTCAGGGTAGCGGTTAAAAATTTCTTGATGGAAAATGGTGAAACGTCATCTGAAAAAATAGAGGAATTTGTTAAGGAAAAACAAATGCATTATTTCAATAAT
>VTLG01015373.1_pt1 | contig 12171 bp, 10 predicted proteins | sample 4694571 | NCBI WGS metagenome assembly VTLG01 (sample SAMN12604809, study PRJNA352737) | marine metagenome | biome: ENVO:00000447; feature: ENVO:00000209|ENVO:00000569|ENVO:01000036; material: ENVO:00002151; isolation source: viral sequences binned using virsorter ... | reverse complement strand
GGTTTACCTATCTTGACCGTGACAAAGATGTTACACGATTTCAGGGTCAGGCGTTTAACTGGATAGGAATAGACGAAATAACACAATACCCTACACCTTATGTGTGGGATTATTTAAGATCACGACTACGTACAACTGATGACGAACTACGACCAAATATGTCCATGCGTTGCACAGGCAACCCCGGTGGAGTTGGAGGATGGTGGATCAAGAAGATGTACGTGGATACACACGAACCTAATAAAGCGTTTACTGCTACAGATATAGAGACACGCAAAGAGTTGTTGTATCCAGAAGGTCATGACAAGGCAGGTCAGCCATTGTTCTTTCGTAAGTTTATTCCAGCACGGTTGACTGACAATCCCTATCTGATGCAAGATGGACGCTACGAAGCCATGCTCAGATCCCTCCCTGAAGTGGAACGAAAAAGACTTCTTGATGGGGATTGGGATGTTGCAGAGGGAGCAGCATTCCCTGAGTTTTCTAAACACCGACATGTTGTCGATCCTTTTGAAATGCCAACTAACTGGCCCAGAATACGTGCAGCAGACTATGGATACGCAAGTCCATCCTGTGTATTATGGGGGGCAATTGATTGGGATAATAACATTTGGATATATAAGGAACTCTATGTAAAACAACACACGGCTGAACAATTAGCTGATAGAGTATTGGAAATGGAACAGGAAGACCCCACACCATATTATACTGTTCTGGACTCATCGTGTTGGAATAGAACAGGCATGGGTCCATCTATTGCAGAGTCTATGATGCGAGTTGGAGTGCGTTGGACTCCATCCGATAGAAACAGACTTATGGGAAAGATGGAAATACACAGACGATTGGCAGATAACCCATTGACAAAACTGCCAAGAATCCGTATATTTAATACATGTACTAATACTATTCGGCAACTCGCTGCAATACCGTTATCGAAGACTAATTCAGAAGATGTAGATACAAAAGCAGAAGATCATGCATACGATGCATTACGTTATATGGTAATGACAAGAATGAACCCTCATGTATCTATACATAAGAGTTTACAGAATATTAAAGAACAAACATTTAAACCACAAGATAATACATTTGGATATTAAAATATGGCTTCAACAGCAGGTGGAAAAGCTAGTGATATAGGAACATTTGATCCCTTTAAAATGACATTAGGGGAATTTGTTACAGAGTATATTAAAAAAGCTAAAGGTAAAACTGGATCAGAACTTTCTGAAGGTCGAAAAGAGTCTTTCAATAGGATATTTTTTAGTGAAACGTTTAATGTAAAAACAGAGGAAAATTGGAAGAAAAAGGGAAAAGGTATTCCTTTTAAAACTATTAGAAATCCGTTTTTATTATTTAAAGATATGTCTATGGCAGACTTTTATGCTGAAGCTTCATCATCATCCGATACAAATCCTTTAATACATCTTTGGGAAAAGGTTGGTTTTCCTAAAGATCATGTAATGAGTAGATCACAGCTAAAAGAGATATATACAGCTATGGCAGCTCTTGATAGTAATATGAAAAAAATGTCGGTAAGACCAGAGTATATTAATGTTCTATCTCATTATGACATGAGAGAAACAGTAACTGATCCCGGCAAAGGTACTCGCTATGGTGTGCGATATGGATACAATCCAGATAAAATGTCGTTATGGTATTTAAGGGTAATGGAAGCTGTTAAAAATGACCCATCAAAGATAGGACTTGGGCGAGCAGCGTTAGCTTTAGCTGAAACAGGATTTAGACCTAGTATGATTTTAGATATGCCTGTAGGGGCTTATCGACCATCTGAAGGTGTAGATATAAGAACAAATCTTGTAAAACCATCATCTGTATTTTTATCTCCAAAAATTGAAGGGGTAAAAATGGGTGAAAAGGTTATTGTACCAATTAGTAATCAGTTAGATGCAATAATGCAAGGTGCGTGGGATTCGATAGTTAAAATATCGGAAGGTGGACAGGAAATTGTAACTGGTCGTTTAGATAAGGAAGGAAAACCAATTCCTCATATGTTTGTGCATCCTAATGGTAATCCTATAACATCTGTACAATTAGGAAATTTTATTAAAAGTATTAAAGTTCACGGCATTATGGAAGATTTTGAAGACCTTAATGAAGATGGAAGTCCAAAACTACTGGATCATTTCTTAGCAGGATCAGTAGAAACACGAAGAATGTTAGCAACAGATATGGAAGCTCAAGGATTTTCCAGAGAACAAATTGCTAGGGCAACAGGCAGAAATCTTGTTAGTATTGGTGGAGGATCAACAGGTGTTTATGTGTCTTTAGGTACAGGGTCAATGACTGAAGAGTTAGCGAAACCGACTAAAACGATAGCCGATTTACGTTGGTCAGGGTGGAATAGAATCCTACAACAAGAAGGAGTAGTATTTTCAGACAAGGCTTGGCATCCTAATATGGATATGCTTGGGGCATTAACTAAGCAATACGGATCATTAAATCCAGATAATATTTTTATTGATGTAGATGAAAATATGATTTCTGCTGGATTATCACAGGGGTATCTACACGAACCTAGAACTCTTACACACATACAGGCAATTTTACCACCTCAGTATAGTGCCGATATACCATCGGATGCTATTATAAGTGGTAATCCAAAAAATATGTCAAGTAAACTAGCAAATATAGTAAAAAAAGCCAGTAATAAAAAAAGTGAGATTCTTACAGGGATACTTGGTACAGGGGCTTTAACATATGGTATGATGGAAGATGCCCTTGCAACAGTAAAGGATATTGGTATAGATGTTGCAGGAGAAGCAGCATTAAAAACTCTTGGGGCAAAGACACTTGGAAAAGTTATTCCTTTCAGTGAATTTGTTAGACCATCTGTTATAGAGCCTGATCATTTAGCTAAATCCCCAGAACAAATTGCACTGGAAGATACAGAAATGATAACGGATCAGGAGGTTCAGCGAACTCCTGAAGAAATAATCGCTGATGATACTAATTTTTTAAACATGGAGGAAACTAATGCCAGACAATAATTATAATTATGGGAGTTCATACATTATGAATGCTGACAAAACTTCGGTTAATGACCATCCTGAAACTAATCTTACTCGTGAGAAAAAAGATTTTTCAGTAGGAATCAAAAGAGAACCAATTATCGAAGCTTATCCAAAAAAGCAATCAAAATCTACTGTACAAGCTTCAATGTGGTCTAAGGCTAATCAAAAAGATTACTAAAGTAAAATAATAAAACGAAAGTAAATTATGTCTGAAAACTTTTTAGAGCCTTCTGACGATACGGCTGTTCCAGTTCAAAATCCTATGGAAGCTATGCCGGGATTGGCAGGACATATACGTTCTAAATTTGATGATGCTGAAAATGGGCGACAAGTTCATGAACAACGGTGGTTAACAGCGTATAAAAATTTTAGAGGAGTATACGATTCATCAACTCAGTATAGAGATTCTGAACGTTCTAAAGTATTTATAAAAATAACCAAAACTAAAGTTCTTGCAGCATATGGGCAAATAGTTGATATTTTATTTAGTAATAAAAAATTTCCTATAGTAGTTGAACCAACCCCAGTACCTGAAGGCATAGTAGAATTTGCTCATGAAAAAACTCCATTAGATGATATATTGAGTGATCCTTTTGGATTTCAAGGAGATGGCAAAGAATTATTACCCGGTATGACTGAGGCAACTCCTTTAGATATTCTAGGGGGAGCTTCTAAAGAATATACAGGTGTTCCTCTTGCAGAAGGCCCATCACGAATTGGCGAACCTCAAATTTCACCTGCACAGAAAACAGCATTAAAATTAGAAAAATTAATACATGATCAATTAGTAGATACGAATGCTGTAACAGTATTTAGAAATGCTATATTTGAATCAGCTCTTTTAGGTACAGGCATTATAAAAGGCCCATTAAATTTTTATAAAAGAGTACATAAATGGAATACAAATCCAGAAATGGGAGGAAGAGAATATGTACCCTACGAAAAAACTGTTCCACGTATCGAAACAGTATCTTGCTGGGATTTCCATCCTGATCCGTCAGCTACTTCAATTGAGGATTGCGAGTATGTCATCCAAAGACATAGGCTCAACAAACAACAATTACGTGCATTAATTAAACGTCCTCATTTTGATGTTCAAGGTATTGAAGAAGCTTTAGCAAAAGGACCTAATTACGAAGATAAATATTATGAAGATACTATTCGTGATGATGAAACTCAGCCTAATACTCAAGAAAGTCGATATGAAGTATTAGAATATTGGGGTGTCCTTGATGCAAAATTTGCACAATCTGTTGGACTTCAGATTCCTGATGAAATGTCTGAATTTGATCAGGTACAGATAAACGCATGGATAACTGGAAATTGTGTACTACGCTGTGTATTAAATCCATTTACTCCTGCAAGAATACCTTATCAGGTATTTCCGTATGAAGTTAATCCTTATCAGTTATTTGGTATAGGGGTTGCAGAAAATATGGAAGATGCACAGATGTTAATGAATGGGCATGTAAGAATGGCTATTGATAATTTAGCATTGGCAGGTAATCTTGTATTTGATGTTGACGAAGCAAGCTTAGTTCCCGGTCAGAATATGGACATATTCCCCGGTAAGATATTCAGACGACAATCTGGAGTTACAGGAACAGCCATTAACGGATTGAAATTTCCTAACACAGCAGGGGAAAACTTACAGATGTACCAGATTAGTCGGCAACTCGCTGATGAAGAAACTGGGTTGCCTTCAATAATGCACGGACAAACAGGTGTAAGTGGTACAGGCAGAACAGCATCTGGATTATCTATGTTACTAGGTGGAGCATCTCTATCGCTTAAAACAGTTGTAAAGAACATAGATGATTACCTATTAAAGCCCATTGGGGAAGCTTATTTTCAATGGAATATGCAATTCAATGAAGATGCTCCTGATACAGTCGGAGATCTTGAAATTAAACCTAGAGGTACAGCAGCAGTAATGCAAAAAGAAGTACGTAGCCAACGTTTAATGACATTACTACAGACTGTAGCAAATCCTATGCTTGCACCATTTATAAAAATACCAAATCTTATGCGTGAATTAGCAATCTCTCAAGACATAGACCCTGATAGTCTTGTTAATGATATGAATGACGCACAACTTTACGCTAAATTATTACAAGGATTACAAAATGCTCAACAACCAACAGGCCCAAATGGTCAGCCCCCTAATCAACAACAACAAGATATGGCAGGGGCTGGAGGAGTACCTGCACAGTCTCCAGAAATTGATAATTCAGGGGTTGGTGGCGGCAACATCGGAACAGGAAATGTTCCATCTGCAGGGGAAGCTGGCTTTACTGGAAACCCTCCTGAAGTTGAAGGATAATTGTAACGCTGTCATGAAGGAAAAAAATAATGGGTAACACATATACACTATCACAAGTAGCCTCAGGAGAATATCCTATTGATTGGTATAGTGATAAAATAGTTCGTGATGTACAAACATCAGAAGATGCACTTACCAGTACAGGAATAGATGTTTCAGTTCCTTCAGTTCAATCTTCTGAACAATCTATAAAAAAAGAGAAACCACCGATTGAGTGGATGTTGCGAAATAGTAGGCATTTAAAACAAGGAGCTAACCCTTATGTACAGTTGTATACTGATCCAGATGATTTTGCTGATGTAGAGGATTATGATAGTGTTTATAAAAAATATGTTAGTGATAAAGGGGGAGCATTTAGTTCACGACTTGGGGGTAAACTTGGATTTTTAGGTGGAACACTTGCAGGTAATTTTGGAATAGGGTCTGTTATTTCAGGAAGCCCAGATGTACTTGATCCAGTAACAGGAAAGCGTACTACACGATTAAATGGCCCATTTGGAATTGTGCATGACATGCTTTTAAAAAATAAATATGAAGGAGTTAAAAAAATAAAGTCAGCCTATGCAGCTGGAGGCAAAAACATTCCAGCAGGGTTGAGTTGGGGGCAATATCATGCTAGTAGCTTTTTAGATTGGGGAAACGTACTAAGAATAGGAAATCAAACATTTGTTAGAAAGCCCGGTGAATATAATTTTTATGGAAATATGGCAGCAGTAGGGGTGGATACTAAAACAATGCACAACATTGTTGCATTACAACAAGGCAAAGACCCAAAAGATTATGATTGGCGTAATTCTAAAGATACTGGAACAAAAGTATTAGGCTATGGTGGTGCTGGAGCTTATAGATTAGATGGTCGTCATGTGGATTATACAGGACAATTAGCATCAGCAGGTATTGGGATGTCTCATGAATTTGAAGCTATGGCAGATAGATATTTTAATGGAAATTATACTATTGCAAGAGAATGGTTGGCAGGTGCTCATAAATTTAAAACATTTACAGGAACATATAAAGATAAAGATGCTATGATCGCTCATTTTGAAAACTATGTTAAAATGGCAGGTGGAGATGTCGGTGGAGGAGGGGCAATTTCCAGAACTCCGGGGCATTTTAATACACAAGGAGAATGGGTTTCTAAATCAGTAGCTGTAGATGAACCAGTAGCTGTAGATACGGATGATTATGCAGGGATGGATTTACTAACAACAGAAGATGCGTCAGAAGTGACAGAAGACCCTTTTAAAACTGAGTTTGTTTCCCCAAATGTAAACCTAACTTATCCATCAGTTAAAATTGATATGTTAGGATGGGATGAGATTGAAGCAACAACCTTGGGAAATAAGGCTAGTGCAGATACTAGTGCATTAGTTGGGGCAGTAGATTTCGATGTTAATGCTTGGGCTAGAAAGGTTGCTAATAATCTTAATAATCCGAATAGGGTAACATTTACGCCTGCCGATCCAGCCCTATCAAAAACTACAGGACAATTACAACATGTATCTGAACCAACAGATTTACAAAAAGCAGCACAATCTGCTATCCAACTATCAGACCCTGCAACGTATAGTATGGCAGAACGAGAAAAGGCAGATAGAAAACGACAAGAAGCGACAGTAACAGCAGTAGCAGATGTTAAAAGTAAAGTGGATACAGGGGCTACTAAACTTGAATCGTGGGGAAGATATGGGTTTAAAGAGGGGGGTGTAATTCAGGATTTTTGGACTAAATATACTCCAATAGGTATGCAATTTGGTGGACAACCTGCTGAAGTTGCAGATATACCTACTGATCCAACAGGTACAGTTACAGGACCTGTAGGATTTGTAGAAGCTCCTCCATCTCAAGTTCCTGAAGCCCAGACTGTTGCTGATAATCAAGCTAGTGCATTACCTCCAGACTCTTTTGTTTTAAACGCTGGAGCAGTAAAGCTTAGAGGGGAAAAGGATGTAAAATCAATGCTTATGGATGCATACTATGAAGCAAGACGTAGAGGATTACCTATTGGTAATGTAGATGCTCCACTATATTCAGGGAATGTTGATGTACTATTATCGAAAGGAGAAGTTGTAATTCCTCCTGAACTCGTAGATATAATTGGATTAGGAAAATTAGAAAAATTAAATAATAGAGGAAAGCGTAAAGTTAAAGATATAACAGAAAAAACAGAAAAGCGAGTTATGGGAAATGAGCGAAAACAAGAAAAATTTAACTAATGTATTAGCTCAAAATGGGCTATTTGATCATGTAAATTCAATAATGGATATGCTTAATCCATTTAAAGGAAAGTCAAAACCTGTAATTTCTGACAAGGATTCTACTGCTCCCTTTATTTCAGAAGAATCAAGTTCTATTACAGGTGGAGGCCCTGAACAATTTGTTCCGTTTGAAATTTATGATGATGCAAAAATAGAAAAATTATATGATGCTATACACTATGCTGAATGGAAAGGACTTGATTCTCCTCAGTATACTGATGGTGATTATTTTACACGAACATGGTCAAATCCAGAAGATGAAAAAGGACGACCTATAGGGTCAAGTGCATATGGCCCAGTACAAATAACTGGAGGATTATTAGCAAATTATTTTGGTGATAAGGAAATGTTAGAATCTTTACCAAAAAATAAAGTTTCGGCAAATCTACTAAAGGAACAAGAAAAAGGCATACCGTCAAGGACAATTTTATCTGATGAAGAATTAGAATTTGTTGATGCTTTAATTATGCAAGCTTATAATTTTTCATTTTATGGGGCAGAAGATGAAAAAAAGAAATTAGAAGGATATAGTTCTGTATACGAATACGGTGGTAGAGGGGATGTTGAAGAACAATTTTCAAATTATAGAGAATTATATAAGCAAGTTGCTAAAAAGTTAATTGCATTACAATTAGATAGTGTTGGTGGAGATGAGATCGCATTTGCAAAAAAATGGAGATCAGGTAAAGAAAAATTTACAGACACTGAATATTTAAAAAAGTTTAAAGAAGGACTTGCAGGAGAAAAAGTAAAGGGGGAACAGTATGAAAAAGCAGAAATTGCACACCCTGTTACAAAAGAAGAAGTTGGTATTCCTATAGTACCACTCCCAATTTCAAGACCTGAAGAAGAACTTGAAACTGAAAGTTCTAATGAAGAAGGATTTTTACCTATAGATAATCAACCAGATTACGGTTATCAAAAGGTAATGACGTAAGCTACCCTAGTAATAGGCACTTACATAACCAAGCAGCCACCCATACGCCATGTGGCACTGCAACACAAGGAGAAAATAATGGCAAAACAAAAAGGTGTTCGTGCAAATAAGCCGAATGATGTTAAAGGTACTATTGACGATGAAAATCTTTATAGAAATAAATATCGTGAAGAAGTATACAAAGATGATGAAGACACTGTAGAAGCTACAGAAAAACAGACTGACCCTGCAGAAAAAGCAGCCACTCAGGAAGTTGGAGAAACTTTTGTTGATACAAAGAAAGATCATGATTATAAAAAACGGTACGATGATTTAAAAAATCATTATGATAAAAAATTAATTGAATGGAAAGAAGAAAAAGACAAATTACAATCTTCTTGGAAATCTGCAGAATCCATATCAAAAGATATACGTATTCCACAGACACAGGAAGAATATGAAGAGTTACAAACTTCTAATCCAGAATTATATAAAACAATTGATGCTTTATCCAATGCAAAAGCCGAACAAAAAATCAAAAAGCTTTCTGAAGAATTAAAACAACATAAAGGTCGTGAAACAAAATTAGAACGTGAAAAAGCATATGAAGAGCTTTTAAGGTTACAGCCTAGTTTTGATAAGTTAAAAAGCGATGAAAAGTTTTTAGAATGGCTTCAAGGTCAACCAACATCAATATCAGATGGTATATATAATAATGGTACGGATGCTAAATGGGCTTCCAGAGTAATCGATCTGTATTACGCAGATAGTGGGAAGTCTAAGAAGAAAATCATAAAAGATGATGATGCTGCAGCTTCTGTTAGAGCTCCACAAGTTCGTGAAGTTAAAACAACAGATGCAAAAGGTAACAGAATCTGGAAAGCTTCAGAAATCCAAAAACTAAAACCTTGGGAGTTTGAAAAACTTGAAAAGGAAATTGATTTGGCTCGTTCTGAAGGAAGAGTAGACTTTTCTTCTTAATCATTATTAACTTTAACTGAGGAGGGTAAAGCTTATGGCTTTTACTACAACTGCAGGTTACGCTAACCTGCCTAGTGGTAATTTTACACCGTCTATCTTCAGTCAGAAAGTCCTTAAATTTTTTCGCAGAGCTTCGGTTGTAGAAGATATTACTAATACCGACTATGCTGGGGAAATTGAGAACTATGGAGATACGGTTAATATTATCAAAGAACCAACAATTACAGTTTCATCTTATACAAGAGGTGCTGTAGTTAACCCACAAGACTTGGCTGATGACCAAACAACTTTGGTTGTTGACCAAGCAAACGCTTTTGCGTTTAAGATTGACGACATTGAAGAGCGTCAATCGCACATCAACTGGGAAGCATTATCAACATCATCTGGTGCGTATTCTTTAAAACGTGCTTATGATGCTAATGTTCTCGACTTAATGGCAACTAGTGCTGGACTAACTGGTGAATCTGGTGCAGCTACTGCCCAAATTGCAGGAATCGGTACATTAGGTACTGCTCTTGACGTTGGGGGAGCGACTACTCCGGGCGATACTGCCGTTAATGTAATGTTAAAAATGTCTAGAGCATTGGATGATCAGAACGTTCCTGAAGAGAACAGATGGTTTATTGCTCCACCATTATGGTATACACACCTTTTCGCAGCAGGCGGCAAAATTGCTGAAGTTCAGGTGACAGGTGATCAAGTATCTCCACTCCGTAACGGAATGGCGTTACAAGGTACTATTGCTGGATTTAAATGCTATAAATCAACTGCATTAAATTCTAGTGGTGGAACTGATCAGGTAACTATTAGTGGTTTGGCTACAGATGGTACAGAACACACCATCATGGCTGGACATATTTCATCAACTGCCACAGCTTCACATATTGCTAAAACTGAAGTAGTTAGATCTACTGAATCTTTTAGTGATGTCGTGAGAGGTCTTCATGTTTTTGGACGTAAAGTTCTACGAGCAGAAGCTATAGTTCGTGGTCAAGTTAGCTTAGATTAAGGGAGGATTAACTTATGGCTACTCATAATAATACACTAACTGGTGGAGGTACAACTAACCATCCAGCAGATGTTGCTAGGGCTTATGTTAGAACTTCTAAAGTTTGGGATACTGCTGATGGGGGTGCTGGTGGAGATGTCGTTCAAATGCTCGATATTCCTGCTGATACTATGATTATTGGTGGATGTCTCGAAGTTCTCGAAGCTAGAGGTAACGGACAAGTAACTTTGGAAGTTGGTATTACTGGTGGTGACGTTGACTGTTTTGTTGATGTTAACGTATTAGCTGCTGGTATTACACCATTTATTAGTTCAGCAGCTAGTGGAGCAATCGCTAACGTAGCGAGTGGATCAGCAATTTCTACTGGTGCTATACTTACTAGTGCTGATACTGTAGATGCATTGATAACTGATGCTGGATCAACTGGAGAAAGTGCGGCTCGTTTCCGTATCCACATGATCTTAGCTGATGTATCAAAGAATCCTGTGGAAACTGCTACAGTTTCAACTGGAACATAACACATAGCATTAATGGGGGAGTGGGGCAACTTGCTCCCCTTTTAACTAAATGACCCCTCGTATGAGGATATATGTTATTACAATTATTCAATCCAGAAGAAATACAATTTTGTCTGGATAATAGTTGCGAAATGCAAGATGGTTCAAAAACAAAAGCGTTAACGAGCCTAAAGAAAAATGAGGAATCTGTTACTATTCCTGATAAAATAAGAAATTTCGTAACTTCAAAGATTTATAATAATTCGTTTGTTGACTCTGTTATAAATCCAACTCGTGTATCAGTAAACTTTTACAACCAATATGAAGAAGGGGGATACTACGACAAGCATATTGATAGCTTTAAAGCTGAACCAAAGGTAAACAATACGTATTTTGATTATGGGTTCTCAATATGTCTTACAGATGATTATGAAGGTGGTGAGTTTATACTCACAAATGAAATAGGTGAAATTCCGTTTAAATTAAAAGCTGGGCAAGTGTTGTTTTTTCCGATAATATATGCCCATGAAGTTGCAAAAGTAACAAAGGGAACACGCAAAGCTCTTATAGGGTGGTTGTCCACAAATGTGAGTTACGAACAAAGTTATATATTACGTAATTTATATGAAGTAAACTCAGCATTTGTACAACAAAAGAATAATAGTATGGCTGTAAAATCAACAGTTGTACAGAATTATCTTAAAAAACTATGGGGGAAATAATGTGGATTCCAGTAATAATAGTTGCGTGGGGATTAGGGGGTTCACCTGTTTGGATAAATTTTCCAATGGTAAACTTTCCATTCTCAACAAAAGAGAGATGTATAGAATACACAAAAGTCGTTAGAGATAAAGTACAACGAAATCCTGCCTATGTTGCAGGATATAGTGCTTGTATAGAAATACCTCAAGGGGAACAGACATGAACAAAATTTTTAAATGGTTTGAAAAACTTTTTAAAATAAGAGAAGTTAAATACTTACAGGGAAGACAATAATGTTTGGATTTATAGGACAGTTAATAGGACCTGTATCAAGTCTTGCAGGAACTTGGATGCAAGGCAAGGTCGATAAGGCTAAAGCCGAAACAGAAGTGAAAGTTGCAAAAGCCAAAGCTGAAGCAGAGGTTTATAAAACTTCGGCTACGTCAGAAA
>VTLG01010763.1_pt1 | contig 12171 bp, 12 predicted proteins | sample 4694571 | NCBI WGS metagenome assembly VTLG01 (sample SAMN12604809, study PRJNA352737) | marine metagenome | biome: ENVO:00000447; feature: ENVO:00000209|ENVO:00000569|ENVO:01000036; material: ENVO:00002151; isolation source: viral sequences binned using virsorter ... | reverse complement strand
TATTGCCGATGTCTGATGCCGTACACAAAACTCTTGACCTTGTGTTACTGAATAGTACGGGCGATGTGATTCATAGCTGGAGTATCGACACATCTGAGCCGAGCTGGGAGTCGGAAGTTCAGTTTGCCCACATACCGCTGATAGAGGCCATTAGGGAGTACATGAGTTCAAAACAAAGGAATACAGGGGAGGCGGCGAATCGATACCGCCTTTGAATACTTAATCTTATGAACCAAAAGATGCAGGGGTCCGGAGTAGCCCTGGGTGAATATCCCCTTTTGAAATTTAGTAGGTTTACTTTTCAAACCACAATGGCACTACGTTAATAGAGGCACCTGATGGAACGGTATAGACTGAACGGACAATACGACCGAGAGGATGGCACGAAGCCTAAGATTCTTTTCTTTGACCTTGAGACTGACGGGCTGGACCCCACGGTCATTCACTGCCTGGTGACCCTCGATACCGAGGGGAACATTGAGCGCTACAACTGGGCGAAGATCGGCAATATGCTTGAGGGTCTGCAGTCCCTGGCAGACGCCGACATGCTCATAGGTCACAACATCATCTCCTATGACCTGCCCGCCATCGCCAAGATCCACCGGGGCTGGGAAACCCACGCCTGCGTGAGAGACACCCTGCTCTGCACGAGACTGGCGTGGCCCCACATACGCAGTAGTGACTACAAGGACGAGAACTTTGATAACAAGATGGCCGGGTCACACTCACTGAAAGCCTGGGGCATGAGGCTGGGGTTCGAGAAGTATTCCTACGGGGAACGCGAGGACGCCTGGGACGAATGGAACCCGGAGATGGAAGACTACTGTGAGAGGGACGTGCTGATCACCCAGCGCCTCTGGCAGGAGTACCTGAAGAGCGGGTTCCCCGACGAGGTACTTGAGTTTGAACATGAGGTTCACGACCTCACTGAGATTATGACCTATCACGGTTTCTACTTTGACGTCGAGGGCGGGGAGAAGCTCTACGTCCAGTTCCTCAAGGAGCGGGAAGAGCTGGCTGAGAAACTGCAGGAAGTGTTCCCACCTAAGTTGATCCAGATGAAGACCAAGGTAAAAGAAGAACCATTCAACCCAGGTAGCCGCCTGCAGATCGCGGAGAGGTTTCAAGAGAAGGGGTGGAAGCCTGCCGAGTTCACCACTGACGGGCGCCCCAAGATTGACGAGGGGATACTGACCGAGCTGGCCGACGACTACCCGGAAGCTGAACACCTCAAGAAGTACCTGCTCCTTCAGAAGCGCATGGGCCAGTTGGCCGAGGGGAAGACCTCGTGGCTGGGCATGGTGGACGAAGGCCAGCGTATCCATGGGCGCGTGATCTCCTGTGGCGGGACCGTGAGTCACCGCATGGCGCACCACTCCCCGAACCTCGCGCAGGTCCCTGCCCTGGGCGCTGAGTATGGTAAGGAATGCAGGTCACTCTTCTGTGTCCCCGAGGGCCGCAAGCTCGTTGGGGTTGACCTGTCCTCTATCGAGCTGAGAGTGCTGGCGCATTACCTTGCCTATTGGGACGATGGCAAGTACGCCAGGGAGTGTGAGGACGGGGATATTCATGCCAAAACCCAAGCTATGGGTGGCCTTACGGAAAGACGCCAGGCGAAGATCTTTCAATTTGCCCTGATTTACGGGGCGGGCAACCAACATCTGGGACGCATAGTCGGAGGCGGTCTAAAGGAAGGAAAGGCTTTACGGAGGAAGTTCTACTCAAAGAACCCTGCGTTCAAGAAGTTCCTTGAGCAGGTAAAGCACAAAGCCAAGACCGAGAAAAGACTTGTGGCCCTGGACGGGCGCCCGCTCTACCCGCGCTCCCTGCACTCAGCACCTAACCTGTTGATCCAAAGTGGCGCCGCAATCCTTGCGAAGCGGGCGACCCTGAATCACGTTGCGATTCTGTCGGGCCGGGGCATAGAGAACCAGCGGGACTTCTGCCTGGTGGCTCATGTACACGACGAGTGGCAACTGGAGGTGATTGAAGAGTATGCCCAAGAAACAGCAGACTGCGCGGAAGAAGCAATCCGAGCAGCAGGTAAGCTCTACGACCTTAGAGTCCGACTCGACGGAGAAGCTCAAATCGGCAATCACTGGGCAGAGACTCACTAAGGAATGGCTCTCGTATGTTGCAGGTTATCTTGACGGCGAGGGCTGCTTTGTTTATATCAACTCCCCCACGATCCAGGTTGCTTCAGTTTTCCCCTATACCCTCAGATTATTTGCAGAATCATTCGGCGGTAAGGTTAAGAAGAGGAGGCCCAAGGATGCACTAAGGAAAGTTTATTATGATTGGCGAACATTCGGGGATACCTCGATTGATGTTATCAATCTGATACTGCCCTATCTGCATGAGAAGAAACAGCAAGCAGAGCTGATGCTTCTGATGCGGAAGGCTAAGAAGGGACCTGAGAGGGACGGCATGGGGGCGCAACTTGTAGCGATGAAAAGGATTGAATATGACTGAAGAGAAATTTGACTTTACTTATCTGAGCCTGGGAGCAGGTATCCAGAGTACGGCCATGCTATTGATGGCTAATAGCCCCGAGCTGCGGAAGAAATACAATATACCTTTGCCAGCCTATGCTGTGTTTTCCGATACTCAGAGTGAACACCCATGGCTGTATGCCCATCTGGAAAAACTAAAAGAACTATCAGACATACCGATAGTAGTAGTGACTGCGGGCAACCTGGGGAGGGAGACATTACACGGCAGACCGGGGCTTACCCCCGAGGGCGAACCCTATAAGAAGTTCGTGTCGATCCCAGTGTTCTCTATGGAAAATGGACAGCGTCAGCTCTTGAGAAGACAGTGTACGAACACGCATAAATTGGCACCTATACGTCGGTGGTGTAGAGCCAAATTAGGCTACAAGCCCAGGCAACGTGTTAAGGAAAAGGTGCGAGTGCTTATAGGTATCTCGCTTGAGGAGGCGATACGCATGAAGCCTTCACGAGATAAGTGGGTAACGAACACTTACCCTCTCGTGGATTCTCGCATCACCAGGGGCCAATGCCTGGAGATTATTGAGGATGCTGGGTGGCCCCGCCCCGAGAAGAGCGCCTGTACGTTCTGTGCATTTCATAGTTCAGATCATTGGAAGAGGCTGAAGAAATACCACCCAGACATCTTCCAAGAGGCATGTGAGTTTGATGAGGCTATTAGAAATCTGAGTCAGAAGGGTGAAGAGGCACCCATCTTTTTACACGACTCCTGCAAGCCGCTGGCCGAAGTTAATTTTGACAGCGACCAGTTGGAGTTTGGTTTTGAAGGTTTTGGTAATGAGTGCGAAGGCATGTGCGGCGTTTAATAATAGGAGGCACCTATGCGACGAATGCGGAAGCTGAAGAAACGGAACACACTGATAATTGACGGGGATATACTCATCCACCGTACAGCAGCCCGAGTGGAAACCTCGATCTGTTGGGACCCTGATAGGGAGATCTGGTCTTCCTACGGGGATCTGAAAGAAGCCAAGGCTATCGTAGAGGCCGAGGTCAACTACCTGCGCGAGTTGCTGGGTGGGGTCCATGTGATCTTCACCCTGTCCCCCAGGAAGACTTTCAGGCACGACCTCTACCCGGAGTACAAGGCGAACCGTAAGAACAAGCCTAAGCCTATGCTCTTCGCTCCGCTGCGTGAGTGGACTAAAACAGCCTACGATTCCTGGGAGTTCCCCAACCTTGAGGCTGACGATGTCATGGGCATCCTTGCCAAGAGCCACACTGTCGCGGCCCCGAAGATCGTGGTAAGTGCCGACCATGATATGGAGGGAGTCCCCTGTAACCTGTATAAACCGGGGAGTAGCCGCAACCGCGTGAGGACTATTACCTACAAAGAGGCTAAGAGGTACCACCTGTACCAGACGCTGACGGGTGATTCAGGGGATAACTACCCCGGCCTTCCGGGCGTGGGTCCTAAACGAGCTGAAGGTATCCTGCAGGAGAACACCTGGGAAGAGGTAGTCGAGGCGTATGAATCTAAGGGGCTGAATGAAACTGAAGCCCTGCTCCAGGCGCGTCTTGCGAAGATACTTACACCCGCGCTTTACGACATTAAATCAGGGAGAATAAAACTATGGACTCCGTGAAATTCATATCGGAGCAGGGTAAGGATACCCCTACGGAAGATTCGTTCCCCGGCATACCTAAAGCTCTACTTGAGAAGCTGGAGGAAATCTACCCTGACTCATGCCCTAAACTGGGTATGAAGAAGCCTGAGATCTTCTTTCGCTCTGGGCAACGTGCGGTCGTTGATTACCTCAGGGCGAGGTATGAAGAACAAGTACAGAAAGCAAGAGGTGAATAATGTGTTTTGCGCCGAAGCCTAAGATGCCACCCATTCCCCCGACACCTGCGGGTCCCCCGCCCCGGTCGGAAGAAACGGCACCTGGGGTAAAGGCGTCTGATCCTCTCTTCGCCCGCATGAGCCGCGCAGGTACCTCGTCCTTTTCGCAAAGGCGATCCCTGCGTATCCCATTGAATGCGGGCCTTGGCAATGTCCTGAACGCATAGGTATAGAGTATGTTTTTACACGCTTCTTCGGTCGCCTCTCTCTACGAGAGATTGGCCCTGCAACGGGAGCCATACCTTCAGAGAGCGCGGGATGTTTCCAAGCTAACAATCCCACACCTGCTCCCTGACGAAGACCACAACGAAAGCAATAAACTCTATACCCCTTATCAATCTGCGGGTTCTCGTGCTGTAGCGTCACTTAGTTCCAAATTGCTCATGGCGCTATTCCCCCCGAACACCCCTTTCTTCCGTTTGATGATCGACCCCTATAAGTTAGGGGAAATATCTGACAACCCGGACATACGCCAGGAAGTTGAAACCACGCTCAATAGTATTGAGCAGGCGGTGATGACTGAGATTGAGACTAAGAGTTATCGACCCGCTTTACATGAGGCACTCAAGCAACTGATTATCTCTGGTAACTGCCTGCTGCGCCTGAACGACGATGGCGACCTGATGAGCTACAAGCTCAACCGCTACGTTGTGAAGCGCGACCCCGAGGGGGCCGTGCAGCTTATCATTCTCAAGGAGTCCATTGCTCCCGCTATGCTCCCAGAGCATTTGCGGTCCCTGAGTGAGCAGCAGACCACCAGGGTAGAGGACGTTGTTGACGTCTATACCTGCGTTCACCGAGTGGACGACAAGAACTTCGAGGTCTGGCAGGAAGTCCTGGGTGAGCGCGTTGAGGAGACTGAGGGTACCTACCCCGCTGACAAGCTCCCGTGGATCGCGCTTCGCATGGAGGTGGTGACAGGCCAGTCCTACGGGTACGGCTACGCCACCAGCTACCTGGGTGACCTCAAGAGCCTGGAGGGATTGTCACAGGCCATTGTCGAGGCCGCTGCGGTCAGCTCAAAGTGTATCTTCCTTGTTGACCCAGCGTCCCAGACCCGCGCCCGCACACTCGCTGACGCCCCCAACGGGGCTATCAGGGAGGGGAGGGCCACGGACGTCACCGTGGTCAACATGGGTAATAAAGGCGCCGACCTCAGGATCGCCATGGAGACTGTCAACTCCATCAGGGAGCGCCTGGGCCTTGCGTTCCTTATGCACCAGTCCTTGCAGCGCAAGGGAGAGCGTGTCACAGCTACGGAGGTTCGCCTGCTGGCGTCCGAGCTGGAAGAAATTCTCAGTGGTACCTACTCATTGTTATCCACCGAACTGCAGCTTCCCCTGGTATCTCTCATTATCAGTAAGATGCAGAAGGAACGCCGCCTGCCCAAGATACCCAAGGACATTGTCCACCCGACGATTGTCACGGGCGTAGAGGCACTGGGACGCGGGCATGACCTTCAGCGCCTGGACGTATTTATCCAAGGTGCTATTCAGAGCCTTGGACCGGAGATACTCTCCCAGTTCATTGACATTAGAAACTACCTTGATAGACGAGCAGTTGCCCTGGGGCTTACAGTAGAGGGGCTTATTAAATCAGAAGAAGAGATCCAGGCTGAGAGGCAACAGGCTGCAATGCAGCAGGCTGTCCAGCAGCTTGGCCCTGACGCTCTCAAGATAGCGGGCCAGCAGGCCCAACAGGCACCACCCGAAGGAGGCTAAGATGCCAGAAGATGTGAAGATCCCCGTAGGGGAAGAAACGGGAGCAGACGCTCCTGACGCGAAAGAGGTTCGTATAACTGACGAGGGTTCCAAAGGCGGCGAGAACCAGTACGAGGTATCGGTCAGTTCGGAAACACCCGAGGAGACTGAGCGCCCTGAGTGGCTGGACGAGAAGTTCGAGTCACCCGAAGCTCTTGCCGAGGCATATAAGAACCTTGAGCAAAAGATGGGCAGCGAGGCACCCGAGAAACTTGAGACAATCGAAGGCGCCCCCGAGGCCACTGAGGTTGGTGATATTGACCAGTCGAAGCTGGAGCCTTTTGCGAAGGAATACTTCGAGAAGGGTGAGCTGTCGGAGGACTCCTTCGATCAGCTCGAAGGCATGGGGCTTTCCCGCGATCTCGTGACGGCCTTCATTGACGGCCAGCGGGCGCAGCAGCAGCAAGAGGTCAACAAGATCCACGAGTTAGCTGGTGGACAGGACAAGTACCAGGAGACTCTTGAGTGGGCGCGGGTTAACCTCTCAGAGGCCGAGGTACAGGCGTACAATAATACAGTCGAAAGTGGAGACTACGAAGCCGCGGCTATCGCGGTGAAGGGACTCCAGGCGAGGCACCACCAGGCTGAAGGCTCACCCCCGCAGCTACTCAAGAGTGAACCTGAAGGTCCTGGTGGGCCAGCGCCCTATGAGAGTATTGCTCAACTCACTGCCGATATGCAGAGTGAGGAGTACAAAAAGGACCCAGCGTTCCGCAAGAAGGTTGAGAACCGTTTAGCAATTTCAGACATAATGGGATAACGATATGAAACCCGGATGGAAAACTACCGAAGCCTGGTTCACAGGCGTGGTCGGATGGCTCATGCACAACGTGCTGAACTCTTCCGACGATTGGAAGGTTAAGGCCGCAGCCGCCCTGGGCGCTGCAGGCGTAGCCTCTGTCTATATCTGGTCACGGACCAAGGTGAAGGCAGGTGAATAAACAACTTCTTTTCTTTTCAATGAGTACGCTTCTTCTCACTTCAGGCTGCTCATTACTTGAGGCGCCATTGCGACTCGCCGACGGTTTAACAACAACCGTTGGCGAGGTCGCGGCTCAAGAAATCGACATCTACGGACCCGCCATTGGCGATCTCGTGGGTGTGATTACTGGCAATCCCGTAATCGGGGCCGCTACGGCGGCTGGATTACTGGGTATATCTTCACTTCTATTCAGAAGGAAGACGAACTGATCGCAGGTCTGCCGGGGTCTGGCGTTGTCCAGGTAACCCTCTGTGACGGGTGCGGTATCAGATATGCCTCTGTGTTCCCTAACGGGACTTTAACTCTGACACTTCATCTCTAATGGAGATTTAACATGGCCCTTTCAAGACTTGGTCAAGTTAATGCTACTGGCGATGCTAATGCCCTCTTTTTGAAGGTCTTCAGTGGCGAGGTCCTCTCGACTTTCGCTGAAGCCAACAAATTTATGGACAAAGGAATCGTCAGAACCATATCGAGTGGTAAATCCGCTCAGTTCCCCGTAGTTGGTACCGCCAGTGCCGCATGGCACACCCCAGGCGAATCGGTAATTTCTGATACCGATGCTGGTGGTGGCGCGTACCTTTCTTCCGTCAATCAAAACGAGCGTGAGATCTTTATCGATGATTGCCTGGTATCAGGCGTGATGATCGATGACCTCGACAGCCTCAAGAACCACTGGGATCATCGCAGTGAGTACTCGAGCCTGATCGGTCGCGCTCTCGCCAAGGAAGCGGATCAGCATATCCTCGCCACTGCCCTCGCGGCAGGTCTGACAGAAACGGCGAACGTAACTGGTGGCCCGACAAATGCCATCGTTACAGAAGCTGCCGCTGACACTTCAGTAGCTGATTTCATCTCTGCCATCTTCAAAGCTGCAGAGCAGCTGGATCTGGTGGACATTCCTAAAGAGGATCGTTGGTGTGCTGTATCCCCCGGCCAGTATTACAACCTGGCGGGTGTTGACTCGAAGTTGGTCAATCGCGACTACACTGATGCTGGCAACGGCGACATCGCTTCTGGTGTTGTTCTTCGTATTGCTGGTTTCAACATTGTTGCGACTAACAACTTCGGCAGCGGTGACCTTTCTGCAGTCGCTGATAGCGGCTCCTTGAACGATGTCTTCGGTGGCGATGGCATCGGTTACAATGGCAACTGGACGAACGTCGAGGCTCTGTGCTTCCATCGTTCGGCTATCGGTACGGTCAAGATGTCTGATCTTCAGGTTCTTGCTGATTATCAGACTGACAGGCTGGCCTGGCTCTTGGTAGCCCGTTACGCTATGGGACATAGCTACTTGCGTCCCGAGGCTGCAACGGTCATTAAGAGTACCTAAGAATCGCTGGCGTTCTTCGGAACGCTAAGTGGTGCCTCACGGGGGAAGGACTTCGGTTCTTCCCCCTTTTTTTCATTTTTAGGAGAAGACAATGGCAACGACCTTCACGACTGAGCTTGAAGCTGTCAACGTAATGCTCTCAGCGGTCGGTACGTCCCCTGTCAGCTCCATCACGGGGTCTGTGGGTGCTGACGTATCCATGGCTACCAACATACTTGAGGAAGTCAGGCGCGAGGTTCTGTCCCGCGGCTGGGTTTTCAACTTTGAACAGAAGGTCGAGCTGACACCGGACGGCAGTAACATCGTCACTCTGGCAGAGAATGTCCTGAGGATTGACGCGCACCCCGGCTACCACACGGACCTTGACATCGTGCAGCGCGGGACGAGTCTGTACGACAGGAAGAATCACACGACCACGTTCACTGACGACAAACTGACCGTGGACATCATTTACCACCTGGAGTGGACTGAGCTTCCTGAAGCGGCCCGCCGTTACATGATGGTTCGAGCGGCCCGGATATTCGCGGATCGCCTGGTGGGCTATAACCACCAACACGCCTTCAGCATGGCTGACGAGATCCAGGCGCTTGGGGACCTTAAGGAAACCGAGGGTGACACTGGTGACTTCAACATGAAGGACCACTGGGACGCTGCAAGAATCATCAACCGTGGTAGCCCGCTGAACCTGGTGAGCTTCTAATATGCCTTTAGTAACCACGACTACCCCCAACATGCTTGGGGGCGTCAGCCAGCAGCCCGCGGAGCTTCGGTTCCCTGAGCAATGCGAGGAGCAGGAGAACGCACTGGCTACGGTTATCGAGGGGCTTCAGAAGCGCCCCCACACCGAACACCTGGGGGTCATGGGCAACGCACCGTCAGGGGTGGCTTACTGGCACCTGATTAACCGCAGCTCGACGGAGCGCTACGCGGTGGGGGTGTCCAACGGGGACCTGGACGTGTACAACTTCACGGACCCTACGACCCAGGTGGTCATTAACGACACCGGGGGTGACCCAGTAGAAGCCGCCGACCTGACGTACCTTGCGACTGCGACTCCCGACACGGACATTGAGTGCCTGACAGTGGGTGACTTCACCTGGGTCCTCAACAAAGCGATCCAGCCAAAGATGAAGTCGGCTACATCGCCCGCTCGAAACAAGGAAGCCCTGGTCTTCGTGAAGACGGGCAACTACTCGACGGAATACAAGATCACCCTGTCCCTTTCGGACGGTGGTAGTGAGAGTACGGTTTCCTACACCACCCAGGACTCCAGTGATATTGCCCATGAGTCTGATATACAGACAAACAATATAGCAGCAGCTCTTGAGTCAGGTCTTACAGGTGGTTCTGCTTTCTCAGGCTCCCTTAGCAGATCAGGAACCTTGCTACCCATAACTGGACTCGACACCGACGACTGGACGGTCACTCGCTCAGGGTCTGTCATCCATATCCAGCGTGATGACTCAGCCGACTTCAGGATCAAGGTTGAGGACTCCGTAGGTAACACGAATCTCATTGGGGCCAAGGACAGCATACAGACCTTTGCGAAGCTCCCCACCACCGCCCCTAACGGGTTCACGATCAAGATCGAGGGTGAGCCTGACCAGAGCCTCGTAGCTGCCGCTGTGGGCTACTACGTTAAATTTGAAACTACAGACGGGGGTGACTTCTCCCAGGGTATCTGGGAGGAAACTATAGCGCCTGGTATCGAATACCAGCTCGACCCAACAACCATGCCTCACTTGCTGATCCGCAAGTCTGACGGCAAGTTCCTGTGGACCCCGGCAGATGGGGTCACGCGCACCCAGGCTCCCGCCACCGCTGTGGACGTCCCCGGCTGGACGGAGCAGGCCGCGGGGGATGCTACGACAAACCCACGCCCTGACTTCGCCGCGACTTCCGCAGGCGCTGACGGCAACGCCCTCAGGGGCATGTCTTTCTTTCAGGATCGCCTGGTGTTTCTTTCAGGGGAAACCACCACCTTCTCCGAGAGTGGCGAGTACTTTAACTTCTTCAGGACCTCTGTCACGGACCTGCTGGACACGGCCCGCCTGTCGGTTATCGCGGCGCACCCCAAGGTGAGCCTGCTGAACCACGCGGTCCCCCAGAACGACCAGTTGCTGGTGTTCTCCCAGTTAACCCAGTTCGTTATCCGTGGTGGGCAGGACGGCACCCTAACACCTAAGAATGTATACGTTACCTCCGCAGGGGAATGGGAGAATATCCCGACGACACCCCCGGTTTCAGCACAGAACTCCGTCTTTTTCCCTGCCCTGCGGGGTAACACCAGTTTGGTCAGAGAGATGTTTGACCAGTCCACCAGTGTGCGTACCCGCTTCTCAGCCCCCGAACTGACGGCGCAGATCCCCGCGTATATCCAGGGGACCATTACGAAACTGGCGGTGAGCCAGACCGAGGACGCCCTCGCGGTACTCGCCTCTGGAGCCACCAACACAATCTACTGCTACAAGTGGTTTATCAATGGTGACCGGAGGACCCAGAGTTCCTGGTGCAAGTTCACCCTGGGTGGCACGGGGACGGTAGTTAAACATATCGAATGGATTGACCAGGAGCTGTACGTTGTCACCGCCCGCACCACGGGGGGCGATTCAGACGTGAGCCTGGAGAAAATGGACTTTGAGCCATACCTCGTAGATACCGACTCAGACTTCCGGGTCCGGTTGGACCGCAGGGTCATTAACACTGACCTGACCATCGGGTCTTACAACTCCGGGGCCAACACGACGACCGTGACGCTACCCTACGCGATCCCGGCGGGTTCCACGATGCAGGCGGTGACCCGCGAGTCCGGGGACACTGACGCGGGCGTACAGATCACGGTCAGCTCGACTACCGCTGGGACCCCCTCAGGGGCGGGCGGTACCCTGGTTCTCTCAGGGGACCATACGTCCACCCCGTTCTGGGTGGGTGAACAGTACACAATGAATTACACCTTTTCTAAGATTGTGCTGCAGTCAGGCACCACCCAGGGGGCGCCTACCAAGGTGACCTCAGGGAGCTTCCGGTTACGCCACGGCACGGTAGTCTACGCGGGTTCGGGGTACTTTAAAATGGTAGTGACCCCGACGAACGGCAGCGCCTACAACTACGAGATGAGTGGCATTGTCGCGGGCGACCCTGGTGTCTCACTGGGGAGCGTGACACTCGATGAGGGTGAGTTCAAGTTCCCGGTAATGGGTGACCACGAACAGGTAACAATAGCTATCACTAATGATTCACCACTGCCTTCACGGTTCCTGATGGCCGAATGGGAGGCGCTCTACCATACGAGAACGAGGCGTATCCGATTGTGATGCCCCACGTCCGTCTTTCGCAGGCCACAGACTGTGAGTCTCTGGCGGGACAGCTACGGCCTGCAGACCTCAAGGAGCTTCAGGCCCATAAGGTTACCCCCGAGGTAGCATTAAGAGTGGGCTATGAAGCCTCCACCCCCTGCTATACCGTCGAGCATGAGGGAGAGGCGATTGCCATGTTCGGCGTGTCGCCCCTGACAGTGGACGTCCCCGAGGGCGTTGGGGCCGTGTGGCTCCTGGGGTCAGATAAAATTAAAGATATACGAATCCGTTTCCTGCGTGAGAGCCGCAAGTGGCTTGAGGAGATCGCGAAGCCCTACGATCTCCTTGCCAACGCGGTACATGAAGAGAATGAGCTGCATATCAGGTGGCTCAAATTCCTGGGGTTCACGTTCGTTCGTAAGGTTTCACCATTCATAGAATTTGCGA
>VTLG01003147.1_pt1 | contig 12171 bp, 27 predicted proteins | sample 4694571 | NCBI WGS metagenome assembly VTLG01 (sample SAMN12604809, study PRJNA352737) | marine metagenome | biome: ENVO:00000447; feature: ENVO:00000209|ENVO:00000569|ENVO:01000036; material: ENVO:00002151; isolation source: viral sequences binned using virsorter ... | reverse complement strand
ACATATTTAATTTCTTTTGACTGTAATACTTTGTATGCAAATCCTCTAACATATTTAGGATTTAAGTTTGCACTTTCACAAACATATTCAAAGTTAGAACAGGTTACTCCTGCTGTTGCAAAGAACCATCCTTTAGCTTGGTCTCTTGATACAATACTTATATCAGTTTCATTAGAGGCTGTTGGTTTAGTTGCATCTAATAAAGCTTGAAGTATCACTGAAAGAAATAATAATCTTTCTGTGGGACATTCACTAAATGATTTCTGCAAATATTCCGTATAAATTATTTCTGGTTTTTCTTTCATTAAACCATGCCTCTGGTATTCCTTCTCTTAATGAACAGTATTTAAATTTATATTTATCACACCAACTCGCATTAGTCATCTTTCCACCTTTATATAACTTAGCTTTTGGATTATCAAATATAAATCTAATATCTAATTCTGGTTTTTGTTTTCTTATAAAGAGATGTTTTTTTCTATCTTCTCTTACAAATCTACCTTTTACTTCTAATATAATACCATTTTCTTTTAATATAAAATCAGGAATATATTTTTTATCTTCTAACCATTGATATTCTATTTTACCTTTTTCATATTCATGAGGTATTTTTTTATTTAAAAGATAGTTATATATTTTTTCTTCTGATTTACTACGAAACATTTACTTCTTGAACATCAGGTAATCTTTTAACTTGTGTAAGATAACGGACACCCTTAGCATATTTAAAACCACGTAAACCTTTACCTTGATTAGCATCCGACCAACAGGTTTTTTTATGTGAGCAATATACGCATCCAATCGAAAGCTTATAGTTACCACTAGTACCATCAGGAACATCACTATAGCACCTCTCAGGTTCAGTAGACTGTACCACAACTTTTTTAAGATGTTTAATCCTATCTTCTGCATTTATCATCTCCATTTCATGTAATTTTAATAAGGCAAGTGAGCCACTTTGTTTATCAATAGCAAAGAATGCAGCTTCTTTAGCACCATTAGCTTCAGCATAAGCTGATATTTGTGGTATATAACCAAAGGGGTCATCATCTCTTAATGTACCATTACTAAACTTTTTAAAAGCAGTAGCTGAAGCACTTTTAATATCTACTAATACTCCATCTATTTTACAATCTTGATGTCCTAAAACACCTTGTACTCTAACTTCTTTTTGTTCTTCCGTAACAGTATGACTTGCTAGTTTAGTTAAAGCTATTAATAAAGACTCTAAGATATGTCCATATAAAAACTTTATTCTAGTAGCAGGTGTAAATTGTTTTTCTTTATTAGTTTCTTTCATATCATACCATAGTTGTCTGTCTGGTTTACCTATAGCAGATAATCTTAAATTATTTTTTCCTTGTGGTTCGTTATACAAATAATCAAAGAGACAATCTTTTACTTCACGACCTAGTTGGTCTAATACTTTTGTCGCTTCTTTCTTAGATAGTTTAGGTTTATGAGCTAAATCAAATAGCTTATAAATATCTTCAACTAATGTATCTATATTTTTCATAATAAAAAAGGGAGCAGTAAAATGAACAAAACTACTCCCTCCATTCCCAAGGGAATTAAGCGAAAGCTACAGAGCTATCTTCATTTGAAGTATACCCATCTTTAACTACTTCAAAATCTTCCTTTGGTCCTGTCTCATATGGCACAAGGTCTGTTACTTGTACTGATTTAAGGTCAGCTGATGTACCTTTTCTACCTTTAAACTCCCAATCATATGTAGAGTATAGTACATTAACTATTGAGCCATTACCTATTAATGTATTGATAAGAGGTCTTTTTTGAGCATCTACTACATTAGGTGCAGCATTTTCATTACCATCTTTTCTTTTAACCTTTCTTTTAATAGTAACAAAATCTCCTCTTTCATCACCTTTATTCTTAATAGTAAGCCCATCTGCTTTAACCATCTCAATGTTCTTCTTATCAAGATTACATACATCAAGCGTCCATACACCATCTATATCAAATGTTTTATTTGGTGTTGTTATGGATGCCCAATAAGCTTTTCCTGTTATTACTGCCATATTTAATTAACTCCTTTTTACTGTTATAAGATACATAATCATGTACCTTTTGTTATTAATAATTGAATTGTAAATTATTTAATTATTATTGTCAATACTTTTTTTAATAATATCTGAAGAAAAAATATTTTGGATATTCATTAGATACATTTTACTTGCATTATGGTCTCCACCAGATACTGTTTTCTTATCAGTTGTTTGTTCTACAATTCGTTTAAGCATATCAGTTTTAAAAACTAATGTTGCATAAACTTCTTCATCTACACATAGATTATGAAACCAGTAGTCTGATTCTGTAACTGATATACCACTAGGTTTACCATAGCTTTCATATTCTATTGCTATGTTACCTGTCTTCAACCACATACCTCTTTCTGATTTCACTTCTATTTTCTTATCTTGTAACATATCTGCTACAATTTTTTCTTTTACTTGACCATACTTTAAATCTAAATCAAATTTCTTTCTATCTTTTTTAGCTGGTTGCATTATATTTCCTTAGTGTGTTGATGCCCATGTTAGTCCTGCTTTCCATTCACTATCTAAAGGACAGTTAAGTTTTAATATTTCTTCTGTTATCTTAATAGATTTTTTAGTTATCTCTCCAAACTTTTGTACGTCTTTATGGTTTACTTCAAATTGATATTCATCATGAACAGATGCTACAAGGTGAGCATCAATACCAGAAACATCAATCATATCCATCATACATACTAACCATTGCTTACATACAATAGCACCTGCTCCTTGTAATACAGTATTTAAAGCACTATGAGGACTACGTATTTGAAATATTCTACCATCTAATCCTTTAATAGCACCTTGAACTGATGCTTCTTGTACTTCAGTACGTAAGTCTGCAAGCTCTGGTAAGTTAGATAAAAATTTATCAACTAATTTTTGTCCTTCTTTAGGACCTGCTCCTACTACTTTACCTATTTTAGCTGCACCTGCACCATAAAGAAAAGCATAGATAAATGTTTTAGCTTGGTCTCTATTAGTTAATCCTGCTGCTTTCATATTTGCTGTATGTATATCACCTGTAAGTAGTTCATTAGTAAAGACATCACTATTCATATAATGTGCTAAACATCTTAATTCTAATCCACTCGCATCAGTACCTACTAATGTATATTTAGAAGGGTCAGAGACAGTCCAACAATCTCTACACTCTTTACCATAAGGAGAATAGATAGCAGGTACTTGAGCAAGATTAGGAGAATTATGTGCCATACGTCCTGTAACAGTCTTTAAGGTCATTACTCTACCATGTACTTTATTATTATCATCACATAATTCTATCCAAGATTTAATTTGTGATACTCTTTTTTGTAGTAGTAAATATCTTGAAAACATTTGAGCTTCTTTCATATCAATATTATTTAATACTTCTTCATTTACTATGACATTACCCTTATCAGTTTTAAGTGTAGGTTTCCATCCTTTATTTATTAGACGTTCAGCTATTTGTTTTCTACTTCCTATATTAAAAGGTATATATTTAACTTTAGTTTTAAGTTGTACTTCTGTTGGTGGAAATATTTCTGTAGCTTGGTTAGATAAATTATTAGCTTCATCTTCTAAAGATGCTTTCAATGTCATTGCTTTTCTTAAATCTAAAGTAAATCCATTCTCTTCTTGCTTATCTATAATAACTCTAACTTTCTTTTCTAGTTCTATAGATTCTTTAGAGAATTTACTTTTCTCTTTATCTAATTCATTCATTACTTTATGAGTTAAGTTTACATCCTGTGTGCAGTACGTAAGCATATCAGGAGAATAAGTATCAAAAGAATTCATATCTCCTTTTTCAAATTTTAATTTCTTTCCCCATGCACCTAGTCCATGTCCTTCTTCTCTTATAGGATTAAAAAGTTGAGACTCTATTAAAGTATCTCTTATATGATTAGGTTGAATAGACGAACCAGTAAATTTATTTAATAAAGGTGCATCAAAAGATAAACCATTATGCATTACAAATGTATTAATGTTCTTACTCCAATCTTTAAAGTCTTTACATTCTTCTTGTACCCAATGTTTAATCGTATTAGTCTTAGGACATTTAGCTACAATGCAATGAATCTCTGTAGCACTATCTTTAAATCCATTAGTTTCTATATCAACAATTGCCGCCATTTTCATCCTCCTCTTTCTCGCACCAGTTACAAGCTTCTCCTTCACCTACTTCTATTTCAGTTTCTTCTTCTTCACAATAGTGTTTCCACATTTTTGGTTCATCTATTCTATCTGGATTTTCACTAGGCATTACTATTTTTAATTGATGCCTATTATACATTACATTTTTAACACCATGTAAAGCATTACTTTCTTGTTTAACTATATCTAAGATATCTCTAGCTAATTCTAATCGACCAGCTAATAATCCTTGGTCAAAACTATCTATAGTTGTATCAACAGGATTAGTTTTATTCATAAAGATTTCATCTTCACATAGTTCTAATATTTCTAGTATAATTTTATTATCCATTTTATTTTCCTTTTTATTTAGTCTACATTAAATTGATTAGTGTCGTCAAGCTTATTATCTTTTAATTCTTTTAATCTACCTGTTGCTCTATCATAAAGTAAATTACCTGCTGCTCCTGTATCTCCTGTGTATCTATTCTTTAAGATACGAAGCATAGTTGTATTAGCTGTCATAGAATCATGTGCTTGTTGATTACGTTCTAAAGCAATAACACAATCACTAAGATGTGCTATTGAAGCTGAACCTCTTAGATGTGAAAGTGTAACTTCTCTACCATTCTCATGACCTATGTCACCTGTTGGTCTTCTTAGATGTGATACTAATAATAAACCTACACCTGTTTGTTCTACTAAACTTCTAAGCTTAGTCATAAGAATATCAATAGACTTTCTTTCATCATCTCCTTCTTGTCCACTAACTAAGATAGATAGATGGTCTAAGATAATCCATTTACAATCTAAGGCTTTAGCCATGTACTGTACACGATTTAGTATTTCATCATTGTGTATAGAACCAAAGTGGTCAAAGGCATAGAACCTACCAGTTCCTATAGTAGCATCTTCCCACTTCTTTAATTCTTCTCTTGTATGTTGGTCTCTAATTTCTTTGATATATAATCTAGCACCTGCTTCAACAGACATAATATTAAATGCAGTTTTCCTAATGTTTTCTTCTAATGCTAAGACACCTATATTAGAATTAGTAGCAGTAAGTATATGATGCATTAGCTCTCTTGTTACAGATGATTTACCCATGCCTGCACCTGCAGTAAATGTAACTAACTCACCTGTCCTCATACCATAAGTCTTATCATTAAGAGCTTGCCAAGGATATAAACATGTATCATTCTTTTGTTCTTCATATAAAGAACTTTGTAATGATTTAAGATTAACTATACCTGCTGGTGTATATACATCTGCATCCCACCATGCATCTAAGAACTTTTTAGTTTCTCCTCGTTGTGTATACTCATTAGCATCTTTGTAATCTAGACGCATAATCTTACACTTGTTAGGTTCAAAAAGTTGAGCTACTTTAGATGCTGCTGCTTTACCTGCTTCATCATTATCAAAACAAATTATAATTGTTTCAAACTTATTTAAGTATTCATAAGATGCTTTACAATCTCTTACTGCACCAGCTGCTCCTGTCTTAACAGAAACACAAGCCCACTTAGCACCCATCATTTGATAAGCAGACATACAATCTATCTCACCTTCAGTGATGGTAACAAACTTACCTCTTGCTGCAAATAAGTTTTGTCCAAAGAGACCTGCTGTAGATATAGAACCTTCAGCCCAAAACTCTTTCTCTTTAGTATTACGTACCTTAGATGCTACATGTGCATTATTACTATCATAGTATTTATATATATGTTGTGTAATATTATTGTCATTGTCTTTACGTACAGCAACATTAAACTTACTACATGTTTCTTTATTTATTCTTCTATCATGAAGAGCTTCAGTATTCCCTTCAGTAAAAGTAGTCTTAACTACACCTCGTATAGGTGCAGGTGTTATATTATTATTATTGTTCATTTGTTTCCTTTCTGGTGGTGTATAAGTATTACATGAAAAGCAGTACCAGTGTCCATCTTCATACAATGTATTAGCATCACTAGAACTACAATTAGGACATGCTCCTTGTTTAATTACTTTATCGTTCATTTTATTCTCCATTTTAATTTATCTCCTAGTCATAATCATCTAAAGTTATATTATATAATTCATTAACAAAGTCTTTCTTATCTTCCATAACTTCATTAACTTCTTTCTTAGCTAATTTCTTAGCTTCTTGTTTAGAGTATCCTTCTTCTTCATACTCTTTAACAAAAGTCCAAAACATTTTGTTTCTTTCTTTATCCCAAAGATTTATATTCTTTGAACTCATGTGTCCATCTCATTCTTTCTACTCTTTTATCTTTAGTATAATAAGTATATTTATATTTATTATTTCTGTCAAGATAAGAATATTTATCTTTATAAAATTTAGAAAACAAAACCATATCACAACCCATACTTTTCCATACGCCTTGATGCAACTCCCAATGTTCTTCTGGAGAAAGTGTACGCTGCTCATTTGTATCAGTCATCATGTTTAATATCCTTTTCTGCCCAACTAACACTGCCAGAAAAAGCTGCTTCTGGACTTATCTTTTGACGTAAGTTATGTATTTCTTCTGTTAATACTTTGATTCTTATATGAGCTCTGCTCAGTTGTTCTTGTAAATCTTTAATATTTTTTTTATATAAATCTTCTTGTTGTATTGTCATATTATTGTACCCTATATATTTTAATTGAACTGTTTTCTAAATCAAAATCGACTGGTGCTATACTCCAGATAAATACTTCTGCTTCTTTTTTTGATGGAAACCTCATTGGTATTTGGTCTTCATCTGTTAGATAATCAGGCATATCTTCATTAGGATTCATATGTGCTATGACATAAGCATCTTGAACATTCATAATTATTCTCCTGTAGTTAATGCTATTTAAGTATAGCATATATATTAATTATATAAAATAAAAAAATAAAGATAAGAAAACCACACTAATTGCGTACTAGTATTAAACATATTAGTGATATAACTAATACTACTGGGAAGATATAGTTCAACCAAAGTGTCTTGTCTTTCTTTATTGGTTTTAACCAGTAACCAGTACGTTTAGCTCTACGTATTCTTTTTTCATCTTTGTTCATTTTTATGTTTCTCCTTTCTTGTATATTTTTTCTTATTGCGTACTAGTCTACTGCGAAATAGTGGAAGGCGTAATAGTTTTGCAATAGGGTTTATCTTTCTTAACATTCTTCTTCTCCTTTCTTTCTCTATAAGGTATGTCAGGTATAACGATTACTTCTGAATCTGTTTCTATCCATACTTTAGCACCACAGGATAAAGGTTTATCAGGACTATAGATAACTTTACTAGGTCCTAGTATGTCAACCTGATGTCCATAGTTATTACTATTATAAGTCTTAACAGTAATCACTGGGTCTCTTTTATTATTCTTGTGATTAGATTTAATAACGTGTTGATTAATATGTATCTTAGTTTTCATGATTTATATCTCCATGTCCTTTAACTACATTAATAGATTCTTCTGATAGTATATCATCTTTACCTATGTATGTAGTTTCTGTTGTTAAATTATCTAATGTAATTGTTTTAGCTTGTCCTACAAATAAACATTCTTCTCTTACTTGTTCTTCTATTTCATCAAGAGATAACTTATCAGTAGAAGTTATAGTATATCTATTTACATTTTTAGTTGTCTTAATTATTTCATATTCATATTTAATCATAGCTACCTCTCTCTTCATATTTAACAAACTGTAATTTAATTCTATCGTCATTATCATGTAGATGAAAACCTAAACTAGTCCATACTTCAGGACATTCATCTCCATATATGTATGTATGTATATTATCATTAACTTGTTGTTCTTTATCTTTTAAATCATAAGCATATGCAAGTATTTCTTTATGTGTATATCTTTGCATAGCATTATCTCCTACTAGTGCTTCCATTAACTGTTCTAATTTTTCTTTATTATTCATTTTTATTCTCCTTATTATTGTTGCGTACTAGTACATACTCAATCTTATTAATCTTTAACATATCAAAGAGATGAAAGAGTACATCTTTTTTTCTAGGTTTCTTTTTAAAGTTAAGCGTAATAGTAGCTGTCCACTTCATTTTTGTAATTCCTTTGTAAGTTTTTTACCTTCTTTAGACAAGCGTAATAGTTCTTCCATATCAGTTTCTCGCATTAGTACATTATATTCTGAATGATGCATAGTCTCTAAAATATTTACTATATCTTCCATAATATATACAAGTTGTTGTTTAACACTTGGTGTAGTAGTAAGTTTATTTTTCACTTGGTTGCTCCTTTATTATTTTTAATGCTTCATCAACAGTCTGACTATCTTTATAAACTTTCCAATTAGTTCTATCATAAGGCATAGTTTCTATTACATATTCTCCTTTAGTGTTATGTCTAAAGATACACATATATATTTCTTCTACTGTATCTCTAAATTCTTTCTGAGAATATTTAGATATATTTATTTCTTGTACTAAAGATGCAAAGTGTTCTGCTTCCATTTGATTAAATCTTTTACTCATTTTTATCTCCTGATACTGCACCTATTTGTGGTAAGATTTTATCTTCTATTGCATTTTCTATATTTTCTAATAAGCTAGGTGATGTAGTAGGTTTACCATACTTATACGTAACAGTATTATTTTTTATATCATTAACATCTGATGGCTGCAACCATACTAGTTTTTCTCTATCAGGTGTAGCTAACCAGTCTATAACTTCTGCATTAATTATTTTATCTGCTGCATGTTTCTTATTTAATTCGTATAAGAAATCATAGAAGCTATCATCACCTAGTCCATCACCAAGCTTATCAGTACCATCTTTATTTTTAATAGGCTTAGTAAGTATCTGCTTTAGTCTGTCTTTATCTATGTGCCATGTTCCCATGTCATTCTCCTTTTAAGTTAATTTATTTTAATGTACTGTATCATCTGGTTTCTTCATAAGTGGTTTACATTTTTCTGTATGTGAACAAGCAGTAGCATACCACATCCATAACAGTTCTCTTATTTCTTTTTCAGGTTTACCCTTAAATAATGTATCTTTAAGTATACCAAAACCTAATGATAGTAATGCTCCTGTATAAGCTGTCAATGATAATCTTGATTTAGCAGCAACATTTAATATCTTCTGTTCTTCTTCTTGTAAGTCTTCTATAAGTTTATCTGGGTCTATCATATTATTCTCCTGTCATATGTTAATGGCTTTGTTTATACCCAGTTAGAAGGGACAGGAATCGAATTAAGCATTTTCCTGTACGTGTTTCATATCTGCACCATTCGTATTAGTAAATAAATATTATCATAAATAAAAAATAAAGATAGGAAAACCACACATATCTACATGTAGTATTTCCTATCTTTGGGAGGACTGCGTTAAGCTACATCAGCATACTCTAATGCTTTGCTTAATGCATGTTGCTTGGCTTTGCTTGCTTCGCCATACCAAGAACTTCTTAGTCTAGATGCATTACCTTTACCTAATGTGTGGTCATACATAAATGTAACTGTGTTAAATGTATCCCACCAAGAGTCTTTAGCAAACTCTGAACCTGGTGTACCAGTATTATGTAATCGGTTTGCATTAGCTGCTTTCTTACTACGCACATATCCTTTAACTTGGTCTTCATGATGTGTCATAGGAAATAACTGTCTAAAGTATTCATCTCTACTTTCTTTAGTACTCATCTTATTAACAAGATGTTTAGCTTTGTTACTATATTCTATCATACTATCAGAAGCTAAACCAAGTGCATCTTTAACCATATGTGGGTCAAACTTTTTAGTATGGTCTAAGCGTATACCATTATTATGCTGACCAAGAGCAAGCTGTAAAGTATTATTACAGACAACCCTAATTGGCGTGAACCTAACATTAAGAGAAGTCCCAAATGAATGGGGATTAGTAAACAGCATATAACTTTCAACAACATCATCTTTAAGCACCTCAAATGTTTCATTAACTTTAGCAAGTATCCATACTATCTTGCCATTACTTAATGAACCAGCTGTATGCATTTCCATCTTCCCTTCTTCGACCCAGTCGTAAAAGAAATCAAAGGCTTGTTGATTCTGTACAGGATGCCAGTTTCTTCCGACTACGTCTAGTTGCATGTTATCTTCTTCTCTTATTAGTAGCATCTTATCATCTACTGATTGAATACTAGTAAAACCATTTGAGTATGGTTTATAAAACATTGGTACTTTTTTGACAGACCAGTTCAGTTGAGCTGCTTCCATCATTTCGTATGCACTCATATCATTAGATACAGGTACACCTAGCCCATGCCAAGGTAACTCCCCAGCATAAGCCATAGTTTCTACATTGTGTGACATAATGTCCTCCTTCATTTTATATTATTAAAAGCTGCAACAGAAGTTTCTATACTGTGTTGCAACAACTCTTTATCAAATTGTCGTATCATATTATTTATATCTTTAATAGGTACGTCAATCCAATTCTTTCCAAGCATACTAGATAATTCTTCTTTACTATTCTTATCTAGTTTCTCTGCTATTTCTTTGTGACTTGTCCAGTCATATTTACCTTCCCATGTCATTTATTTTTCCTTTTATATATTTTACATCAGCTTCTAATTCTTCTAATTTAGAAATAATTAAGCTAACTAAATCTTCGTCTATTTGTTTTATCATTTCTTTTAATTCATTTATTTTATTTTCCATTTTAAAGTTTCTCCTTTACTTCATTGAGTTCACTAAACACATAACTAATTCTACTGTCTAGACTATTAACTTTACTGTCTATCTCATTGATTTTAGTATCTAATTCAGATGTATCATCTCGTATAAAATCTAATGTGTTAGTAAATTCTTCTAATGTTTTGTGTTGTTTGTTTAGAGTATCTCGTAGTATTTCCATGTTGTGTACTAGATTCTCTAATGCTTTTTCTAAAGTTTGCATAAGTTACCTCATATTTTTTAATTAAACATTTACCACACCAGACAACGCCAAACTCTATAACATCACCTGGTGCACTACATTTATGACAACTAGCCCTAGCCACATTTAACTCTTTCTAATGCAGTAAGTAAACTTGTTGAACTAATATATTCTTTATGTACTATATGTCTTTCTAGTATATCAATAGCCCAAGACCATTCAACATCTTTGTTTCTTTCTTGTACTATTGCTTTTACTTTATCTTCTGTTACGTCCATTAAACTACACATAATATTTCCTTTCATTTTAATTTATGTTACCACCAACAACTATACACTACTGTGCATCCATCATCAATAGCTTTCAATGCTTCTTTACAAAACTTAATATCTTGTTCTTTATTTTCTTTTGCTGCATCATCTTGAAACTGATGACCATAAAAGAATCCACCTTCTGATTCAGGTAGTGTATTATTATTAATACGCTTTAGTAATCTTTCAAGCATATCTTTAGACAAAATAAGTTCTTTGCAATTAAACTCTTCTGTATTACCTAAATCTTTATACCATATGTCTTCCATAAACTGTTGTAATTTAGAATGTTTTCTCCAACTAAACTGTTTAATATTTTCTCTTATGTATGCATATTGGTCTAATCCCATCTTATCCTCCTATGTATGGTGGTTGATAATCTGCCCATATCTCATGCCAAGCTTCAGCTGCTGCTTCTTCAAACTCAGTCATAGAAATATGTTCAGGTTTACTAATGCTACCATCTTTTTCTGCAGCATTAAACTTTCCCCAGAATTCTTGTATGCATTCTGATTCTTTCATCATGTCTGTACAATCATCCCAGAACTTATTTTCTTCGTCCATCATCTTAGCTTTAAGTCTTCCCATAGTATCCTCCTATAAATTAATACAATAAATAAAAAATAGAGATAAGAAAGCCAAACGTATTAGTAATTGTATGTGATTTTGTTTGGTCATATTACTCTATTCTTTCTATTAATACTCTTACTCCTGGTCCATACCAGTTGTACGTTTCTTTTAACCAAGCACGTTTCTTTAATGCTTGGTCCAGTGTGTATGTACCATCTAGTTCTACTGTCTGTCCTACATCAGGATGCA
>VTLG01009096.1_pt1 | contig 12172 bp, 15 predicted proteins | sample 4694571 | NCBI WGS metagenome assembly VTLG01 (sample SAMN12604809, study PRJNA352737) | marine metagenome | biome: ENVO:00000447; feature: ENVO:00000209|ENVO:00000569|ENVO:01000036; material: ENVO:00002151; isolation source: viral sequences binned using virsorter ... | reverse complement strand
GTGGATCTTAACCTGACTATGACAGGTCAGCAAAAGATTGACTACTTAATTGAATCTCTAGGTGCTATAAAGAACAGGGTGATGGACGGAGCAACAATGACAGTAGGTGCTACTGGCTCTGCTGCGCTGGGTGGTGTCATTGTAGATGACGCTATGAATGATGCACTTATTACGCAGAGTGAGTTTGACAACTACGTAGAAGCACACGATCTTGTAATGAACCACGACTACTCTACTGCTACCAACGCAACAGAGTTATTCACACAAGAATACCAAGGCGCAATGAATAGCTTGGGTGAAGCTATAGACTTACTAACAGATGCTTCTACAGAAGTGCTAACTGCTACTGGTATCATGGAAGCGGCTGCTGCAGCAGATACATCTCCAGAGCAAACTGCATTGCAAGGCATGATGGGTCAAGAAGAGTATAGCATAGATCAGGCTGAAGTTGATGCGTACAACCAAGCCGTAGCACAAGTAGAGAACTACGCACAACAAGCTGGTGCGTTTATGGCTGCAGCTAATAACACAGATTTAACTGCAAGCATTGACAGCTACGCACAAGTAAATAACTTTGTAGTCGGAAACTACACAACCATCACGTATACACAGAATATAGATGAATTTGTAATTAACTGGGATAACGATGGCTTTGGTTCTGGCTGGCAGGGTTACTTAACAGAAGACATGGTATCTGCTGATGACTTGTTTGCAGCAGGTGAGTATGTCGAACAGTATGGAACCATGCCTAACTAATGGCAATGGAGTTCAGCATAGGAGGCTTTAATGTCAAAGGCTGGATGGTTGCTGTGGCTTTGCCAGTGCTATCTGCTGTATCAGGTGGTGTGTATTGGGGCTACGATACTCTTAATAGGTTCTACGGTGTAGAGGGTGGCGTAGATAGCGCACTAAGTAAAGCTGGAACCAACGCAAAGCAAATTGCAGAGCTACAAAAAAGCTTGACTAAGTTAAGTAACGACACAGCAAGAGAACGAACAGCGAATAAAACATTTGCGGCAACACAGCTAACTACAGCAAGTCAGGCTATAAGATCAGAACTACAAGAAGTCGAAACTAACCTAAGTGATGATAGTGTTGCAAAAATGCAACAGTTAACTGAACGGCTAACAACACTAGATGCTACGGTAACAAGTAGAATACAAACTGTAGAACAAGCTATAATAGATAACGATGTACGTGGACTAAACTCAAAGCTTGCACAACTTGCTACTAACATGCAGCAGATACTAGAGCAGCAGAAAGTTTTACTTGACTTACGCTCACAGGTTGATAAAGCTACTACTATTACAGATAGTATAGGTGATAAGCTAGATGTTATTCAGACAGAGATAGATGACATTTGGAAAGCTTATGATGAAATGTCAAGTAACCCATTGTAGAGGATAACATGTCTAAACCAGCAAAGGGCAAGATGTTTGCCAAGACAACTACCAATCCTAAGACAGGACGTAAGATAAAGGTAAGCTACGGTCAAGCAGGTAAAGCTAAAGATGGTGGTAAACGTATTAGACCAGGAACAGGTAAAGGTGATTCTTACTGTGCAAGAAGTGCAGGACAAATGAAGAAACATCCAAAGGCAGCAAGGAATCCTAACAGCCCACTACGTCTATCTCGTAAGAAGTGGAAGTGCGCTGGTACTAAATCAAGGAAAGCATAATGGCTACACCTAAAAACAAAGCTTTATACTCCAGAGTAAAAACAGAAGCTAAGAAAAAGTTTAAGACATGGCCTAGCGCATATGGGTCAGCATGGTTAGTCAAAACCTACAAATCACGTGGTGGCACTTACAGCAAGGGAGGCGCAGTTGCAAAGGTCAAAGCACGTACTAGAAAGTCGTAGAGGTTACGGTACAGGTGGACTGACTCAGTGGTTCAAGGAAGACTGGCGTGACGTAAAAACAGGCAAGAAGTGTGGACGCTCTGGTAGTAAAGACAAGGGCAGACCCTATCCTGCTTGTAGACCTGCAAAGGTAGCTGGTAGAATTAGTAAAGCAGAAGCAAGGAAGAAGACTGGACCTAAAAAAGTTAAATGGTCAGTAACAGCATCAGGTAAGAAAAGAACATGACTGTATATTTTTTAGTAGATGACAATAATCTTGTAGCTAATATAGCTATGTATCCTGACGGTATGGTTCCCTCTGAAGTAACTTCTAAGTGGATATCTACAGAAGAAACAGACATTGGTGGCAAAGTATATAATAGTACAGATAAAACATTTTCTGCAGCAACAGGAGATCTAGTAGGAGTTGAACCTGTAAGTCAACTATAAAGAGGAAGAAATGAAAAAGCAATGTCCAAAGTGTAAAGGCAAAGGTTGCTCTCATTGTGGGGGCAAAGGTTATCATAACATGAACAAAGGTGGTATTATGAATAAAGGTATGAAAGCATTAAAGAAAGAAGCACCAGAGGTAGCTAAGAAGATGGGTTATATGTATGGTGGTATGGCTAAGAAGCATAACAAGATGGGTCACGGTGGACTAGCTTGTGGAGCATCTAATCCTCCAGCTAGACCTATGAAGAAGATGAAGAAGTAATGGAATTTAAAACACTTGACGATATAGTACCATTGGCTCTTTTGTTAATGTTTGCAGCACAAATAGTGGTTTTAATAACTATAATTATTTGAAAGAAAAATAAATGGCAAGATCATTAACTGAAAGACAACAGAGGTTCTTGGACGTACTGTTTGATGACGCTGGAGGTGACGTTGTAGCTGCTAAGAAGTTAGCTGGCTATGGTGACAACTCCAGTACAACTTCTATAGTGGAGGCACTTAAAGATGAAATCGCTGAAAAAACTCGTACTTACTTTGCTAGGACTGCCCCGAAAGCTGCTGTCTCGCTTATGGGCGCTTTGCAAGATCCCACTCAGTTGGGTATCAAAGAAAAAATGATAGCTGCCAAAGATGTGCTTGACAGAGCAGGTCTTGGTAAAGTAGAGAAAGTAGATGTCACCAGTGGTGGTGGCATTTTTTATTTACCACCTAAAGAAGGTACAAACGAATAATACCTCAAAGAGAATTGGGATTCTGGCAGTTACCTCTGCCACCCAAAGGACACAACAAAGAGTGGCACGTAATAGCCAGAACTACTATAAAGGTTCCGTTTGGCTATGAAGTGCATCCAGATAACGACAGACTACTTGTTCCAGTAGAACATGAATTAGATGCATTAGAGCTTGCAAAACAACACCTCAAGCAGTATAGTTACAGAGCAGTAGCGCAGTGGTTGAGTAAAGAAACTGACCGATACATATCACATATGGGTCTAAAGAAGAGAATAGAAGTTGAGCAAAAACGTAGAAAAGCATCTGCAATTAAACGTAAGCTTGCCAAGTGGCTCGAAGAAACGCTCTCGCAAATCGAGAAGCTCGAAACTCAAGGAGTCGGTGCATACTCAGAAGCCAGCGGAGATAGAAGCCCCCCAAACTGAACCTATCCCAGCGCAGGTAGTAGCACCTGAGTATGACGTAGATGAAGCACAGGAAGTTGTATTTAAGCCTAACGAAGGGCCACAAACTACTTTCTTGAGTTCATCTGAAAGAGAAGTACTATACGGAGGGGCAGCAGGTGGTGGTAAATCATATGCTATGTTGGCAGATCCATTACACGGCCTTAACGATCCACACTTCTCTGGACTCCTTGTACGACACACAACTGAGGAACTAAGGGAACTAATACAGAAGTCACAGGAGTTATACCCACGTGCCATACCAGGAATCAAATGGTCAGAGCGTAAGTCACAGTGGATTTCTCCCAGAGGTGGAAGACTATGGATGTCGTATCTGGACAAAGATACCGATGTCACACGTTACCAAGGACAGGCTTTTAACTGGATTGGATTTGACGAACTTACTCAATGGCCTACACCTTACGCTTGGGATTATATGAGGTCACGTTTACGTAGTGCTTATGGTAGAGAACTAGGGCTTTACATGAGAGCTACAACAAATCCAGGTGGTGCTGGACATTCTTGGGTTAAGAAAATGTTTATAGATCCTGCACCTGCAGGTAAAGACTTTTGGGCCACAGACATTGAATCAAGTAAAACAATTACATTCCCTAAAGGACACAGCAAGGAAGGCCAGCCTCTATTCAAGCGTAGGTTTATTCCTGCATCTCTCTTCGATAACCCATACCTTGCCGAAGAGGGTGACTATGAGGCCATGCTTTTATCACTACCAGAGCAGCAAAGGAAGCAACTCCTCGAAGGAAACTGGGACATTAACGAGGGAGCAGCATTTCCCGAATTTGACAGAACTACCCACGTTATCGAACACTTTGAAATTCCTAACAGTTGGGTACGTTTCCGTGCGTGTGATTACGGTTACGGTAGTTACACTGGGGTTCTTTGGTTTACTGTGGCTCCTGATGAGCAGCTTATAGTATATAGAGAGTTATACGTTTCTAAAGTTACTGCTTCAGACTTAGCAGACATGATATTAGAAGCAGAAGCAAAAGACGGTGGTATGAGATACGGTGTGCTTGATAGCTCTTTGTGGCACAACCGTGGCGATACTGGGCCATCGTTAGCAGAACAGATGAATATGAAAGGTTGTCGATGGCGTCCTTCAGATCGTTCGAGAGGCTCACGTATCGCTGGTAAAAACGAAATACATAGACGTTTGAAGGTAGACGAGTTTATTGAAAAACCTATGTTAGCAATTATGAATAACTGCACTAATACAATAGCGCAGCTACCAAGCATCCCACTGGACAAAAGAAATCCAGAGGATGTAGACACAAAAGCAGAAGACCACTTGTATGATGCTTTAAGATATGGTATAATGACAAGACCACGAAGCAGCATATGGGATTACAACCCTGCTAAACAGAGATCAGGATTTCAAGCCAGTGATTCCACATTCGGATACTAAATTAGTAGAAACTTGCCCTAAGTGTGAGATAACTTATAATACAAATATGTGGAACGATAAATGCCCTAACTGTGAAGAACAAGCTGCTTTTAATAATGGTCCTTGGAAAGATAAGTAATGAAAGCTTTTGTATTAGTAATAAGTATATGGGGAAATAATGGAACTGATTGGGTATATACAGGCAATCAGTATATAATGTCAGAATTGTTTACAGAGGAGCAGTGTCTTAATATAGCGGATACTTCTAACTGGAATAAGATAAGAAACAACCAGTATTACGACATACAATTTGACTGCTTTAACAAGGAAGAATATAATGGCTGAACAAGAAGAAATGTTTGAGACAGATGAAGTCGTAGCTGCAGAGAGTGGACTTGATAGTATCTTTGAAGAGAAATCAAGTGTTGTTTCTTTTGTAGGCGAAAGATATAAAAGATCCGAAGACCATCGCTACGCAGATGAACAAAGATGGCTAAAGGCATACCGTAACTACCGTGGCTTGTATGGAGCAGACGTACAGTTTACCGATACAGAAAAGTCACGTGTATTTGTAAAAGTAACAAAGACCAAAACACTAGCAGCATACGGACAGATAGTAGATGTACTATTTGGTAACAACAAGTTTCCTCTATCTGTAAATCCTTCTGTGCTACCAGATGGTGTAGCTGAGTCAGTACATATAAACATAGACCCTGCTGCAGAGGCAGGAGGACAGGCATTAAGTAGCGCTATGAGTTCTACACCACCACGTCCTTACTTAATAGATGGTGATACAGAACTACAGCCGGGTGAGACTTTACAAAGCCTACAAGCTAGGTTAGCAGGACTAGAAAATAAACTAGAGCCTGTATCAGAAAAGATAGTAGAGGGTGACGGAACTACAGGTACTACTGTATCATTCCATCCTGCAATGGTTGCAGCTAAGAAGATGGAAAAGAAGATACACGATCAGCTACAGGAAAGTGGAGCTAATACACACCTAAGAAGTATGGCATTTGAAATGGCACTTATGGGTACAGGTATTATGAAAGGTCCATTTGCTGTAGATAAAGAGTACCCTAACTGGGGTGATGATGGTAACTATGACCCACTTGTTAAGACTGTACCTGAATGTAATCACGTAAGTGTTTGGGATTTTTACCCTGACCCTGAAGCAAAGTCTATGGACGATGCTGAGTATACTGTACAAAGACATAAGATGTCACGCACACAACTACGTGCGCTGAAGTCACGTCCATACTTTATGGATGATGCAGTACAGAAAGCTGTAGATGCAGGACCAGACTATTCACAGAAGTACTGGGAAATGACTATGGAGGATGACGATACTCAACCAACATCAGAACGTTGGGAAGTATTAGAGTTCTGGGGTTTTGTAGATACAAAGATACTAGAAGAACACGGTGTTGATGTACCTAGTGAGTTGTCAGACTTAGACGAAGTTAACTGTAACATATGGACATGTAATGGTGAAGTACTACGGTTTGTACTAAACCCATTCAAGCCTACACGTATTCCTTACTACGCTGTACCTTACGAACATAACCCATATTCATTCTTTGGCGTTGGTATTGCTGAGAACATGGACGATACACAGACATTGATGAATGGCTTTATGAGAATGGCTATTGACAATGCTGCATTATCTGGTAACCTAATTATAGAAGTAGATGAAACTAACCTAGTTCCCGGCCAAGACATGTCTGTATATCCCGGAAAAGTTTTTAGAAGACAAGGTGGCGCTCCAGGACAGGCTATTTTTGGTACAAAGTTTCCAAACGTAGCTGGTGAAAATATACAACTGTTTGATAAGGCGAGGGTTTTAGCTGATGAAAGTACTGGATTCCCATCTTTTGCACATGGTCAAACAGGCGTGTCGGGAGTTGGTCGTACTGCTTCTGGAATCTCTATGCTTATGTCTGCTGCTAACGGTAGTATCCGTACCGTTGTTAAGAATGTTGATGATTATTTAATCAGACCATTAGGCAAAGCATTCTTTGCATTCAACATGCAGTTTGACTTTGAGGAAGATATAAAAGGTGACCTAGAAGTAAGTGCGTCTGGTACAGAAAGCCTAATGGCTAATGAAGTACGTAGCCAGCGCTTGATGCAGTTCTTACAGGTTGCACAGAATCCAGTGCTTGCACCTTTTGCTAAGATGGATTATATTATAAGAGAGATAGCGAAAAGCATGGACTTAGATCCTGACAAGGTTACTAATTCTATGGGTGACGCAGCTATACAAGCGGAGATACTAAAAGCCTTTCAAGCACCTGCACCACAACCAGTAGGACCAGAAGGGCAGGGCGTACAAAGCGTAGCTGACACAACAGGAGGTGGAGGATCACAAATAGGTATGGGTACAGCACCTTTACCTGAAGAACAAGGATTCACAGGTAATGCACCTCAAGCAGTTGGTTAACGATAAAGAATGTTACGAACAGTTTCAACAACACATAGATGAATTAATAAGTATGAGACAACGTGCATTAGAGTCTGCAAATGATTCTCACACAATGTATAGACAGCAGGGTGCCATAGATGTACTTAGAAAGCTAAAGTTACTGAAGGAGACAGTGAACAGTGGATAAACCTACAGAGGAAGAACGTCTTGGTTTTGTTGAATCTTACGGTGTAGAACCTGTAACAGACATAAACACTGACCTTACATTTAAAGATGCAGCTAAGACTGTTGCTGAGTTTACGCCTATCATAGGAGATGCTATAGCAGCAAAAGAAGTCTATGATGAGTTGATGAAAGACGAGCCTAACTACGGACTTATAGCTGCGCTGGGAGGTGCTGCTTTAGTTGGTGCAGTTCCGGGTATAGGTGACGCTGCTGCTGCAGGTATACGTAAAGCAGTAGATGTAGCTAAACGTGTTGAAGTTGATCCTGATGCTTTAGGTATGATGGGTGGTAACATTAGGATAAAACCTAAAACTGCTGCCAATCAGCCAAACATTATCTCTTTTACTGAAAAAAGAAAAGAAATAACTGAAGCTAAAGAATTACAGGATACTTATGATGCTTTAAATACTGACGTAAAAGGAATAGCAAAAAGAAAACAAAAACTTGTAAAAGAAGCAGAACAAGTCGGTATCTTTGGAGAATATGAAGTAGGGGCCACAGTTCAGGGCAGAAATAAAAAAGGCCCATTACCCTTTAAGATAGAAGGGCATAGCTTAGATGAAGTTAAACTAGACAGCCCTAGTTTTAAAAGACTGCAGGATAAAGCTGATGGTAACTTAACTATTATAGAAAAAGATGGTAAGTACTATATACCTAAACTTATAACAAGTAATGAAAAAGGACAAAAAGGTTCATCATATTTAGATTTAGTGAAGTCAAATAACTACCCTATAATGGGTAAGTTAGAAGTAGTAGACACACCAACAGATGTATGGTCCTACCCAAAACAACTATATGACTCAGCAGATACATCTATAAATGTTAGTAAGAAACCTGCAGGTTATAACGAATTAAAAAAGCGTGGTGAAATAAAAGATGGTGATGTTATTGTTGACATTGGTGGTGGGCGCTTTGATAACTTAGTAGAAGACGCTGCTGAAGAAGGTGCAACTGTAAAAGTTTACGATCCCTTTAATAGAACACCAGAACATAATGCAGCAGTTGTTGACTCTGTAAAAGATGGACAAGCTGATATGGCTATGTCTCACAATGTATTAAATGTTATACAAGAAGATAAAAACATTATTGACATTGCTGTGCAAGCAGAGAATGCAATAAAGCCAAACGGTAAAGCACACTTTTCTGTGTACGAAGGTACAGGTAAAGGTGAAGGAAAAGTTACAACCAAGGGCTACCAAAGAAACCAAAAGACTGAGGCATATATACCTTTAATAGAACAGATATTTGGTAAGGGTAACGTTACCAGAAAAGGTAAAATAATAACAGCTACTAAAAATGTACAAGAATTTAATGAGGGCGGTATAGCAATGGAAGAACAAATGGCAATGAACTTTGGTGATGTACCTGACAATACGATAGGTCAAGATCCTGTATCAGGTAACGATATACCTTTAGGTGCATCAGCAGAAAATGTAAGAGATGATATACCAGCTAACCTCAGTGAAGGTGAGATAGTTGTACCTGCTGACGTTGTTAACTTTCATGGTGTAAAACTGTTTGAAGACTTACGTGCTGAAGCTAAGATGGGCTACGCTCAGATGGCTGATGATGGACGCATGGGTGGTGAGCCTATGGAAATGGACGAAGATGACATAGGATTAGAGTTTGCTGATCTAGAGATTATGATAATGCCAGATGAAGCTATGGAAGAAGAACCTGTTGAAATGTACAGGGGTGGCAGATCTATGAGAGACTATCAGACACCTGCTGCTAAAAAATCTTTTGCCCAAGCAGCAAAACGAAATCCTAGTCGTAATGCACAACAAACACATGATCAAATTATGGCTTCTTTTAGAAGAGATGATGATCGTCCAAGTAGACCTAGCTACACCCCTGCAGCTATATCTGCCAGAGTTCAAGCCAGAGCAGAAAAACCAAAAAATAGATTTGAAGCTATACAACAACAGTTTGCAAAACTTTTTAGAGATGATGACAGTGCAAGCGAAGCTAGAGCTAAACGTCTTGAAAGAGTTAGACTAGAATCAAAACCTCCTACATCTGATGATGCTGAAGGTCCATCTATTGCAGAACAAATAAACTTTGGTGGTGACTACGATAAAGAATATGAAGTCACACCTAGAAGAGAGAAGAGAAAGAAAGCACCAACGATACAAGAAGACAGAGCCAGACAACAAGAAGAACAAGAAACATACTCAGTTCGTTATGCTGATAAAAGCTTTGCTGAACGTTTTATGGAAGGTCTAGGCTTTGACGAAGGTGGCATGGTAGAAGAACCTTTCTATGACCAGAAGGGAGGCTTTGGTGAGTTGGACTATAGTGGCATACAAGCACGTGAGTACATGAATGACCAAGGACAAAAGATTGTAATTATGTTTCAGGATGGTGTACCACTAACACCTATCCCAGAAGGTTACTATCCTGTAGCTGCTACTGTTACTCCTGATGTAGATTCATCTTACAATGTAGATACAGTAAGAGCTATGACAGGCGGTGGTAGTTATGGTGGGGCGGCTGCTCCTGCTTCATCTGGACGCAGAGATGATCCCGGTGGAGGAGATCAATCAATACGTCTTAATCAAGCATCTGATTTAACACCAGTAAACTATAAAGAGTTATCACTTGAAGAACTAAGGGATATGCTAGAAGACCAAGGAAGCATAAAACAAAAAGGTATTCTTGCTGCTGCAAGTGCAATTAACCCAATCATGGCATTAGCTGTAAGGGCTGCTATGTGGGATACTTCTAGAAAAACTAAAGCAGAAATAGAACGTAGATTAGGTTCTGGTGATACTACAGAAGTAGACAAGATGCGCTACACTAATATGTTAGAGATTGCAGAAAGAGAAAAGCCTAGCTTATTAGACAGACTTACAGGTAAAGCATTTGAGAAAGAATATTCTCAGATACCAAGTCCAGACATTCCTGCTGTAGACTTTAGTGACCCAACACTAGCACCAGATCAAGGCATAGCAGAACCTTACACTCCTGAAGTTACCACTCCTGTTGTAGCAGACCCAGACGGTATAACTGAAGATATGATAGAACAAGCCAAAGAAGCTTCTCGTATAGCTGCTGAAAATGCATTTGGTCTTGGCGCTGGCAAACAACCAGAAGTAGAAACTGTACCCCTTGTTCCGGGAACAGGAAAAACTTTAGATGAAATAACTGCGCCAACTCCTACACAACAAATTCAACAACAAAGAGATCGCACTAGAAATGCAGGTAGTAGTGCTAGACAAACCTTTGAAGCATTTAGAAATAATCCCTCTAACTCTAAGTCTGTAGCTAACAATGCTGCTGCTGTACAAAGAACAGATAGTGTCATAAGAGATATGGAAAGAGGCGTACAGAGAGGTTTTGAAAAAGGTGGACTAGCATCCAAGAAAAAAGGAAGAAAGAAAAAATCCAAATAACTATAAGGCCACTCGGCTTCGGCTGACCCCAACATAAGGAAAAAATAAATGGCTACAAGTGAAACTGCAAAACCAAACCCAATGGTAAAACCTGAAATCCCAAGAGTACTAATGGGTAAAGGTGGATATTTAACTACTGAAGAACGTATAAAGCAAGATGAAGAAGAACTTCTAGCTCTGAAGAAAGAAGCACTAGGTATAACAGATGAAGAAAGTACTGAAGATCAACCCAGTAGCGAGAAGCCTGAAGCTGAGCCAGTACAGGCAGAGAGTGATACCAAACAAGAAGAAAAAACAGAAGCCAAAACACAAGAAGATGACAGTGAACTAGGCGCTGAAGAAAAGAACTTCAAGAAACGTTATGGTGATCTACGTAGACACTCACAGAAAAAAGAAGAAGAGTTCAACGCAAAGATAGAAGCACTACAGGCACAGATAACTAAAGCCGCTAACCAAGAGCTTGTACTTCCTAAGACAGACGAAGAACTTGAAGCTTGGAGTAAAGAGTATCCTGATGTCGCAGCTATTATAGAAACCATTGCAGATAAAAAGTCTAAAGCTACTGCTAATGATTTAGAAGAACGTATGGCTGAGTATGAAGAACTACGCATTACAGCTAAAAAAGAAAAAGCAGAAGCTGAACTTGTTAAGATGCATCCTGACTTTATTGAAATACGTGAAGATGATAAATTTCACAACTGGGCAAAAGAACAACCTAAGTGGGTACAGGATGCTTTATATGAAAATGTAGATGATGCAAAGTCTGTATCAAGAGTACTCGATCTATATAAGATAGACACAGGTATTACTACTAAAAAGAAGAACACTGCAGATAAAGCTGCAGCATCTTCAGTTAAAACAAAAGGCGCTGCAGCACCAGAGGCAGACGAAGCAACTAAATACATTCGTGAGTCAGAGGTAGCTGCAATGTCTATTAAAGAATACGAGAAGCGACAAGAAGAAATAATTGACGCTCAACGTAACCGAAGATTTATTTACGATATGTCAAGAAAGTAGTTGACAATCAAACTATTGTAGATAAAACTATAGCATATACACAACAATAAGTGTGTATGCTTAATCAAGCACTAGCCACACAAAGACTTACCTCTAAGTATAGGCCCAACGCAGAGAGACAGCGCAGTTTCAAAGCAACGTTGACCACCCTAATATAAAGAGCCTCTTCATCGTGGGTATGTAGTGTTACTTCAACGCCATATCTATAAAGGAGATTTTAACTATGGCTATTACAT
>VTLG01013680.1_pt1 | contig 12174 bp, 19 predicted proteins | sample 4694571 | NCBI WGS metagenome assembly VTLG01 (sample SAMN12604809, study PRJNA352737) | marine metagenome | biome: ENVO:00000447; feature: ENVO:00000209|ENVO:00000569|ENVO:01000036; material: ENVO:00002151; isolation source: viral sequences binned using virsorter ... | reverse complement strand
CTTTCTCAAGTGCTTCAGCGATGAATTCTCCAACAGGTAGCTCCATGTGACGTATTGCGAGTGCACGTCTAATAGCATCCTCTGATCCATCTTTAAATACTCCAGCGGTGGGTTTTACGGGGGACCACTTCCGCTTACGGTCCATTAATTTTTGATATGGTGTTTTCCTCATCATTCTTGACAGTCACAGGTTACAGGCTCGTTTCCGAGTATATCCTGTAAGTAATCATCGACTTCATCTTGATCTAATGCTGCATACGCATCGGTCTTATCTTGAACATCGCCCATTACTTGCAGGGAGTAGTAAAGGGAGGTCTGCGGACTATGCAGCCACTCTTCCACGAAGTTGTCATCGTAGGTTACCACATCACTCCAAGAGTTGAATGAGTATCCGTGAAGAAGTCCCGTATTTTCATACATAATCATTGTTTGGTCAGCTACTTTCTTGTAAGCATCCCAACCAACTTCACTAGCAATTTCTACATTGCCATAATCATAGCTCTGTACACCAAAGGTTCCAGAGTCTCTATCAATTCTCCGACTGATAGGCGGTGCTATTTCAGGGGTAGCAGTGTACCCATCGCTATCCTTGCTACGATAAGAACAGGATGCTGTAGGAGCTATAGCAAAAGCTCTTACCATATTATTTTCTCTAGCTACATCAGCTGCTGACTCTATAGCTTCTTTAAATATATAAGCTAAATGTTCTGTAGAAGATATTGAAACTTGCTTTTTATTTGCTTTTTCCAATGCATCTCCCCATTCAGCATAAGTTATTTGTTGCCTTCTTAAGAAGTTTGCGAGGCCGAGGATGCCGAGGCCAACTTGCCTGTCGATATCAGCTGGCAAGTATTCTCCAGTTGCTCCAACACCTGTCCGGCTATGGAGGCTGCACAACTCGGACATACCATTAACGAAACTCGGCTGGAGGTCTCCTGCACCACAGGCTGCGAGATTGACATGCTGTAACAGGCATGTTCCACGTGAGGGCAAGTAAACCTCAAGACAGACGTTGCCATAAATTCGTTCTCCATTTTGATATTTTATTTTGTTTAACCAGATGTCTCCACTTTTTATACCAAATAATAGAGCATCCTTTATTTGACGATCACAGCTTTCCCATTTTCTCTCATCAATGTCCACGCACCTCTTGACCCATGGGAGTTCAGCCCTTGGGGTTGTAACATAATCAAGAATATCGGGATGGTCAAGGTCAAGATGGATAACCACAGCACCATTTTTATAGATCCCTCCCCTTCTAAGCGTTTCATTTAAACTTGAGTAGATTTTTGCGAATGATACAGGGCCAGAAGCTGTAAGACCCTTTCCGTTTTCTGCTCCTTTGGGACGGAGCTTTGATAAATGGACCGCAACTCCCGCGCCAAATCTGAGTCCATGCGATACGTACCGCCAGCTTGCTTCGATTCCATCTTTTCCCTCCATAGAATCCTCTACGACAAAGACAGTACACGAAACTGGGAGTCTTGATTCAGGATTATCCAACCATGATTGGACCCGCCCTGTGCGAGATATTAAACTTGCAGTCATTTCAAATTAAATCCGATAGATCAGGTGGTTTGTAGTTCGGGCCCTTTAAGACCTTTCCATCATCTCGATAAATTGGATTACCGTCCTCATCGAGTTTGGACATATTTGATTCATGAACACGATTTAGTGCTTCATCTAAGAACCAATTCATATTTTCAGCATACTGATAGCATACATATACTAAATCAGCAAGCTCTTTTAAACATTCTTCTTGGTGATTAACACCATGCATAAATAAGAATCCTTCAGCTTCAAGAAACTCCTTAAATTCTTCAATGATTAATCTTTTTTGAACACCTCTAACCATACGACTAGAGTCATTCTTGAGATTATATTTAGATCGGAATTCCTTTGCTTGAGTGGATAAGAAAGATTTCTTCATGTGGCCAGTGGTCTACTAAATTTTTAAGTGAATTACCTAAGACAAAATTCTGTCTTTGCATTGCTAGAAAAACAGTAACAATATCCTTATAATCAATATCGCCAGTATTTAATCTATCTTCAAGCAACCGCATTTTCAAGTCCTGCTCCATAGTTAACTTTGTAACCGGAGCTGGGAGTCCATAATTTTGGCCTCCGTTTTTTGAAGTCATAGTCATCAACAGTTAAAATACGCGCTAGTCTAGCATTTAACAAGGCATCCTCTTCGGTTAAGTCTTTCTCTTTAAAGATACTAACTACTGTTTCCCAAGAATAACCTTTCTTTTTAAATAATGCTTCAGCTCTTTTAACTCCAATACCAGGTACTCCTGAGTATCCATCTGTACTATCACCAGCACAAGTCTGGATTAAATGCCAAGCAGCACCCTCCTCCTTGGTGATTGTGAAAGTTTGATCAAAGTTATAGAGCTTACCAGGTATTTGTCGCATATCCTTATCAGGAGAAGCAATTATATTACCTGGGTTTTTTGTAGCGTAAACCCCCATCGAATCATCTGCCTCAAGAGTAGGTCTAATAATAACTTCATACTCTTTCTTTAATGCATTGATGACACGTTTATAGCCACATGGTTTCTTCCGATTACGGTGACCTTTATATTCTGGTAGAATTTTTTTCCTAAAATTTACGCTATCTGAAAAGAACAGAATTAGAGAAGCGAATGACCCAAATTCGTTCTTAAGTTTAGTGAGTTCTCTATTGGTGGCGGATAGTGCATCGCTAAAGTTGCTGGTAACAAGAATAGTATCGTCACCCCAATCAATTTCAGTTTCTGCGGCAGCACACGCCTTATAGACGATAAAATCTGCATCGATTAATAATTTCATAGTTAGTGTACATCAGCCCAGGTGGAGCCGCTTTTTGCTTCAGCAGCGACTGGACATCTAAGTTTGTAGTATTCGCCAGCTAATACAGCTGACCATTCGAGATGGAATTTTACATCATCTATTTCTTCGTAGAGCGTTTCAAATTGTAATTCATCATGAATGAATGCAACTTGTCTAGTTTCTTTAAAATAATGTTCATTGGCTAATACCATCCATCTTTTGGCGATGATCGCTGCCGAACCTTGTAAGAGATAATTGAGGGATTTGTGCCTCGACTCAACGAGGATACGACGGTTGTCGAGTCCATAAAGATAACCTCTCTTACTTTTTTCTTGTACGCTTTCCAGAAGTTGCCTAAGACCAGGAATGGCATCGACATAAGCTTTCCGGATCTCTGCGCCTTTCTTAGAGGCCTCTTCGTCTGATAATTGTTTATCATATGAGTGGCCTATTTTGGTATCCCCAGCCCCGTAGAGGAAGGCATAGGTGACGGTTTTGACTTGGGCTCTTGTGATCCCGATACGTTCGGCATTTGTGGCGTGGATATCTCCGGTAAGGAGGATTTCGGCATAGCGTCCTTTATCAAATCGGGCGAGATAGTGGGCAAGCATCCTGAGCTCAATACCGCTAAGGTCGGCACCCACCAAAACGCGGCCAGGTGTTGCAGTAAATAATTGTCTGAATCTTTCATCGGATGGTACTTGTGCTAAATTTGGTTTTCTATGAGCACATCTAAATGTAGATGTAGCTACTGAACAGTGGTGGTGAATACGGCTAGACTTCGTAACAAGCTTCTGCCATGCGTTCACGCCTTCGGATATCATCCCTAACTGCTTCGTCAGATCCAGTAGTTTCAGAAATTGGAGAGCTATATCCGTCCCAATATCTTTCAAAACTATCTCGTTTACTACTGGTTTGTCTGTCGAGGTCATTAATGAGGGAATCCAACCATAATGTGTTTTCAATATCCATGCTATATGGTCCCTTGATGATGGATTTAACTCCTTTAATTTGGTAAATTCAACGTCTTTGACATAGCCTCTGGTCCTATTATCTCGCTTAGGAGTAAATAATGGTCCCGCAACGTAAGGGTGCCTGTCTCGAAGTAGCTGACAAGTTTCTTCATACTCTCGTCTGAGAGTTGATTCAAGTTCCCGTGCAGCGCATTCATCAAAATACCATCCATAGAGTTCCTGTTCAGTTAATATTTGTGCTACCTGATTTTCTAATCTAACCCAATCAGGAAGGGGTGGAAGTGGTCGCATAGTTTTTTAGTAACAACTACGTCTTGTAAACAGTAGTCCTCCATTTCTTGAGACCATTCAGACCAATCAGTAGTCTTACCATAGTCTCCTTTAAGTTCACCTAGACGATGACCATAAGCCTCAAGAGAATGGGAACCTTGTAAATTTTTAGGTATTGTTTTAAATCCTTGTTTCTTTCTCTTCGGATATTTAGTATCTATATCATATAAGTTAGGATGATATAAGCGAGATAACAAAAGAGTATCAACAATGATAGGAGGATAAGTAAAGAAAGGATAGAGCCTTTTAATGAGAGGTAGATCAAACCCAATGATATTATGGCCAACAACAATATCAGCCATGGAGATCCAGTTGATGGCATTGGTGATGCTGTATCCGGCCCCGCCAGCCATCGGAAGATCTTTCGGATTCTTCGCATATGGTTCGTCATTAAATGTTTCTGTCCTATCTTCCTTGGCCCAGTATAAAGCAACACAGTGTATTCGGGTGGCATTTCTTAAAAGTCCGTTAGTTTCTGTATCAAGTACCAGCGTCCCTACCCCATTGGTAGGTTTTGTCGATAAACTTGGCCTTTTCAATTGCTTCTTTAGTAGGTGGATTAGGTTTAATTAGTTTTGCTTTTCCGTCATTCTTATCATTATACTCATACCACGGGTGTACATATTCTTCATATATTTTAGAAGTCTGAGCTTGCATTGAATTCGGGCGTAGTTTCATGTTCATTAAATCTGCAGGTTTGCAAATCATAGCTTAGTTCGCACGCTACCCCAACCTCCCCTGAATAGCGATTTTTAAGGACTCTAACAGTCGTAAGTTTTCGTGAAGGGTCGGCTTGCTGATCGACTTCGAGGGCAACCACTTGATCGCTGATCTGAGCAATACTGTGAGATCCTCTGAGGCTGCTGAGGGTAACTCTACCTCCTTCTTCATGACTGTGCTTGTCATTTGTTCCTCTCCGTAAATGTGATACTAGAAACAGTGAAATTCCGGTACGCTCAACTAAGCTACGAAGTCTAGTCATAGTCGTATCTATCATTCTTCTTTCATCCCCTTCAAGACCTGATAATAATATACTCAGGTGATCTAGGAATATAACACGACACTCCAATCCGGCTGCCATATATTCGATTCTATTATAGATGAGATCTGGATCATAACTTCCAAAACCATCAAAAAGATAGATATTCCAATCGGCAAGAGTGGATTTAAAAGCGGATGTGAGTTCTTCTTCATTATGGTCACCAAGGTGAAGATTCTTACCAACAGCTGTGGACATCAATCCAAGTGCTGTTCTCCTATTATTTGCTTCAAGCTCCAAGATCCCAACCCGTTCCCCCTTGCTGCACAAGTCAGCTGCAATGTGGCGGATGATTGAGGTTTTTCCTGAGCCAGAGCCAGCAGTAAATGTAGTAAGTTCTCCGTACCTGATCCCGTGTAATTTCTCGTTGAGTCCTTGAAATGGATACTCATGATCAAATGGCTTCTGTGGTGTAGTTACAATTTCTAGAAGGGATTTACCATCAACGATACCATCTGGTCTATAAGATTCTGCATTCCATATAGCCATTCGTATGGCTTGTGGGTCACCGTCTTGTAAAGCTTCTGATGGATCTTTATATGATTTATGATGGATAGTTGTTCCATTTTTTAAACGTTCATCTACAGCATCTAGCCTTGCTATCTTTGTTTTCCCAGGTGGTAAAGAGCTCGCAACTTCTTCAGCCGCTTTCCGTCCTGCATCGTCGTTATCAAAGAAGACCACCACTTCTTCATATCCTTGAAATAATGGTAGTTGTTTTTGACAATCTTTCTTTGCTGACGCTGCTCCATGAGGCAAAGAGACCATCGCCCAACCTGGCATAGCCTCGTAACACGAAGCTGCATCTAACTCACCTTCAGTAATAACAATACGTTTACCAGTACTAGGAAACAAATGCTGACCAAATAAGGTATCAGTGGAAACTCCTTCATAGGTGAAAATTTTTCGTTTATTTTTTATTTTGACTCCCTGTAGTACCCCATCCTTAGTAAAGTATGGAAAACGCAAGGTTTCTTCATGTCTAAATATCTTGTACTTTTCACAAGTTCCAACAGAAAGTTTTCTTTTTCTGAGTTCTTGTGCATGTCCAAGGAGTTGTGCATTGGTGGTCATCGTCCGTGATTGTGAAAGATTTATCCCCTCTGCGGGTGTGTAAGTGTGGCATACAAAACAGAACTTGTGGCCATCAGTATATACTGAGTTAGCATCTGATGAGCCACAATTTTCACATGGTTCGTGAGCCACAAATTCTGAATCGGTCATATTAACCATTCGAGTGGAATGTCATGGTATGAGGTCCATGGTATATCATGACGCTCACACCACTGTGCATAAGTAGTTTTACTACCTTTAGATATTTTATTATAAGGTGATTGAAAGACCATCCTTAAATCTAGGTAAGGATTGTCCTTTTTAACTGCCAAGATTTTGCGTCTGTCTTTCGGATCCCAGTATCCTTTTGTTTCAAGGTGTACATGGTTTGGCAGTATAAAATCAGGGCAATAATGATGCTGGATTGTATAAGGAACTTTAGTGGATTCATATTGATAGGATACACCAAGCCCTTGGAGAAGGCTTGCAACACTCTCCTCCAGCTTAGATCGAAATTTTATATCTTTCTTGGACTTTAGATCAGCATAAGCTTTCTTAGCCCACTCAATAGATTCTTTTTCAGTGTCCTTTTTGGGTGTCATTTGCTAAGTTCATTATCTATATATTCACCAAGTACATCAAGTAGACGTAATCTTATAATTTGATTTAGATTACCTTCTGTAGCTCTTAGTACTTCAATGTTTATAGTAGGGGCAGTAAAAGATACTGCCGCCTTCTTAATACCTAATGTTGCATCATCTGTTATAGTCTTTGTTAATGCCATTAGAAGTCTTCGTTATCGTCTGTGTTGTCATCGGAATCAGCATCTGGAGTATTAGTAGTGGCTTTAAATCCAGAAGTCTTACCGAATAATTCAGCAACTTCTTCAGGATTCATATCACTTGTATCTACACCTGCATCTCCTTTTACTGAGACAACTTGAACACCAACCAACTTAAGAGAACTTCCGTAGGTAACGCCATCCTTGAGTATATATGGTTTTTGGTAAAACCCAAGTTTAACTGTAGATCCTCCATAAAGCGGTGTCTTAGTGTCTGTAACGGGTGTTCCTTCCGTGTCTACCACGGGAGGTTTTCTCTCTTCATTCCAAGAGAATTTTAATTTATATTTCCCTTCCGCAACTTCTTCCCATGGTTCGGGTTTAAGTGTTGAGCGTTTAGGGTTCTTGAGCTTAGACTCTGCCCATCGTAAGACATCAGTCCTCTCACTTTCTAGCTTGTTGACTACATCTGAGCCAACCACAGCCGATAGAGAATACCCAAACTTACCAGGTTCTAGTATAGCTTGGTAACCCTCTAGAGTTACAATATCAGTTACATGTACAGTTCTATTAGACATCAGATACTACCCCGTCCATTTGGTCGAGATCTTTTCCTGTCCTTTCATTAGAAGGACTTAACATCTTTACTTCACTTTCTAATTTATTATAGAAATCTTGAAGGTTTTCAAGTTGTACTTTAACTTGTAACAGTTGCCTTTCCTTAGCTTTAAGTTCGGCAGCTTTCAGTCTTTCTTCAGACACTACTACTATTGTAGGAGGCTGAAAGAATCCGTCAAAAAATGATGAATACATTAGCAGAAAAAATAAGTTGAGTCAATCACGGTTTCTGGTTTCAGATCACCAATGATCGGTGGTTCAGTCTCTGCTCCTATTTGAGAAGCAAAGTCGGTTAAATAATCATGTTTAGCAAAGAGTTGCATATATGTTTCTCTCACTAAACTAGATAGGATGGACATATCAGTAGCTCTACATAATACACTATCATGAATTAAGGCTATTGGATATTCAAATCTTATAGCACTAAGATGTAATAAACTAGCATCTAAACTATGTATTAAATTAGGTGCTGTTGCGGCCTTGTGTCTAGCCTTATCTACCTCTTTAGTATCTTCAGTAGATACTGATAGTTTACATCGACCAAGTAGTTGTAAATTAAGTACTTCTACCTTTCTTTTCATCAACTTCTGTGTTACTACAAAACCTGATGGTGTTGTCCATGTAAGATAGTCATTACCTTTAGATAATACTTTAGATACTTCATCTTCAATCCATTTCATCACAGACATTGGACCAGGTACTACATCATTCATAGCCTGTCTAACAGCTGCGACCGTGATTGTGAGATCTTCTTTGCCTATCTCTACACCTTTCTCTTTCAATGCATCTCTAATATATGTACGATTAGAGAAAGGTTTAGCGTTGTATGGGATAGTCATAACTGTGCGTTTAACACATTTTCTATCCCATACTTTTTGTAGCTTTTTAGGGATATTATTTTTAGAAATATCAGCTACTACCTTATATGCGTCTTGTGGCCTGTCAGCAGGTACAACATTAACAAGTTGGGCTGTCTTTTTATCTCTGGCGAGACCCGCGAGGATCTGTAGACCACTACATGTAGCGTCTGTTGCTACACATAGACCAGTACAGAGCTTGCTCTTAATTATAATACAATGATAATATTCATCACACGCTGCTAAGAATTGCCACGGCTCTTCCGCTGCCTCCCAGTCACCAATGTTATCAATAGGTTCAGTGGCTACTCTGGTAATCAACGGAATGTTTTCATTCGTCCATGATAACCTTTCGGCCATCGTAGCTTTATCTAATCCATAGGTGGTTGCACATTGAAATGCTAACCAGTCTTCAGCCTCTGGAGTGACAGTTGATTCATCAGCAAATCTAATGAGTGATTTACCAAAGTCATCTGTTTGAGGTGTAAGAAAAGCGGGAATAGGGTATGCCCTTCCCCTGTAATCAAAACTCCATGGACAATAGAAATCTGTATTACGAAAACGTTTTACAGTATCCATAGTCATACGTGTTCGGCATGAACGTCTGAATGCACTAGCATTCTGATTCATAACCTCAGCAGCGGCTCTACGGTAGGCTTTGCGTGCCTCCTTGTTTTCCGCTATATCCACAGGTTTTGGTGGGAGAGGTATATCTATAATAGGTATGAATTTACCTACACTTATACCACGTTCATAGAGCTGTTCGGCTACGTTTACAATGAATGGATTTACTCGATACTTCACCTTCTGAATCCTATTCAAAAAGTCAATCGGTTTCTCTCCCTGTATACGTGTGTTATTCCCTCTACGGACCATATCATTACCACGCATGACTTCATTAAGTATGTAGCCACCTGGTCTTTCATTGGTCCAATCATTAGGCTCAATCAACATCGGCCATGATAACGGAGCAAATAACTCACTCTCTGTCATTACTTGGTCCTTGATTGTGAGAAATTCAGGTGTAGGTAAAACATAATTAGTAGTTCTCCTACCTTCTCTCCTGCAATCTTTATAGAACCAACCACTTGTTTGCATAATACAATCAAGTAACCATGTACCTAATCTAACTCTATTAGCACGACCCCATGCTTCCCACTTCTTTACATCATAGCGATTCATTAATGTTTGAATAACTACAATCTTTTGATGAGTACCAATAGATCTATGCCAATAATTATCTTTTAATACTTTTAATAAGCCAGGGGCATGAGTTTCATAGTGACGCATCTGAAGTTCATCTTCAATACCATGTCCTATAGAATCACATACATTTGTTAATAGGTTACTACCTTCCTTAGATCCGAATACCTTATCAAAGGTAATCTTACATGCAATAGCAGCAGCAGCCAATGGTTCTAATTTAGCTATATACTCTTTGATTAACTGAAACTGATAACCTTTACCACAGTGCAATCTAGTATAAGTGGTATCTTCTATATGTTTTACTAATGGTCCCATTAAGGTATCAATAGATGTTATACCATAAATAGTAGCTGAAGCATAATCATTTTCTTCTAATCTAGAAGTATTATCTTTAAGTCTCTTAAGCCCTTGGGCTATTTGATCTCTTTCAAGTTTGATTTGTGCATCAATCTGCGCGGGTGTTGGCATAGTCTCTGATCTCGTCGTTGATTTGTTCAGTTAATAGAGATCTTATTTCATCATAGTGTGGATGATTCTTATCAAGCAAATCTAAAGCTTGCTTTTCATAAGAAACAATATCGTCTAAGTTACGCAAGTGGGTCATCATAATCTTCAGTGTATTCAGGATATAAATGATGGACTGCTTCAGATGTGCAAACAACAAACTCGCTTACACCTTCGTCCATAATTTGCTTAGCACGGCGTCTAGCTGCACTAGGTCTTTGATATACGTATTCTGTTATTTCACCAGTATCCAACCTTTTCTCACGAATAATAGAGTTGACTGAAGATGGGATTTCATATCCATATATCTTCCAATCCATGAATTCATCGAAAGGAATAGGAGGAAAGTACTCTGATGGAGCACTGGCTATAGCATCATAGTTATTAGGAAAGTACTTCTTTCTTTTCTGTTTAGACATCGGGAATAAGCTCTACATCTACTAGGTAATCATCCATTAAACATGCCTCTTCATAACATTCATAGGCTAACTCGTATTCGTCCTTGGCATCAGATTCCATCATGAAATCTCTACCACTAGATAGTTTAACATGATACTTAGGCATGGCGCGGTGATTGTGATAAAAGTTTACGTTTAAGTTGTTTGGTTCTCTTCCTTGCTTGTCGTATTGCTTGCGGTTTCTTTCTTCCTTTGTCTCGTCGCTTTACGTCCGCGTTTGCGAATGGTAGGCGGATTGAGGAGTTCATCTTTTAACTCCATATACTGTTGCGTCCATTGATTATTAGGATAGTGATGTAGATAGGCTAGCACTGCGTTAAGTACTAGCCAATCCTTACTATGCTTCATTAACTTCACCTCCGTGATGTTCTACATTAGTATCTCTCTTTTCAATTAATTCATAATTTAAAGATAGTACTGGTAGAGCTTGCTTGATCCTTTTCTGAATGAAATCAAGAATATCACGTGGATCAGAATTAGTGGTGACAGTAAGCGTCACCTTATAAGTCTTAGCACAACTCATGCTTTTCTCATTAGTAATTTAACGAAGTATTCAAGATAAAGGAATGGTAACAAAGCTAGACCAAATGAATCTAGTTCAGTTGCTTCCTTGGTAATAACAACAGGATAAGTCTCAGTAATTACTGGCTTAGGTTTAGCTGTTGTTTTCCGCGTCCTTGTTGTACGCTTCTTTGTTGTGGTTGAAGTCATTTGATAACTAATAACAACGGCGAGTGATTGTGAGTCACTCAGTAAACCCTATAAATAGGGCTTAGAGAGTAAATCAGCAGGTCGCAAGGAATTAAATACCTTGATATCTTTATAAAGATGCTCAAGTAAATACATTTCTTGCTTTCTCCTTTCAACTTCAAGCAGATGCTTTTTGATTAGTGACATTAGTAGTGTCCTCCAAGTGTGCTTTATTTAACTCAAGTCTGAGTTCATCGATCTCATCCTTGGTTATACCTTCAATCATTAAACGATTAGTTGAATCTTGATGATTAACAATCATAAATGTTTCATGTTGATCGCAATAATGAAGATGAGTACGCCCCGGATAGAAGTTATACTCATGTACTGTATCAAACCGCATTTGAATACCTCCCACATAGTTGAGTGAATGCTTCTGGAAATTGTAGCACATCCTTTGGTAATGAATTATAAAGTTCATCATTTGTAAAGATGTACTGTAGTAATAAGCCTAACTGTGCATTCTCAGCCTTAGTTATGCCTACTACTCCGAGTCTTTTACTCTTTTTGGGAGTGCCTAATACTTTACCTGCTTTCTTATATAAAGCATTAGCTTCAGCAGGAGTACTAGGTAAACTTGAGACTGTCATTGTTTACTAAGTAGGTGGATAATTTGGGAATGAATCCCAACGGTCTCACCGAGGATCGAACTCGGAACTTAGCCGTGACAAGGCTAGGTTATAACCATTTAACTATGAGACCAGCCTGGTTGAATCAGGCGTATGACATTGCATACTCATATTCTTGGTCATCTACTACCTCCATGGCAATCATTTCTATGAAACACCAT
>VTLG01002036.1_pt1 | contig 12174 bp, 13 predicted proteins | sample 4694571 | NCBI WGS metagenome assembly VTLG01 (sample SAMN12604809, study PRJNA352737) | marine metagenome | biome: ENVO:00000447; feature: ENVO:00000209|ENVO:00000569|ENVO:01000036; material: ENVO:00002151; isolation source: viral sequences binned using virsorter ... | reverse complement strand
GTACAACGTCTATACGTTAGGTGGGCTTATCAACAAAGATATAGACAAAGCATTTAAAAAAGTTGGTTTTAAATAATAAAGTAGTAGTATAGTATAAGAATACACTATTCAACTTTATGGCATCAGACAGAGCAATCGACAAGCTAAAGAAAGCGTTTAGCATAGGCAAAAGAAGTAGCTACCCTATATACAAAGATGGCGAACTAATCTTGCAAGTGTACTGGACACCACTAACCATTGCTGATCGAGATGCAATAAATGATACTCTAATAGCCTCTAACAGAGTTCAAAATGAAAACAGTTTAGATTTTGCTCTTCAAGTAATAATAAATAAAGCTGAAGATGAAAGTGGTCAAAGATTATTTACTGAAGGAGATAAAGCCAGTTTAAGAAGAGAAATACCATTAGGAGTGATATTAGAACTTATGACTAAGATGCAAGAGTTGGGTGAGGAGGCAACTCCTGATGCCGTAAAAAGCACAACTGACTAAAGACCACTATTTATACTTGCAGTTTTTTGTAGCAGAAACTTTAGGCATAACATTATCTTATCTAAAGAAAAACATGAGCCTAGAAGAACTGTATGGCTGGAACGCTTACTTTAAGTTAAAAGGCGAAAGAGAAGAAAAAGCCTATCAAGATACACAAAAGAAAGCTCAATACCGTAAGGTACGCTAAACTAAGAACAATGTTTTATCTAAATTAGTGGCTGGCTCTAATTACGAAGTAAATATACAACTGAATGTTAGAAAGATTAACCAACAGTTAGGTAATCTGGAGCGAAGAATAAAGAAGTTAAATGATATTGCAATGGGTCAGCGAGGGGCTGGAAAAACTGTCCTAAAAACGGAGAGAGATAAGTTAGCTATAGCAACAAGGACTTTTAGAAGGGAACAACAGATAACTAAGGAAAAACAAAAGCAAAGCAGAATAGAGAATCAAACGACCAAAAATATTAATTCTAGAAATGTACCTAAATCTCCAAGTAAGTCTAAGGGAGGAACAACGGTAGCTGCTGCTGGTGGAGGTGGTGGTGTTGTATCAGGAGCATTGATAAGTGGTGCGTTTCCACTTCTATTTGGACAAGGATTAGCTGGAGGTGCAACTGGTTTTGCTGGTGGTGCTATCGGTGGATTATTAGGAGGTCAAACTGGCGGATTTGCAGGAGGTCTTGTAGCAACTGCGATACTAACTCAAATCCAACAAGCACAAGAATTTAGGACACAGATAGATAGATTAAACAAGTCTATACAGGCTACAGGTAATGAATCTTCACTTACAGCAAGACAGGTTACACAGTTTGGTAAATCTATGGGAATGGCGAAAGAGGAAGCGTTAGCAGCACTAAATTCTTTTAAGCAATTTGGAGCAACTGCAAGGATAACTTTAAATCAACTGTTTGGTAGTGAAAGTGTTTTTGATACCCTCTCTGGTTTAGGAAGTAATAAATCAATACTCTCCGCTTTACCCCAACTGTCAAAGGAATTAAGTTTGGAACAAGCACAATTAGCATTAAATGTTTTAAAAACCAATGGAGCTAGATCAGCCGAATTAAAATTATTAGATATGGTTTTTGCCAAGAACAAAGCAATAGTAAAATCTGAAGAGGAAAGAGTTAATTTACTAGACTTACTAAATCCTTTTAGGGGAGGTGTTAAACGCAGAGATGATGGTCAGTTAAGAGCACTTACTGTTGATGAGTTAAAAACTGAAAGGGGAGAACAGTCTGTTACAAATTTTCAAAGCAAAATAGATCAAGCCAAAGCATTATTACAAGTCCAAAAAGATTTTAATAAAGAGTTAGAAAGACAAGCAATTATTCAAGCTCCTGTTGATGAGTTAAATAGATTATTAGAACCTTTGACTCAAATTGACGCTTTAGGAAAAAGTATTGGTAATAGTTTTTCTGAATCATTTAAAGGTGTTATAAAAGGTTCAATGACGGCACAGGAAGCATTAAGAAATCTATTTCAACGTACAGCAGATCATTTCTTGGATATGGCAGCACAAATATTAGCAGCACAGATAAGATCAGGTATCTTTGGTTTGTTTAAGAATTTTTTAACTCCTTCACTACCTAGCACTCAACAACTTGTAAGCCAAGACATAGCAAGATATGGCAATACTGTTCCTTCAGGTTCTTTTAATATCACACCAAGAGCAGCAGGAGGTCCAGTTACAGGAGGTAGGTCATATCTTGTTGGAGAACGTGGCCCTGAGATGTTTAGTCCAGGTGTTTCTGGAATGATTACACCAAATCATGCTCTTGGTGGATCTACAAATGTAATAGTAAACGTAGATGCTTCTGGTTCTAACGTAGAAGGAGATGAAGAAGAAGGTAGAGCATTAGGTATTGCATTATCAGCAGCTATAGAGACAGAATTAATTAAACAGAAAAGACCTGGAGGTTTACTTGCATAATGGCTACTTTCCCCTCAATAACACCAACATACGGACAACAAAAAAGATCCGCACCAAATACTAGAATAGTTCGTTTTGCTGATGGCTATGAGCATAGAATATTATTTGGACTTGCTGCTCATCAAAATCCTAAAATATATAATTTTACTTTTAACGTATCAGAAACAGACGCAGATACGATAGAGGGCTTTCTTGATAGTCGTGCTAATGATAGTGCCAGCTTTACTTTTACTCCACCAGGAGAAGGGTTTACAAAAACAGGAACTTACTCTCAATCAGGAACTACAGTAACTATTACAATTACAAGTCATGGCGTGGCTGTAGGAGATGAACTAACTATTGATTACACTTCTGGATCTGCAACTGATGGTACATTTCTTGTTGCTTCGATTACTGATTCAGATGTTTTTACTGTTACTGCTGCTGCCAGTGCTACCAATAGTGGGAATGTTTCGATTACTCTATCTGGTGCTGGTCAATATGTTTGCGAAAACTGGACAAAATCTATACCATATAACAATAGAGCCACGATCCAAACAACATTTAGAGAGGTGTTTGAACCATGAGCAGTTCTGCTATTGTTAGCAATCTTCAGAATACAAACCCGTCAGCAATAATTGAACTTTTCACTTTACAACTTGATAATAGTTTGCATGGTGCTACTACTATTTACAGGTTTCATGCAGGTAGTAGTCTTAAAGATAATGGAGAGATAGTCTGGGCTGGTAATAGTTACCAAAGATTTCCAATAAAAGCGGAAGGTTTTGCTTTTAGAAAAGGACAGTTACCTAGACCTACATTAACTGTCAGTAATGCACTAGGAACTATCACTGCAATATTGGCTGCTGTAAATGCTACAACTGCTGGTAATGATCTTACAGGTGCAACTGTAACTAGAATTAGAACTCTTGCTAGATTTATTGATGCTGTTAACTTTCCTGGAGACATAAATCCTTATGGAACACCAGATAGCACAGCAGAGTTTCCGCAGGAGATATATAAGATAGATAGAAAATCAGCAGAAAATAGAGAGGTGGTTCAATTTGAACTTGCATCTGTATTTGATCTTGCTGGTATTCGTGCTCCACAAAGACAATGCACTAGAGCCGAATTTCCTTCTATTGGTACGATTGCAACATGAATTGGAAAGAAGCTGCACTTAATCATGCTGAAACAGAAGATCCGAAAGAATCTGTTGGTCTTTTATTAAATGTAAGAGGAAAAGAAAGATATTATCCTTGTCGTAATCTTTCAATGACAGCACATCAATGTTTTATTCTTGATCCAGAAGATTATGTAAAAGCTACAAATGTAGGAGAAGTTACTGCTGTTGTTCATAGTCATCCTACAACACCTCCAGAAGCTAGTCAGGCAGATAAAGTTGCGTGTGAACAGAGTGGACTTCCATGGCATATTGTTAATCCTAAGACAAAAAAATGGGGATATTATGAACCGCACGGATATGAAGCACCTCTACTTGGTAGGCAATGGGTATGGGGTATTACAGATTGTTGGAGTTTAGTAAGGGATTATTACAAACAAGAAAAAGGAATACAGTTGAAAGATTATGAAAGACCAATCACTCCAGAAGAATTTATGAAAGATCCTTTATTTGAAAGTTATGCTTGGAGAACAGGATTTAGAGAACTTAGGCCAGATGAAAAATTACAAGTTGGAGATGTTTTATTAATGAGTATTTTAGATTCAACTTTAAATCATGTAGCTATTTTTCTTGGAGATGAGGTATTACATCATTTAACCGATAGACTATCTTGTAGAGAACCCTATTCTCCGTGGTTGTTAAAATGCACAGGAAAGAGGTATCGTTATGCTTCGTAAAATCAAATTATATGGAGAACTTGCAAAGTTTATAGGACATAAAGAATTTGAAGTAAAAGCAGATACTTTACGTCATGCTGTTAGTTTTTTAATAAATAATTTTGAAGGTGTAGAACAATTTATGAGTCCAAAATATTATCAAGTAAAAGTTGGTGATTATGCTGTTGATAAAGATGAATTATCTCATCCTATTGGCAAGGAAGATATACATTTTATCCCTGTTATAGCTGGTGCTGGTAGAGGTGTTGGAAAAATATTATTAGGAGCAGCATTGATTGGTTTAGCATTTTTTGTTCCACAAGGTTTAGTTTTAAGTGAGGGTATAAAAACGGGTTTTGGTTTTGCAAACGCAGGTTTTTTAGCAAAAAGTTTAGTTTATGTAGGTGCTTCTTTAGCTTTATCAGGTGTATCTGAATTATTATTTCCTTTACCTAAACCTCCTAAATTTGAATCAGAAGAAGATCCTAGATTATCATTTAGTTTTGGTGGTACGCAACAGACAGGAAGAGCAGGAACTCCTGTTCCTTTAGTTTACGGAGAGATATTTACTGGTAGTGTTGTAATAAGTGGTGGTATTGATACTGAACAGGTACAAGCATGATTGAAAAGAAACATCTTATTAGAGGTGCAAAAGGTAATGATCCACCTCCACCTCCTCCGCAACCAACTAGAGAACCTGATACTCTTCACAGTAGACAGTTTGCAACTTTTCTTGATCTTGTTTCAGAAGGAGAGATAGAAGGTTTTGCAACAGCATCAAAAGAAGGTAGAACTAAAGGTACAACTGCATATAATAATGCTGCATTAAAAGATGTTTTTCTTAATGACACTCCAGTATTAAGATCTTCAGCAGATTCTACAAACCCACAAACTTCTGATTTTAATTTTCAAAATGTAACTTTCACTCCTCGTTTTGGCACTGGAGATCAGACAAAAATACCTGGAATAGAAAGTAGTGTATCAACAACTTCTGTTGGAGTTACAGTTACCGCAAGCACTCCTGTTACTCGTCAGATAACAAATACAAATGTTGATGCTGCAAGAGTATCTGTTACTTTTCCTCAACTACAGAAAGCTACTGATAATGGAGATTTACTAGGCTCTGAAGTTACATTAAAGATTTCTGTTCAATATAATTCTGGCGGTTTTACTGATGTTATTACTGACACTATTAGAGGTAGAAGTGGAGATGCATACCAAAAAGATTATCGTGTAGCAATTACTGGTTCTTTTCCTGTTGATATCAGAGTCAGCAGAGTTACAGCAGATAGTACAGATACTAATTTGAGAGATACTTTTCAATGGTCAAGTATTGGAGAAATTATTGATGATGCTTCAACTTATTTAAATAGTGCATATAGCTCAATAAGGCTAGATTCTATGCAGTTTAGCTCTATTCCTGCTCGTAAATTTAGAATTAGAGGTATTAAAGTAAGGATTCCAGGAGCAGGTGCATCTAGTTCTGGTACTCCTACTGTTGATAGTACTACTGGTCGTATTGTTTATCCTGATGGTTATATATTTAATGGAGTTATGGGTGCTGCTGTGTGGACCTCGTGCCCTTCGATGGTGTTACTCGACCTTCTCACGACCTCAAGGTACGGATTTGGAGATCATATTACAGATAGTTCTCTTGATCTTTTTAGTTTTGTAAATGCCAGTAAGTTTGCTAACACTCTTGTTGATGATGGTGCTGGAGGACAAGAAGCAAGATTTAGTTGCAATGTAAATATTCAAAGTCCTAAAGAAGCGTTTGAATTGATAAATGATTTATCAGGTGTAATGAGATGTATGCCAATATGGTCTGCTGGAACAATAACTATCACGCAAGATAAACCTACAGATCCTAGTTATTTATTTAATTTATCAAATGTATCAGCAGATGGTTTTAATTATTCTGGCAGTAGTTTAAAAACTAGACATAGTGTTGTATCTGTTTCATATTTCAACATGGATAGTCAGGAAGTTGACTTTGAAGTAGTTGAAGATGCCACTTTAAAATCTAAAATAGGAACTGTTGTTAAACAAGTAAAAGCATTTGCGTGTACATCTCGTAATCAGGCTCGAAGATTAGGGAGAGCAATACTTTTTGCAGAAAATAATGAGTCTGAAGTGGTTGCGTTTTCAACTTCGATAGATTCTGGTGCTGTTGTAAGACCTGGTGCGATTATTGAAATAAACGATCCAGTAAGAGCAGGAGTAAGAAGAGGTGGAAGATTAAAAGCAGTCACTTCTACAACTGTTGTTACTGTTGATGATACTAATGCAACTGATCTTCCTACCGATGGAAGTCCAACATTAGGTTTAATATTACCTAACGGAAATTTTGAAAGTAAGTCTATCTCAGCTATCTCAGACGGAACGATTACTGTTTCTGAAGCATTTTCACAGACACCAAATGTAAATACTGCTTGGATATTATCTAATACATCTGTAGAACCTCAGTTATTTAGAGTAATAACAGTAGAAGAGCAAGATGGTATAAATTATGCAATTACGGCTTTGTCTTATGTTGAAGGAAAATACGCATTTATTGAAGATGGCACAGCTTTACCAACCCGTGATACCTCTAGTTTGACCGATTTAACAGAACCTCCAGGTGGTTTGGCAGTTTCAGAAAGAATATTTCCTATCAATAATCAAGCTATATCAAAACTTATTATTAGTTGGCAACCTATAGTTGGTGTAGTTCAATATCAAGTTAATTATAGATTTGAAGATGAAAATTTTATAAGTGAAAAGGTATCAAGACCTGATTTTGAAATAATAAACAGTAGAAAAGGTACTTATGAAATACAAGTATTTTCGTATAATATTTTAGATCAGCTATCAGCTACTTCTAATACTTTAACTTTTCAAGCTCTTGGTAAAACAGCATTACCGCAAGATGTTTCGAATTTATTAGTTGAGCCAGTATCAGATCAGTTTATACGATTACGTTTTGATAAAGCTACAGATATTGATGTAACGCATGGTGGAAACGTAGTTGTTCGACATAGTAACCTTACAGATGGAACGGGTACATTTACTAATTCTGTTGATATAATTCCTAGTTTGCCAGGATCGGTCAGCGAAACGCTAGTACCAGCAGTAGATGGAGAATATATTCTTAAATTTAGAGATGATGGTGGCAGACTAAGTTCTGGAGAAACATCTGTTGTAGTAACGACACCTGATCCACTTCCAAAATTAAGTGTTTTTGTAGATAGAGAAGATACAGATACAACTCCTTTTTCTGGTACAAAAGTAAATACGTTTTTTGATTCGACTCTTGGTGGACTTGTTTTAGCTTCAACAGTGAAAATTGATTCAGTTACAGATAATATTGATTCGCTATCTCAAATAGATATTCTTGGTGATATTGCATCATTAGGAAGTTATAGCTTTGCAAGCACTCTTGATCTTGGAGGTAAGCAACCACTAAGACTTACTAGAAATTTTGTAACAGAATCTTTTTATCCTAATTCTTTAATTGATTCAAGAACAGCTTTAATTGATGTTTGGACAGATATAGATGCTGTTACAGCTTTTGATACAAATGCAAAATTGCTTGTAGCCACTACTGATTCTGACCCTGATGCAACATCCTCTGCTACTTATTCTCAATCAGGCACAACAATTACTATTACTAAAAATAGTCATGGATTTGCTATTGGAAGTTTTTTTGACATTACTTTTACCTCTGGAAGTGGTGTAAGTGGTAATTACGAAGTAAAGACAAAAACAGCTAATACTTTTACTGTTACTGCAACTAGCAGTCAATCTACTAGCGGAAATTGCACTCTTAGTTCAGAATTTACTAATTTCAGTACTTTAGCTAATGGTACGTTTATCGGTAGAGGTTTTAAATTTAAAGCAGAGTTAACAAGTGCTGATCCAGCACAAAGTATTATCTTAAAACAGCTTGGTTATTCTGCTTCTTTAGAAAGAAGAACAGAAACTCCAATCAATGTTATTGCATCTGGTACGTCACAAAAATCTGTAACATTTATCAATAGTTTCTTTACGGGTGCTGACAATACTTCTGTAAGTGCTGGAAGTGCTTTACCAGCAATAGGAATTACAATAGAGAATATGCAAAGTGGAGACTTTTTTGAATTATCAAGTATTACTGGAACAGGATTTAATATTGATATAAAAAATGGAAGTTCTCATGTTGATAGGAATTTCAAATATACTGCTATAGGTTTTGGTCGAGGCTCTTAAATTATGATAACCTTAAAGAAAAATAGTTAGAAAATGGCACAACACGACTATGTACTCGATAATGCCACAGGAGCGAATTTCCGTAGTGACCTTAATAATGCTTTATTAGCTATTTCAAGTAATAATTCTGGATCATCTGCACCATCTACTACTTATGCTCTACAATTTTATGCTGATACAACAAATAATATTTTAAAACTTAGAAATGCTGCTAATGATGGATTTATAAATTTATTTACGCTTGCTGGTGGTGTTGATGTTGATGCTGCAAGTAATTTTAATGAGGATGTAACTTTTACAGGAGCAAGTGCAAATATAGTATTTGATAAAAGTGCTGATGATTTAATATTTAACGATAATGCAAAAGCTGTTTTTGGTACTTCTTCTGATGGTCTAGAAATATTTCATGACGCAAGCGATAGTATTATTAATGATAATGGAACAGGATCTTTAAAACTACAGCTTGGAGGTTCGACTAAAGCTGAAATAGTTTCTGGCGGTCTTACAGTAACAGGAACAGTAACAGCAACAACGCTTGCTGGAACATTATCAACTGCTGCACAAACAAACGTAACTTCTCTTGGTACTCTTACAGGGTTGACCATAGAGGGTGATGTTACTTTTGATGGGGCAACAACTGATAGAGATATTGTTTTTGATAGATCAGAAAATTCTTTAATAGTAAAAGATGATGCATTTTTAGCAATAGGGACAGGTAGTGATTTAAAATTTACCCATCAAGCTAGTGACAATACAAGTTTTATAACTGAAGTTGGTGGTGGTGATTTAATAATACAAGGGTCAGACATAATTCTTAGAGATGCAGGAACTGTTGAAAAATATATTGAGATGAATCAAAATGGCTCAGTTGACCTCTATTTTAATGGTGCAAAAAAGGCGGAAACAGTAACGGGTGGATTTACAGTTACAGGAACTTGCACAGCAACCGCTTTTGCAGGGGATGGCTCTGCACTCACAGGAATTACTGGAACTGCTACAACAATAAACAACAATGGAGTTAGCAGAGTTATTACTGGCTCTGAAACTGCTAATACTTTGGAAGGCCAAGCGAATTTTACTTTTAACGGAAACGAAGTAAAAGTAACACAAACGACATCTACATCTGATTGTAAATTTATTCTAAGGAACTCTAACACCCCTGCTACAGGGTCAATGAGAGTTGAATTTCATCATGGTACTGGTTCGACAGAAGGTACAGATAGATTTAGATATGGATTTATAGAAGGAATAAGACAAGATTCATCAAATGCAGGTGCATTAGGGTTTGGTACTAAGGCAAATAATGCATCATCACCAGCTGAAAAAATGAGATTGGATAAAAGTGGGTTTTTAGGGATAGGAACTACCAGTCCACAAAGACAGTTACATATTATTGGTAATGATGGAGCAGTAAGTGGAGGTAGCCCAGGGAATAGTGATACTGCGTTAATAATTGAAAACGCTCAGACTAATGGCCCAATTATAGAAATGATTTCAGATAATAATGCCAATGCAAGAATATTCTTTACTGACCCTGATGCTAGTAATCAAGGGGGGATAGAATATAATCACAGTTCTGATGAGTTATTTTTCTCAGCTAATGCTAATGAAGTTATGAGACTTAAGGCAGGGACTGATGGCGGAAATGACTTTGTAAGAGTATTGATAGGAACTTCCACTGAATCATTTGCAAGCGTTTGTATTAAAGTCGCAGCAAATAATTTCCAACCATTATCTATTAATGATTCAAGTAATACAAGTACTGACACATCAAGAATTGGATTTAGAACAGGTGGTACTCAAGTTGGAAGAGTTATGGCAAATAGTAGTTCTACTTCGTATTTAACAAGTTCTGATTACAGACTAAAAGAAAATGCTGTTGCAATATCTGATGGTATTACAAGAATTAAAACTTTAAAACCTTATAAATTTAATTGGATTATTGATGAAACAAATACACCTGTAGATGGATTTTTTGCACATGAAGTGAGTAGTGTAGTTCCAGAAGCAATAAGTGGCACAAAAGATAAAGTAGCTGATGCTGCTGATGTAACAAGAGGAGATGCTGTTAAAGTTGGCGATCCAGTTTATCAAGAGATAGATCAAAGTAAACTTGTGCCTTTACTGGTCGCTGCTGTACAAGAATTAGTAACAAAGGTTGAAGCACTTGAAGCTGCTTAGTATAATTGGGTAACTCTAATTAATTTTATGGCAACCGCAAAAGAACTTTATGACGAAACAAAAACTCGTCTTGATTTAAATATGGCAAAATTACAGATGTTAGAAAGAGAAATACAGCAAAAAAATGGAGAAAAAAATCAACTAATGCAACCAATAATTGAAGATCAAGGAGCATTAAAACAACTAGAAAAACTTATTGAAGTTGAAGAAACTGTAGAATCTAAGTAAAATAAAATAAAAACTTACTGTTATGGCTGCTATTTGGGATATTGTTAATTTAGATGTAACAAAAACTGTAGGCTCTTTGTCTGATGTTGTTACTGTTGTTCACTGGCAAGCAAGAGACTCTGAAACAGTAGGAAGTGGAAATTCTGCTGTAACACATAAAGGCTACGCTTATGGAGCTATAGCTCTTGCTGACGCTGACCCTGGATCGTTTACTGCTTATGCGGATATTACAAAAGATAACGCTATTTCATGGGCAAAAGCTGCATTAGGTTCTGATGAAGTAACAGCTATTGAAACAGGTATTGCTACACAGATAACAGAATCAAAAACACCTACTACGACTTCTGGTGTACCTTGGTAGAAAGAACTGAAAGTCCTATATAAAGTGGTGCTAGTGCACAGATTCCACAGAACGTTATAATTGTCACAGGTACTAATGCTTTCGCAAAGGCTTCTTTCATGTTTCAAAAAATCGCTAATGTTTTGAGTATCATCTCATTTTTAATGGTAGCTTCCATGACTGCCACAGGCGTAATAGGTTACAGGTACTTAACATCTGAAAATTTCAAATCTCAGGTTATGAATGAGATTCTCGCTAATGTACAAGGCATGATGCCTAAATTATTAGATAATGGTTTACCTGAGATGACAGGTCCATCAATGCCAATTATTAAATGAATTGTTGGCATTGTAAAACTGAATTAATCTGGGGTGGAGACCATGATATCGATGAAGATTTTCACCCTGTTCTTGGAGAAGAATATTCTATGGTAACTAATCTATCTTGTCCTAAATGTAATTCCTATGTAGAAGTTTATTTAGCCAAATGATTTTTGGATTTATAAAAAAGCTAATAAAATATTACGTTGATAAATTAGTAGATTGGATGCGAATGAAAAAATTTAATTTAGAATTAGACAATGAAATAAAAAAATATTTTAAACAATTAGATGAAGAAGATAAAAAACTTGAAATAGTAGAAAAAGGTACTTTTGGAGAAGATGGCTGGTCTATTTCTATTGGAGATGTAGAAGATGGAAATACCAAAGATTAATATAAACAAAGTTGAAATACATGAAATACCAATATGGAAAACTGACGTACCAGTATTAAATAACATAAGCAAACCGATAGTTGATATCCCTGGTTGTGTAAGAGTACATAGAAACAACCTAACAAGTCTTATTGATAGTGATAAAGATGAATATGGCACATATACAGAATGTGGTAATTTCAGTATTCCTAGTTTTGAACCTTTACAGTACAACCCCAACGAATTTGTATATACGCAATCAGAAA
>VTLG01007332.1_pt1 | contig 12175 bp, 4 predicted proteins | sample 4694571 | NCBI WGS metagenome assembly VTLG01 (sample SAMN12604809, study PRJNA352737) | marine metagenome | biome: ENVO:00000447; feature: ENVO:00000209|ENVO:00000569|ENVO:01000036; material: ENVO:00002151; isolation source: viral sequences binned using virsorter ... | reverse complement strand
ATTTTTGTTAACTCACTTTCGATTAAACGTCTAGCATCCTCTGGTAATAATCTACCTTTTGGATTTTGTCTTGCTAGCTCGCTACCAGTCATAAAACCAATCTTCTTATATTCACGTAAAGCAATTACTAAAGAATCGTTGGCATGCTTAAGTTGACGTACTTTGTTAGCACCTGCGGGTAAATCTAAACCTCCTGTAGCAAACATAGACGCACGTTTAGCAAGTGTTTGTACGACTAACTCTAACGCTATTTTTTGCTCTGCTGTACCAGTAACTACCTTATTACCATTGTGTGTATATTCTATACGATCTTTTGGATTTTTCTTAAAATAATCATTTAGATTTTTACTTGTACCACCGCCTTTTATATCAGCGTCAATACGTGCATATAGCTCTTCAGCTTGCCTTAGTATAGCAGACTGTACTTTATTATGGTCAAATGAGTTATTAAGGTTCTCAAAAACTTCGTCAGTTAATTTTTCAGAAAATTCTTTGACAAACTTGTATAGTGATTCACTACCATCTGCAAGTCGTCTAATCTGTCTTTCTATCAAAATCTGGTTAGATGTACTACCATTTTGATCTATCATCTCCTTAAGTAACTTTTTAGTTTTATTTTTTAAGTCACCACTACCATCTGGGAAGACAGTCTTCTCGTCATCTGTAAAGTTATTAGGGTTACGATCAGGTGTTGGATCAGCGTCTTTACCAGCATCAGATCTACCTGTAGTTTCATCCCAAGCATCATTCTTACGAGCACCTTTATTCTTAGCTAAATTTTCTAGCTCATCTTTTTTAAGACGTTTAAAGTTATCATCATCGGTCATCTCTTTAAACGTGTCTAACGAAGTGATCTCGTCAAAGTCATCAATAAATGGATTCCAGCCTTCCATTGCCATTATTTCCATTTCTAATGTAGCTGGCTCTATAAACAAATCACTCTTACGCATTTCATTATATCTTCTACGTTTATAATTACCAAATATACGCCTTGCCTGTGACCCTCCAAGCCTTGATGCAACCGTAGCATACATATCTTTAAGTAAAATAGATATCTCTTGTCCTAGACGCTTCCAAGTGCCTGTTGGGGCAAATTGATATTTAGCTGTTTCTCTTTGATATGTATAAAACTCATCTGACATGGTTTCAGCAAACCACTCGTCTATATTTTTATATCTATAATTAGTAGAAGTATATCTACCTTTGTTAAATAACTGTACGTCTTTTGTACCAGTTGCTAACCATTTAGCTTTTCTATTTTTAAATTCTACATTTAATTTTTTAACGTCAGATTTAGGTAAATATCTAGATAAGCTGTGCCATAGTTCATGGATCATAACCTCGGTTAGACCCTCTTCTTCCATAGCTCTTTGTTGTATCTCAACTAATTTGTTACCAAAATTAAATCTACCTTTTGGGCCAAGCTTGTTTGTAAATGATAACGAAACATCATCAAAGAATCTTTCACCAATAAGTTCTATAAATTCTTGTACTTCAATAGCTTCATACTCATCTACACCTTTAGCCATAAAGCGTTTACCTAATCTATCAATTAGATATTGAGCACCTCTACTACCTTCTAATCCTCTACCAGCTTCGATGTTAGTTTTATAAGGTTCTCTAGGAGGTCTATACTTGAAATTACCATCTTCAAAAATAGGCATTTCAGTTTCAAACTCAGAGCGATTAGCAAGGTTGTACCTATCTAAATCAATCTGGTTATCAGGATCCCAGTAAACTCTAACTCTATGTGACTTGTTACCTTGTTTAGCTGTATATGTAATACCGCCATAACCTAGCTCTGCTAAACTCTTATTAATCTCGTCCAGTACCGCTGTGACTTCCTCACGGGGATAGTATTGTTTTTCTTTTATAAGATCAACATATTGTGAATAAGTTACTTTACCAGCAGTAGGCCACGCTGATGCAAACTCTCCAGTGTCATCTAGTAAACCAGCACGTTTAAATGCTTGTACTTCTCTAGATTTACTATTCCAATTATACAGTTTATCAGCGTCTAAAAATTTTACTTTACCTTTTTGCTTAAGTCTATAGATTACTTTTTTTAATCCATCTTTATCACGCCCAATAACCAAACCTTTTGTAGGGTCACGGTTAACGGCAGCAACAGTTAAATCATCAGTAGAATAAAAACCATTACCAAATAAGTTTTCGTCTGTCCATCTTCTTTCATTAAGATTTAAGTACGGATAGTCTCCTAGGATTCCAGCATGACTTCCATGAAAAAAAGCATCATTACCAACAACTTCATCTAAGTTACCTTTAGTTAAACCTTTGTATAACTTTCCAAGTTCGTCATTATCAAGATGCTGTTGTATGTAATCTCCATAAGGATCTTCTGGTACACCTTTTCCTTTTCTTACATCTTCTTTCTTAAGGTCATCACGTTGCTTGTACTCTTCAGCAACATCGTTACGGATACTATCATCCATTACTTTGTTACCTATTGTATTAGCTTCGTCTATAGATTTACCAGCTTTTCTAGCTTTTATAGCTGCATATCTACCTCTAGCAAAGCCTACAAGAGTATAACCTGCTATATTTAAACCTGCACCAGCAAAGATAGCTTTTATTCTAGCTGTCCAAGGGTTGTCTTTATCTGGGTCAACAGACAAAAACTCTGAGAATGGTAACCAAGGGGCGTATTCATTAAATAAATTAGCCATATTACCATAGTCAGAAGAAGATGAAATAAGATCTGCAATAGAACCTTCTGCAGCTATACTAGCACCTTTAGGTATAAATCTAATAAACTTAGATCCTTTACCTGTACGTGCAATTCCTCTAACCATACCACCAATTAATGGTGTATTATTTTTTAATGCACCCCTTAGTAGTTTTGCTCCTCTTACTTTATTAGCAAATTGTGCTGACTTACCAAACATGCTAGGAGCCATAGCTCCTCCTGTCATAGATGTAGCGTAGGTTAGTAGACCAAATTCTACTAAACCCCGCACTAATTTACCTGCACCAGAGTAGTTTGTTACCTCGTATTTGTCTGGTATATCTAGGATTCCAGGGGATGCTCCACCTTCATTTAAATACTCTTTAAATTTAAAAGGGTTTTGACCGTACTCCTGTGGATTACCTTGTATACGGTTAGCAATAGACGTAATTGTATCGCCTGTTAGATCAACAAAACTACCTATACTTTCTATAGCATCAGTAGCTCCACCGTATAAGGCTTTACCAACTTCCTGTACAGCTTGTATTGGGTTGTTGGCAATAAAGCCTTGATCTTTTTCTGCTTCTTCTTGTTGTGCTAAAAAAGCAGTTTGATCTTCCTCTGCTAGTTCACGTCTTTCAAGGCGACTTTCATTTAGTCTTCGAGATTCTTCGCTTGCGTAATTAAGTGATTGGAGAGAGGGTTCTTCTTCGATGTCAGAAACATCAAGTCCTTGAACTTGACTTCCTTCAAATTCTGTTAAATTGTCTTCCATAAGTTCTTAGTCCCGTAGGGCTATTTAATTGACTTGTATTTTTTAAGTAGTTCGTTTAACTTTTCATTACCTGCCATACTTGTCCATTGGCTTGGGCCTATCTGTGTTAATAAGATCATTGCCAATATATCTTGATTTTCTTCATTAAATAGATCTGTTTCTTTAAGGTTTGAACGTTTTAAAGCTTCTCTTAAACCTATGTTTGTAAATTGGTATCGACCTGCTGCATGTATGCCACCTGATTTGTGCCATTTTTCAGTACCTTCTTTGGTGAAAGGGTATAATTTAGTATTATAACCACTATCTTGTATATCCAGTATTTCTTTAATGGTCATTTCAGTTAGTTTTTTTCCAGTATTTGCTGGGTGATCCCCGTAAGTACCACTAAAACCTTCAACTGTTTTACCTTCATTTGATCCACCTTGATTAAATGCTTCATAACCGCCACCTACTGTATCAACTGTTGACTCACCGCTATGGATAATTTCTAGCATTTCAATCTCTAGCTCTAATCTTTTTTCGTTGTTTATCTGTTCTTGAGTATCTTCTGTAAAGAAACTAGCTTCTAAATTGCTAGTATCTACACCACTAAACTCTGGTTCTAATTTAAGAAGTTCAAGTATAGCATCTTCGTTATTGTTTGCTTTTTCCTTAATTTCATTAAGCCTTTGCGTACCAATTATGTCTTCTACTGCAGGGTAGAATTGATATTCAAGTACTTTAGAAGGGTCAACAAAATTTGCTGATAAAAAAGCATCCATTATAAAATCACCTACAGGACTTAAGGCGTTTCGGTTACTGTGATTTTGTAAGGTTCTCATAACTGAGATTTTATCTTCTAACTCGTTTTTAAATTGTAGCCATTTTGTATATTCTGAGTTAGGTTCACGTTCCCAATTTTTACCTATAAGTCTACGTAATATATGACTCATTGGGCCAGCCCCTTGCTCAAACATAGAGTATTCTCTTATGTTTATTAATCTCTCTGGTTTTTCTAATTCGTTAAATTTATTTAATATTTCTTCTAAGTCTTCAAGATTATTTACTGAAGTTAGCTCTGTGTTAAGAATATTATCAGTATCTGTGTCAATAGCATTTCTATCAAATGGTACATCTACGTTAAAGCTATTGAGAGAAAGACCATTATTATTAAATATACTATTAAGACGTTCATTACTACCACTGTGATAAGCGTTTAAAGCTTCTAAAGTATAGTTACCTAATTTTTCTGAGTTCCAATCTTCAGGATCTCCAGTTATCATATACGCAGTTAACTTACGTATAACTTCGTTGTTGTTATTAGTAGTACCTTCAATAAGAGCTAGACCATTTATCATTTTTTTCTTAATGACTCTCTCTACAAGATCTGGTCTTTCTAAAAATTCTTCGTAAGTAAGGGTATCAGGAAAATTAATCTGTGTTAATAATGAAGAATACTCATTTTTGTTAATAGGTATACTACCGTCTGGGGTAATTAAAGTTTGGGTTAGATCAGTTAAAGAAATATAACCTTCTTTTTTTAAGGCTGTGTTAACTCTAATATCATTATTACTTATTAATGCTTTTCTAGTATCTACAGTTAAATTTTGCCATTCTTCAATTTCTGCTTTTATTTCGTCATTCCATTCTATAGGTTTACTATCTGGATACTTTAACAAATACTGGTCATTATAGATAATAGCAGGGTGAGTTGTTATAGGATCACGTCTGCTTAATTCATTAAATATATATCCAGGTCTACCATCGTCTGTTAATTCAAAAAAGACATCCGCTTTAACTATAGGATTATTTTTAAATATATAACCATTGTTATTAGCTATAGCATCACTAGCTGTTTGCAATATGTCTTTTTCAAGTTCTGCTTGTTTATCAACAGAAGTTAAACCTGTATAAGTACTTTTATAAAATTGATTGTCAAAACCTTTTGAACCTAGTGCTAAGCTAACATTATCTGCATCACCTTCAATACCTTTAACCATGTCAGGCATCTCTCCAATACCATTAGATGCGTTTAACTTTGTTTTATAATACTGAATAGCAAATGCTATACCATCATCAATATCAACATTATTCATTTTAGAATAAGATCGTGCTACTGATAAAATTTTAGGAGATACCCAGTTTACAAAAGCTGTAGCTTGTAAATCTTTTTCTTCGGTACTAATATTTAGGACTTTTTCTTGAAGTAAACTTTTTACAGTTTTTTCTAAATCACTAACACCAACTTCATGTCGTTTTTTAGCGGTTTCATCACCATCGTAAGGGTCACCAAATGCACCTTTGTCTTTATATTCTGCTAAAACTCCAGGGTCTATACGTTGTACATTAACATTATATATATTTATTTTACCACCATTTTTTACATCGTATTGCTTCTCAAGCTCTTTCATTATCTTCCTACTTTTGACTTCATCTAAAGGAGGTGTAACTTTAAAATTAGAATCGTGTTTTTTAAATATATAATTAGCCCAATACTTACCATAGTATTCTTCCTTTTGGTAAAGTCCAGCTAAAGCTATTTCATAACCTACTACATCACCTGCATATTCTATGTCAAGATTAGCTAACTCTTCTCTTAACTGAATTTGTTTACCAGCTAATTCTTTACGAGAATCTTCAGCTATGGATTCTAATACTTCAGCTCTTAAAGCATCTGTATCTAAATCACTTCCCATCAAATCAGACAATGATGATAACACATATGTACCATTTTTGTTTTTTTTAGATATACCTGCAAGATAAAACCTAGGTTCTTCTAGAAATTCTAATAATTGGGTAGAATCATCTATGTTTTTAAATTTATCACTTTTAAGAGTTTCAACAAGAAATTCAATAAGTTTAGTTTTAGAGGCTGTATACCTACTACCTTCAACATTCAAAGCTGATATAATTCCAGGAGCGTTGTTAAGAAATTCTTGTACCCCTAACGTAGCTGATTTTATTCCATTTTCAGAATCTAAATCAGTAAAATAAAAATTTTGAAATTGATCTTTATAATCATCTAATTGTGTAGTAGCCCAATCTCTTTGTGCTTGATTAAATTCGTTCTGGTTAAATATATTAGTTCTCTCAACAACTGTGTTAGTGAGATACTTATTAACCATAGCCTTGTTTAAGCCAGCTCCATTACGAGCTATGTATTCACCTTGTAATCTACCTACAATTAACTGTTTAACTTCATTATTTTTAATGCTGTAATAATCACTAACTTTATATTTTTCACCTTCATACTCAACTTCTTTGTTTACTAGAGGGTCATCACTATTACCAGTTAAAATACTATCTCTAAAAGCATCCCAACCTGAAGCAGCTTCCAGTAACATACCACGTCTGTAACCTAAAGCAAAGTTTGAATTTTGTTTCTTTAGATTTAACAGTCTGTATTTCTGACGTAGGTCAGCTTCAAAACCAGCTTCGTCCCACTCTTTTTCTATATTTTCAGTTGCTTCATTAACCTTAGTTCTTTGTTCAGCAACTTGAGCTTGTATTTGTAACTCTTGGTCGTCATCTAGTTTAACCTTTTCACACGCTGACTGGTCGCCTTGTTGACATTGAATAGCAGTGTTTATACCATCTTGTATTTGACTTTGTGTAATAGGTTTTATGATATTTGTAGCAACAGTTTCTAACGTGTTGTTTAGGGTTTTACTAAACTGACGTAGGTTTGCTAACTCGTAAACATCATTTTGTTGTTCCAAACCAGAGAGACGTTTCATCTCTGCTATCTGTTCGTTAGCAGCAGCTTTGTAATCGTTTACTGTAGATTTACGTTCTTTTTCTAAAGACTTAGATAAGTCTGTGTACTTGCTAACTTCATTAGTTGGTACAACCCTCTGTCTAAATCCTTGTGCTTTTGTTGATCTTTTGTATGCCATAGTTTACCAGCCGAATCTTTCTGCAAAATAACCTTCACCACCGAGAGTACCCGCTGTACTAATAGCAGTAGAGAACCCTCCAAGGATTGGGCCAAGGGCAGATGGTTTTTCGGGTGCTTCTTGTTTGATGGGTCTGACGGTTTTAAAGGATGCTGAGGGAGCCACAGCAGCAGTAGTTGTGATAGCGTTAAGTGCTCTAGTATTAGCTCCATACTGATCTAAGTCAATACCATATTTCTCAATACCGTAGTTCCTAGTAGCGTCATATACTGTAGCATCTATTTGTGCTTGTTTGAAACCAAATTCACGTTCGGCTTCTTGTAATGATAATAACATGGATTGACCTGCTTGCTGTCCGCTAGCCAGTACTGAACCTTGAGCTTGTATAGCTTTAGCAAGGTTAGCTTGACTTTCAAACGCTTGTTCGGTTATCCGTTCTCTTAGTTTCTGGTCTGATGCTGTGAGTGCTCTTGTAGCTTCAGCCTGATTTATTTCTTTTTGTTTATAGTATGCTGCTCTTGAAGCTGCGTCAGCTTTTAGTTGAGCAGTAAATACTTCACCTTTTCGTTGATCGTTAAAAGCTGAAATTTGGATTTTATTTAGGTAGTCCTGTCTAGCTATAGCATTAGAACGATTAACAGCAGCAACTGCATTTCGGTGTGCTCTGTTCTGTTCTTGTATACCTGTTATAGCTTGTACGCCACCCATTATGCCTCCAATTACTAGGGGATCGCACATGGTTTAATAAATTGTATTAAGGGTACTCCATTGTAAACATGATAATTAGTGAAAGTAAAACCTAGAAGTTTTAGTAATTTTATGTGTGCCTCATTCCGCATATCTGCTTGGTTACATAAATAAGGATTAAGTAAACTGTTTACCCAGCGTTTTGCTTCTCTTACAAATGTATGAGGATATTCTGTGCTAGCATCAGTACATAACATCCATATTATATTGTGCGGGGTCACTCCCGCCACTCCAGCAGCCTTGCCGTTGGGAACCGTAAAATACACGGAAAATGTTGAGTTGTAATAAGACTCTATAATAGAAGCCTCAGCACTTAGACCAGAGGTTTGCTCTGTCTCACGTCTATCTTCATAGCGTAAGTTAAGACCCACACTGAGAGCTAACTCAGGAGTGCAGGTCTTAATATACTTACCTTCGTACATGTCGTTTTGGTGAATAATTGCCATCCCAGCTAGCTGAGAGTAGGGCAGTGGAAAATGGGTCGGGTATCTGTATTTGCATAGTATATTTATCATTCTTCTTATGAACAGGAACCCTAACTGCCTTATGTAATTCAGATGGGGGTTTATTATAGTTACTAGCATTAGTTAACATACCAGATTCATACTGCACATAAGAGTCCATATCGGCATATACAGGATCTTGATGAAATTCCATAGGGCCAGATACACCTAATTCAAAGTTAATTCCAGCTATACGTAGCTCTCCATCAAGGTCGTAATTAGTTTGTCCTTTGTTAAAATAGTACGTAGGTAGCTCTATAATAGATGTATATTTATAACCAACTACTACTTTAGCATTACTAGCTATATTAATGTTATTAAAGGTAGCAGTACCTGTACCTACAGCATCAGCTTTTCTTACCATACCAGCAATAGAATTACCATCACTGTCATTACCAGAAATACCAATTAAATAAAAATTAGTAGCTGCGGTGGGTGTGTAAGGTATTCCTACTACAGTCTTTTCAGAAGCAGTTGTAGTCTGTGCAGTACCAGTGATTGACGTTGGCTCTACTAAACTATCAAGGCAAGGCTCAAACCATCTTGCTGTTTGAAGAGGTGAACCTATATCAGATGATGTACCACCTACTACATAAGCTCTGTTAGTATTAGCATCGGTTACATACTCATGACGATTAAGAATATAATCGCTACCATGTAGTGTAACTGTAAAATAACTACCACCTGTATAGAGCATATGTTGCATAGTACCTGTTAAAGTCCAAGTATACCAAGCAGATTGCTCACGTTTTTGTCCAGTATTATAATATTTATAATGGAAGATTTCTTTCTGCCCTTTTTCTGCATAACTTACAATACCTATTGGTACTGAATTACAAGACTTTGTGATAGTTTTTGGTAAAAATTCTGGGACAACTCTAGTTTGTTCTAGTACGTTAGGAGGTGTATCGTCATCTAATATAGTAGCTTCAAACGCTCTAGCATGTGATGATACATTAGATGTAAATAGTACGGATGTACCCATATCAACAGGTTGTATACTACTGTCACATTCGTAACTAGAAACTTTCTTAAGTCTAGCAGTTTTAGGACTAAATATATCTGACTCTGTAAACAGTAAGAATTGACCGTTATCCGAAAACATTAACATACCTTTTTGAATAGGTAGTGTGTGGTTAATAAATGCAGGTTTTATATCAGATACAGTTATATCTATTGGGTTATCATCACTAGCAGATATAGCAGACACAATAAAGAAATTGAAGTAATTTCCAGGTTGACTTAATATAATATTTTCGCCAGCAATTAAACCTAATCTATTTCTGTGAAAAAATATTTCTTGAATTTGGTTACCGTTAAAGGTTGGGAAAGGGTTAGAATTATTGTCCCCAACAAGTCTATCATCCCAGTAATTTTCATTACCCCGTGCAGTAGCAGTAGCTTCATCTAACTTAATAAATGAAAATGTACCGTTACGATTATTGACCAAAGCATGAGGCATTGTTGCGGGATCTAAACCTAATTCCATAGCATCAGCTGCACTCGTCCCCGCAAAGTTGTGAGGTCTTACACACTCTTCCCAACTACCAGCTCCAGACGTACCATTGTCAGCTTCAAATTTTACATAGTAATCATCAGATTCTAGATCAGAAGTATTAGATATCTGTGCTACATAACCATCTTTACACATAGCTGGTAGCCTAGCAATATCTTGTGCTTTCTGCCCTATTACACTCATGTTTTCGTTGACAGCACCACCCAGAAAGTTAACTCCAGAGGCATCAGAACCGTGCATAAATAAACCACTACCTATAACCTCAGCTGTAACGTTAGCTAAACTACTATTAACAACACTCTTAAGTCCATTAAGAATACTAAGCATAGATATAGAACCATTATCTGGATTTTTAGGACTTCTATAATAAGCTATACCAGACACATCTTGATATGTTGTAACTGGTTCGACAGCTTCAACTGATACACGATATACAATACCTTCTATAGTAACATCAATATATAAACCCTCTGCTGTGGATTTGTTTGTAGTTTTAATTAAACCACCATCTTGTAAAGTTACGGTAGCTGTATATCTAATATCGTAATCCTGTGTGTAACCTAAGAAATCTTCACTAGCTGTACTACTACCGTTAAAGTTAGCAACGTTATTAGCTATATAACTGTTACCGTTTACTTGTAAACTTCCTTCAATATTTTCTGTAATATTTGAGCCACCTACTTCAGCACCTGTTGTACTAACTGCAGATCCTCCAGAAAATGACCAAGTTAATGTACCAGATTTTTGTTGGTTTTCATTTGTATCATTCCATGTTGGGCCTTCAGCACTACCACCATTCATTCTATCTACCTTTACAGAAGTAACCCTGTAAAATGTATTGGGTGTGGGAGCTGTACCAGTATATAAAATATATTCAGTATTGTAAGCAACAGTATCCAACCTAGCATATGAATAATCTCCATTGTGAATAGCTGTAAAGGTGTTACCTGTAGTAGCTATCGTTTTTTGTTTGTTAACTATTATTGTATAATCTTGAATTGTTTGGATTGAGTATTCTTGTGTAGCCCCCGAAAGGTAAGCAAACAAAGAATCTCCAGTGTTATTTGTTAGTGCTAATTCAGTACCTGCTGGTATAACATCACCTGTATTAGTATAGCCAGTTACTGTTTCATAGTATGATGTTGCAGCGACTCCTGTATTTAGAACAGTGATGTCTGATAAAGTCCAAATACGTATAGGTTTTTGACCAGATCCAGTGTTAGTTGGTGTAATTTGCACTAAAAATTTTTCGTCACCATCTCTTATAATTTCATACCAATAGCCTGTGCTATTAGCATTTGAAAGTTTATTAACAAACTCTCCAGCGGGACGTTTCTTTAAACCAAATGTGACATCTGGGACAGCATTATCACAGACCCTTAACTGTCCTGGAAATTTTATTTTATCTGGTTGTTGAGATACACCCCCAAGAAAGTTTGGGATATTTTGATTTACTGCTGCCATTACATTCTTCTTAATACTTTAAATGGTCGGTAAACTGTGTTAGCATCTTGTTGATACTGGAAGTCATTAAATATATTGTGGTCACCTTGGCGGGTATCGTATTCTAAAGCTATGGCTCTAGCGTACGCTTCATCTCCTTCTAATAGTTTAGCGGATTCTGTGTTATTAACCATACGGTTAGAGGCAATTCTAGATGCCCTAACGGTAATGTAATCTTTAAATGCTTGAGGTATATCTTCAAAGTCAACCATCCACACTATGTCAAAATATAATTTACTACAGTTTTCAAATGTAAATGTATGATTCTTTTTATCATAAATTTTTTGAACACCATTGTCACTACGTCTAACTATATTATAGTCTTTACCGTGTTGGTAAATATTTAGATCTATTTGTAGGACATTGTTAGGAATGATACATTGATTATTTGTATCAAGTTCTATAGGATACTCATTCTCTGTGTTGTACGCCCATCCCTCAGATTGTATCTCACGGCAGACTTGCCTTAGAGTCTTCTGTGCGATAGCCACTTCGGGGCTTTGCACTGTTAAAGTATTAACTGGGGATTCTCCAACGCTCATCAGGATTGAGTTTACAGCATCTAGTTCG
>VTLG01004909.1_pt1 | contig 12175 bp, 15 predicted proteins | sample 4694571 | NCBI WGS metagenome assembly VTLG01 (sample SAMN12604809, study PRJNA352737) | marine metagenome | biome: ENVO:00000447; feature: ENVO:00000209|ENVO:00000569|ENVO:01000036; material: ENVO:00002151; isolation source: viral sequences binned using virsorter ... | reverse complement strand
CCGCTTCAGCCGCTTCCAACGCTGCATACTCCGCCGCTTCAGCCTCTCGTTCACGCTCCGCTTCAGCCGCTGCGGCGTTAGGATCTACCGGAACAAAATCCTGTGTTTGCTCCAGCTCCCGCACTCCTGCAGGAATTACATCAGTTGTAGGAGTTACCACTGGGGTAGGAGTTGCCACTGGGGCTACCGACACCGGGGCACCTGGTGAGGTTCCAGGTGCTTGATCAGCCAGATCCACACCTTGGGCAGTTGCAGACTTCGCCACAGGTTCCGGTTGCAATGACTGCTTAAGCTCTTCCAGCTCTATATCAGCATAGTTCACCGGTTCAGCTGCCGGTTCAGCAGCCGGGTGCGCTTCAAGCTCCACCAGATTGGAATACTCTGGCTGGATGCCCCCCTGACGAGCTGCTGCAAATTGTGCAATTTGCTCAGGAGTGAGGACATAGCTGCCGCGTGCCCCAGAGTCAGCAGCCGGGTGCGCTTCAGCCCCTTGCAGACTGCGGACTTCACCCGGAAGAAGAGGACGATTTTGTTCGCGGCGGGCTTCTGCAATTTGCTCAGGAGTGAATTGGTGGGGTGCAGCGGAAGTGCCGGGAAGTGGCGGCAGACCGTTTATTTGGGAGAAATCCGGGAGCGACTTCATGTCCCTGGACTTGGAGGGCGCTTCAGCCCCTTGCAGATCGGCAAGAGAATTCGGGCGCGCCGGCTTTTTCTTCTTTTTAGCGGGATGATGATACTGGTCCGTAAAGTAATTCATTATTCAACCCCTACGATTTTGCGACGGCGAAGCCTACCAACAGGCTTGTACTGGAGATTGACGCGGCGAAACACAAATGGTTCATCACTGGCGTTGTTAGTGTACTTCAACTGGGTACTATTGTCGTAACCCTGCAGATCCGTGTCCCCGTACAACGCCTGGTTTTCACCTCCCAGCTTCGAGGTGCCAATGGTAAAACTGCCCAAGACCGCAAACGCTTCGCCCATATTCAAAGCCTGGGTAACGCCGTTGATCTTTGGCGACTGCTGTACCACCTGGACATCATACGCTGATGACTGTGCATCGAAATAATGCCGTGCATACAGCCAGCGCACCCTCACATCAGCTCCCATCGGCGGCGGCGCACCGGTTTCAAAGCTCGATGAAATAGCAGTCCCGGCATCGTTATTGCCGCTGTCATGGGTATACACATGACCGTCGAAGCCGCCAGCATGAGGAGCATCATCGACCAGGGCCGAACTGTCTCGCGCCATAGTGGTATAAGGTCCGAACCAGCAGTTTAAAAGCGTGTTGTATACGATGGCGTAGTTGTTAGTCGCCTGTGACGCGCCGTAGGGAATGAACCACCAGATCTCGTTTGAGGTGGGATAAAACAGGCCATGCACCAGATTCAGCTTCGCCTTGTTCAGCGTTTCCCAGAACCGCGATCCATCCAGCGCCTGTGAAATCTTGGTAACCTGACTACTGCCGTCCCAAGCGTAAAACCCGTCCAGACGAGGGAATAACTGCAACCCCGATGGCAGGTTGACGATACCGCGGCCCGACACCGTTCCCGCTGGAGCTCGACGTTGCACCGAATACGGCACCGTAGCATTGCCGGTCGGAGTCAAGACATGGATGCCCTCGTCCGTATGCACCGCCAGTGCATTTCCCAGCGGAGCAATGCCGGTAATGTCATGGTCGAAATTATAAAAGTCGGTAGCCCCCCAAACGGTTATGTCTCCGACACTGCTTCTCCAGAGCTGGTAGGCCGCTCCGTTGACGTTGCCGATCCATAAGCGCCCGTCGAAATAGGTAATGTGCTTGCCCTTGGTAAATCGACCGTCATCGTCCAGGTTGGCGATGTTATTGGTGCCACCGGCCCAGGTGAGCGCATCGGTATCCGTGCCGTTGGTAAGAACCAGGGTTGAACCCGCCAGCGCCCACTCAAAGACGTTATCATTGCCTGCAGTAATCGTTATCGAGGCGGTGCGATCCGTGCCGCTGCCGCCAGTAACGTCGTAGAATTTGTTGCCGGCAATAGCGAAGGTTTTCTCCGTCCCCGCCAGCGTTACCTGTCCGACGGCAGTAATAGTGGCATCGCTGTTGAGGCTGGAGCTGTTGAACTTGGCAAACCCCTTGCGCTTCTCCACCTCACCGGCTTGGCCGATACGGCAGTTGGTCATGGAATAGAGCGCATTCGTACCCAGATCTTCGGCGGGCTGATCGTAACGCACTCCCTTCGACCAGGGACCATACTGTACCGTGTTGGCAGCAATTGCCATCTAGCTCAGAGTTCCTTCTTCCACCTGGAACGAAAAACCGTACCCCATACCGTCATCAACGCGGCGGCGGCGATAAGAGCGATTGCCCTGAATATTGCGGTTTTGCGCCAGCGCCCGTTGGATGACCCGTTCCATTTCCTGCCGATCCACCATCGCACCCTGGTCATCTCCTTTTTCCTCTTTATACAAGGCCGCAATGCCGAAGACCAGCGCCGGTTGCACCAGCGGCGGTACGTAGGGGTCCATCGAATCCGAATCGTCATCCGAATCGAAGTCGGGAATAAAGGCGTAGTAGCGATACTTAATTACATCGCTGCTGTTCGACGGGGTGGGGTAGAGCGCCACATCGATGTAGCCGGTGGATGCGTTAATCCCCTCGATCACTACGTAGCGGCTGTCGCCGGTTTGCGAATGGTCAGGATCGTCCGCATCGAGCGTCTGCGAATCGATAATGAGCATTACGTGATCCTGCGAGTTATTACGAAACGACAGTGGTTCAGCTACGTCTGAGGCCAAACTATAGGTCTGAGTGCTGGCGGTGACCGTGAAGTTGGAGCTTTTGGACATCCAGAACCACTTGGCACGGGATGACACATCCTTCGCGACCAAATTCAGATAATCGCGGGCTGTGTCCTTGAACGTCGAACTGGTAGTGTTCAGACCGACGCGCTGCAGCGCCAGTTGTATGATCTGTAGATTTGTCAATGCATGTTTGTCCAAGCACCGTTAACATATGCCTGGATCTTGTTGTCGGTGGTGTTGTAAATCAGTAGGCCATTAAACGGGGAGGTAAGCGCATCGCGTTCCGTAGTTGTGAGCTGCGGAGCCGCAAGTGCAGAAAACTGGGTTCCGTCACCATAAAACGTCGCCGCGTTAAGTGCGCCGAAGACGGTGACATCACCATCAAAGTCTGCCACTACTGATGTGCGGCGGCAGCAATCTGATCGAGGTCATATTCGCTCAAATTATTGCCGTTGCCCTCCAACCACCGGTTTTTCCAGATCTCAACTGCCTCGATACCGCGTTGCGCGATGCGGTCGGGAGGGTCAGGAATAAAATCGGGATGATGGGTAACCTCGCCAAACGCCTTGGCCGTATTGCGAACATCATTATTGGTCGTACGCCCGCGACGTTGCCGCGCATGAGTCTTATTAAGGTCGAGAGCGATACGGATATTCTCTTTTTCCTCGTCTGACGCATTTATAAACTGCTGCACCACGTTGCTGGGATTGAGTCGGGGCGCGGCGGCTTCTTCGACAAATTCCTCCGCTTCAGGCGGCACCGGCACACCCTGCGGTGTTGGCTGCGGCTTGAGCTGGGAACCCTCACTTACTTTTGGCATCGTTAACCTCGGGAAGCGGGAGAACGGATCAATGGCTGACCCGCTCTCCCTAGTGAAATACTTACACTCGTTACTATTAAGCCTTATGCCTCAAGACCAGTAAGCATAACTGGAGCTGGCTTATTTACGGCAGCGGCTCCTACCGCATGACCAATGATCAACTCATCAACACCGGCATCACTGATTTGGCAAGCCCCAGCCGTTGAATCCGACTTAGATACCGAAACGCCTACAGTCATGGCATCAGCGGCATCAACTAGGACGTAGGACACGCCTCCAGTTTGCAACCAGAAGTAATAACCACTTGTTATCGCTCTCGTTGTAATGCCTACAATGCGGTTAGAAGTGGCATCAGTCGTAGACGTAAGGACGCTGGCATACGGGTTAGGTGTAATCTGGTAATCATCAGTCGCCGCGACAGCGGTTACAATCCCGTCGTACAAATGAAACGTGACCTTATTACTAACAGCAACCGTATTCGACTTAATGCGATACTGCTCCAGATTCGTGATGTTACCCAGATAAGCGCCACCATAAAGATTTTTAGTGGCACTGCTCAAGGTAGTATCTGTCAATATAATTTCCGTGGACCCAGCAGCCGCTGCGGTAAAAGTTCCGTCCGCATCAGCAGCGATAAGTTGCACATTATCGGTAGATACAACCTTGCTTGCTGTTATTGCCGCTGAAGACTTGGCATACCGAAAAACGCGACCGTCACTAAACTCAAGTTTCGCGCCTAGCGGCCCTCTTTGCGTAGCAGATTCCTCATAAATACCTTGAGCAACCCCGTTAATACCCCCTAACCCTACGCTGCCATTGTTAGTGCTACCGCTCCCAAAATCCCAACTGGTAGACATTTTATTCTCCTTTGCCCGTTTCTAGGCTCTAAAGCCTCATTGGCTTGAGGCTCGGATGGTTAAAATTAGTCGTTGAGGTTGTAGATAACACCCTGACGACGACGGTTGTTGGTGGTGAGCTGCAACCCGACGATTACAAACGCCGTTTTCGCCATCTGATTGGCGGGTTCGCGGAAATCGGTATTGGAAAACTCCATACCCTTCTGCAGCTTCAGCTTGAGGTAATTGGTGTTGAAGAAATACATCCTGCCGGTACCGCAATCACGGTCGTACTGCACCGGAATGCCACGGAACGCCGGCAAGCGCCCATCAACACCCGGCTTGTCCTTACTGGACAAGCGCTGGTAGCCGGTCCCCTCGAAAATCTCCTCGTAATCGGAATAAATCGCGGCGGTAGTAAAGATCGCCGTGGGTTCCTGGTTACCTTCGGAGGTATCGGTCCACGTTGTCGCCATCCGCAACATGCCCTCGTAGAAATGGGTGCCGGAGATGGTCTTGAACGTAGAATCAGCAGTTGCGTTGTTGGCCTTGTTCTGCCACCAGCTATTACCGCTGACGGTAATGCCGCCCAGCGTGGTGGGGCTGCTCGACGGAGCATCGGCAATAATGTCCTGGAATCCCAGGATTGACTTGCCGGTCTGTGCCGAATACAACGCATTGTTGATCTGGTCAGACATGGTCAGCACCGACTGTTCCGTCTTCGCCGCCAACAGCTTCATAGCAGCATCGGACTTCTTGTTCTCCTGCTCCTCAGTCATCGATATGGTGATCGGCACGGCGCAATAACGCCACGGGAAAAACGCCGCCGTAATACCGTCGACGCTATCCGTGTTAAGCACATCATAACCGGAGAAAAACTCAGCCGTATTGCCGCCGTAGAGGAGATCCTCCTGGATTTCCTTACCGCCACTCTCGACTTCGAGGGCGTTGCCCTGCCTCAAGCTGTTTAAGGTTGGGTAAGAATCGAAAAAGTTGTCTGTGAGACGTTTTCTATGAGCGCGAAGTGTTAATGTCCACGCCGCATCCCACGTTTCAGTGGTAGATGTAGACGCCACGTTATGTTACTCCCTGTTTTTAATATGTTTATTCAAATCCCAAAGCCTGCATCTGATTCAAAACCTCTGCTTCACTTAATGGTCCTGCATCTTCGGATGTATCCACTGACGCGTTGGCTGCAACCGCCCGCTTGCTGGTGCGTCGAGCCCGTTTATCGGCCTGACGCAATCCCGCCGCACGTTGCGCCGTTTTCCCGGTAATCTGTTCATACGCCTGCGTCACCGTATACCGTTTACCGGTCAGCGGGTTGGGCGGAGCATCGCCCTTGAGCATGTGTATAATCTGGGGTCCGTAATTACGCACGTCCTCGCCATGTTTGCTGATAGCTTCGGCTACTGCACCCCGCGTGCGATGCTGCACCTGTTCAGTGACGTAATTGTGAACTCCAGAATACCCTGACCGCAGTTTCAGATTCTCCTGCCGCAATGCATCGAGCTCGCCGCGCATCGTCTCCAACTCGCTACCGACCTGGTGCTGGACAATAGCCTGCACCGTATCGACAGCGCGATTTTCATCCTCCGTCAGACTCTGGCGCATCTCCTGCACCGGATCGGTCTGCGGATAGACGCTTTGCTGCACTCGATCTGCCCATTGCTGCTGGTGACTCTGCGCCTGCTTGTTCTGCTCAAGGATCTGCGACTCACGCTGAGTCAACTGCGCTTCGCGCTCACGCAAATCCTGTTGCGTCCGGGTAAACTCAGCCTGCAGATTCTTCGCCAGTGGAGCCAGAGGCTGCAGGTTTGCGGGCAACTTATCTACCGGTGTTCTGAGTAGATCGACGTTGTCCGGTACTTCAGATGCGGGGGCAGAGTGTCCATTAACGTCGCCAGGAGCTGCATCCGAAGTAGCATCGGGAAACAGCGAAACCTCATTATCTGTCGATGAGGCCGCTGTCCCCGCTGCGTCCGAATCAGGTGTCCCAACATCAATTACGGAGTCTACATCCAGCACGGATTCAGTCATTATTTTGCTCCAGATTCTTTTCGGCGGCAGCTATAGCCGCTTCGGGAGTGATGCCGAAGGCCGCTTGTGGCCCGTCGAGCTTGGGTTTCGGCGCGTACAATTCACTGTCGCGATGACACCGACTGCCGCCCACCGGATCTGCGGATTCAATACAGTTGTATTTCTTCAACAACTGCTGCTTGTGGTGATAATCACGTACCACCTCACCAAACCCGACATGGTATTTGCCGTACATGTTAGAATGGCTGCTATGAATGAAATTGGTGCGGCCAAAGAGCATTGACGCTTCGCCGCCGCACTCACAAGGCACGGTAGGGCGCACTTGGGAGCTGTTGCCGAAGACCACATCAATCTGTTCCAAACCGCATTGCGAACATCCAAAATCGTGGAAAATCATAAGCCTCTAATTCTGTCCTGGGGCGCGTTGCACCGCCTGTGACATCTCCTGCGCCTGGGAGCGCACTAAAGAGACAATATCGCCTTCGCTGCCACTGCGTTCGCGCACACCGGGGATACGGCCCGCAGCCTGCTGCTGACCCTGGCCTTGGCCCTGGGCCATCTGCTGGAGGAATTGCTGATGCTGCTGCATATGCTGCTGGGCAATCTGCAGCACCTGCTGCTGTTGCGCTGGCAACAGTTGCTGGAATTCCGGTATGGTCTGGATCTGCCTGTGGATTTCCAGATGTTCCTGGTGATTTTCTTCCGGCAGCACGTTGCTTTGAAAACCGCGCAGCAGATACATCACATTTTCTATGCTTGCCAGCTTCTGCGTTTCCACTGACACCGGCTTTTTGAAATATTTGTCAGGATCAGACACCCTGAACGCCTTTAATAGCCCCTTGATCGATTCAGCCCGGTCGAGTTCGGGCAATTGCGAGGTGTAATTGAACAGTGCCAGCGCATCTTCGCGCTCCAGTTGTTCAGTCAAAGGTGCCATAGTGCCGGTTTCGATATCCACCTTGTAGCGCACCCGCAACATATCAGAAGTCACCGCTTCGTAGACCGGTTCAGCTTCATCGTGGGCGACATTGATCAAAAATTCCTCTGGCAGATAGCGCTGATCGGCCATCATCCGCAAAGTATTCTGCACTACCGTGCGGTAGAGAACGGCGACCTTGTCCTGCATCCACTCGCGGTTGAGCTGGCCGTAACTGGCAATCAGCGAGGCTTCGGTAGCGGTGCGTTTGGGACCGCCCCCCATAGCCATCTGCGACACCTGCAAGCTCTGCTCTTCGTACATGGCGGCATCGCGCTCCAGGCCCAGTTGATCCTGCGGCAGCGCCCCCCAGCTTAACTCCTTGAAGCTCTGGTTAACGTCATCGACCCAGATGATCTCTCCATCCTTGCCGGTTTCCAATGTCTGGGCGATATCGGCGTTATTATCGCGCTCCCGTCTCGATCCCAGCAGGATGCGCGGATAACGCTTAAGCAGATCGGCACGGCGGGACACCGACTCAATGATGAGCTTCTGCAGATCTTCGGCGTATGCCATCGGCGGCTGGCCGTAGAACGACCCCTGACTCTGATCGAACTTCAAGGGGATGTAAGGAAAACCCCCCTGCACCAGAAACCCCTCCTCCGGCTCGTACTCGCCGGTCATCAACATTTCGCCGGTAAAGGGGTCTTGCTCCATCACCGGCTGCATCGCCCGCATCGGATGCTCGACATCTTCTATCGGATCTTCGACACCGGGAGCGAAGGTATAGCGCCGGCGCTTCATGCGGTCATGGACCTCATACAGCACCGTCATCTCGCCCATGCTCTTAGCCTGGTTGAGCGCTTCTTTTTCGCCGGCGGTATCGATCCCAGACAACTCCTTGAGAAAACCGTCTGCCACCTCTTCATTGCCGTCCGAAGGCTGGATCTGACGACGGTTCACGAAGCGCTCGTCCTTTTTCACGTACTCTAAAGGCACCAGCATCTTTTCGATTATAAACCGCGCATGGGAGAGCTTGTGCGGCGGCGTCAGCGGATCGACAAAGATGTTGAAGGGGTTAATACGATGGATGTAAGGAAAATCGTTCGACAGCGCGTCATTAATGGTGTAAGGCGCGACGAGATCATCATCACCGGGAGGATTGTAGCCGCATTTGAGCCAGCCAATGTTGCAGAACAGCGCATCGAATATACACTGCTGCACTTCGGCCTTGGTATTCATCTGCTCAAGGGCGGCATTTGCCACGCGCTCGAGAATATCAGCGGCAAACTCGTAGTCCGGCTCTTCGACATGAAAAAACATATGTGGATAACGAAACGAGATCGAAGCGATGATCTGCCGCGACAAGGGATAGAAGCGCGACACCCGCACCACCTGGTCAGCGGGCAGCGAACCGATCTCCATCTCCATATCGTACGCCTTCAACAGACGCTTCCAGACCTTATGGCGCTCGCGCATGTAGGTCTGGCTGTTTTCGATACAGCCGGTCCAGAAATCTATTTCCTTTTTCTTCATTTTGGCTTTGGCGTACCGTTAAACCCTTTACTGTTATTTTTGCGCGTCACCTTCTTGCCACTGCGTTTGGCGGCACGGTCAGCGGCGGCGTAGCCTTGCGGGGTATAGGCGTAATGCTTGCCTCCCACCTTAGGCATTACTTTTTCCCCTTTTTGCCCAAAATATCCGCATTGACGGGGGCTGGCTTTGCCCGCCGTGCCGGTTTGCTGCTCTTGCTGCGTGTCGGGGCAGGGGTGCCATTGAATTTCATCATTTTACTCCTGGTTATGCCGTTTGGTAGCGGCTTTTGCGATTTTTGACGTTACTGCTCAACTGATCCAGCAGTTCCTGCGCTGTTCCCGTGGGGTCATCCGACTCGACGCGGAACGGTTTATAAACATGCATCATGGCGTATCTAAGTTCATCTGCGGCATGATCTTCGGCCTTGGTGTCGAGATCTTCGGGGTTAGCCGCAGCTCGCGGCAAAGACGGTACGGTCCGCATCAAATTGTCGTTCCATCCAGCAAAACAGTAGAAACGCTCGTTGAGCAGAGCATCGTTGATCACCCGCCAGCCGTTGACTCGATCATTATTAGCCCTGGTGAGCCACAATCCATGCTCCCCGAACACATCAGCGGGAGAATGATTCATAACTTCAGTGAGGCGGCGCTTAACGAAGATCGACGGATCGGCATAAATCACCGATGGTCGCCGTCCGTCAGTAAACGGAGAGCCGTCTATAAGCTCATTGATATTCTGCGCGTGCTGCGAGGCGGTAGCGTTGGCACGGTAGTATTCACTCAACCGATAGACGTTATCGTCATGGTCAACGCTGTAAAGACCGAAACTGGTAGGTGCGGCCTCGCCGTAATCCAGCGCTCCAAACAGCGGCCAATGCGACGGCACCTGAAAACTGGGAACGGCGATACGGTCGTTGTTCCACAAGCCGAAAAAGGCTCCGACAATAGCGTCCCAATCCCCTTCAAGCCAGGCTTTGACCAGCTGCTTGTCGCCTACCGACTTGAGGCGCTCGACGTACTGCGGATCATTGTCCAGCAAAATACGGTTGTCACTAAGCAAACTACGGACATACATGCGCTGCATATTATCCGCACCAGTGATCAGATGCCCCTCTTCGCCGGCGTCAATAAAGTAACTCTTGACGGCGTTATGGCCGGGACCGCCGGGATTTCCAGTACTTCTAATGCGCTTATTGGAAATATCATGGGCTGAACGCAGACACGCCTTAAGTCGGTGATAAGGCTTGAGATCGGACCATGAAGTCAGCTCGTCCCAGCCAATCCAGGTATACTGATGACCCTGGTAATGATCGGCATCGATCTCCGACTCGATATGCCGCATCTTGAGGCTGGCCCCGTTGGGAAACTGCCAGGTATGGGAACCGACCTTATACTCAGCACCGGGGAAAAGTTCGTGATAAATGACCCTGGAGCGTTCCACCAGCTCATCGAGCTCAGGGTAGGTACGGCGAAACAGCACCCCGCGCCAATGCTCCCCATGCTGCTTTACGTCCGAAGCAAAATCCCCCAGCAGAAACTCGCTCTTACCACCCCCACGCGAACCGCCAAAGAACAACTCGTCCACGAAACTGGCACGAATCGCCTTTTCCTGTGGTCCGGGTTGGGGTTTCCAGGTCATTTTTTAGACTTCCCCTTATGCAACTCACCCAGCGCCTCAGAAAAGGCGCCTGCTAACCCACTTGCCTTCTCAATCCCTTTGTCTATGCATTCCTGGTCACCGACCGCGCACCTCGTCACAGCAAACGCATCCTTACGTTTTTGAAATGCCTCATCTTGGGCCTCCTGTTCGTTAAGATGAACCAGCTCTTTGCCTTCTTTACGAATAGTCGGAATTATCCACACAACAGTGCTATCCATAGATGATCCGTCAGGCTGGGTAAAAGTTTCTTCACCAGTCACTGTGCTGGTATACACAGAGCCTTGACCGCCATGAGGCATTTGCTCAGATACTTCAAACTCATACGGCTCTTCTTCGCCCGCAATCGGCCGTTTTACCCAAGGCACTTTTATAAACTCTTTGACCAGTTTCGGGTCACTGCTATTCATCACAGAATCCATGAAACTCTGTGTTGCCCGCTCTCCAGCAGTCCGCCTGTCAAGATCCAGAACCGATTGCGGCATTATATAACCTCAATCAACTCAGCGTTGGAGATCTCCATAGTCTTATTCTGAACAAGCCACTCCTCATACGTCTCTGCCCGTGGAGGGATATTAGGCCCAACCAACTCATGGGTATGCTCCACCTTGATGCGATCATCCCCCACCTCAATACGTATCTGATCCATCACCTTGAGCCGCAAAGCGACCCTAGGCTCAGGGATATGCTCAAACATATCCGACAACACCCGCACACGCTCCTTGCGGTCAGCAAGACGGATATCGTCAAAATTATTGCGGTAGATCTCTAACTGCCGCTCATACTCACGCTTAAAGTCCGCATCCCGCTTCCACACATTAATCGTGTTCTTGGTGACCTTGAGCTGGTCCGCAATCTGCTGGGATTGGCGATGGCGGGAATAACGATCCAGTATCATCATCTGAATCGCCTCCGCATGTTGGTCACGTAGCTTCATCTCAATAACTCCATACCCACGGACGCGGGGCATGAAACTCCGCCCCCAAATCGTCCAGATGCACAAAACGCCCGTCCCCACGCTGCTGAATGCCAATGCCGGTAAACCCTAACTTTGCCGCCAAGGCCAACAACTCATACGCCGCAGCCCCCGCCAGCGCCACATCCACCGCCCGCCCATATGTATGCGCCCCAGGAACATCCTTCTTCAACTCCACCGGATGCTGCGGCGAACGATACCCCGACGTAATCCGCAACGGACCAAGCTCGTCACGCAACTTCTGAACTCGATCCATAAACTGCGGAGACATATCACATACCCCAGTCTCACTGCAAGCCAGTTCAGCTGGACGGAAATTCGGCCAGCGCTCATACGACCAGTTATCAACAGTATATTCCATCACCACAACAATAAAAACACCGAGAGGGACCACACCCAGCCCCCCCCGGCAGAGGAGGAAAACACCAAAACCCAGTGCAATGAGCAATCGTAACCCATCCCACACAACCCAATAGTAGCTTTATCACAAAAATAGGGCAAGCACGCTAAAACCTACCCCCCCTTGTACATTGCCCAAAAAAAACAGCCGCAAATAAACGCCATTGTACAACCCAAACAAAGGACCACTAACTACAATGTGGAAGGACCAC
>VTLG01017100.1_pt1 | contig 12176 bp, 20 predicted proteins | sample 4694571 | NCBI WGS metagenome assembly VTLG01 (sample SAMN12604809, study PRJNA352737) | marine metagenome | biome: ENVO:00000447; feature: ENVO:00000209|ENVO:00000569|ENVO:01000036; material: ENVO:00002151; isolation source: viral sequences binned using virsorter ... | reverse complement strand
ATAACGCAGCCCATTCTTCTTAATTAACAACATGAATTACGCATCAAAAACTAAGGACAACCTCATTAAAATCCTTGACATGAAAGATAGAGAATACACTGATATTCTTTCATCTTCAATAACATGGGCTAAAGAGAATGATGACCTTAAAGATCAACAACTGATTCTATTCTGGTTGTTATTTATTATTGCAGGTTTGGGCTTTAGTTTTTAATTAACATCACAATCGAGTGGCATGTTGTTATTATTCCAAGAGATTCTTGATTCACGGTAATAACAACTGTAAGTCCACTAACTAACAACAATTAGATTCCATTTTTGGTGTATTGTTGTTATTCCTGATCCTATAGTTTAACGGTTAGAATGTTAGCTTGTCACGCTAATGATGAGAGTTCGATTCTCTCTAGGATCGTAATCATGCAGTAATGTGTGATTAATTGTTCACTTATTTAATTCAACTTATGTCTGAAAGTTTAGTTTATGATGTAATTAAAGATCAATATGATGTTGATACTTTACGTGATATATCTGAACATGGTTGTTCATCAGGAGTAGCAACTAATCACATTTATTATTATCAAACAAGTAAATTCTTTGATCAATATGAAGATGAAATAGTTGACTACTTAAGTGATAACTTCGGTGAGGAATTTCTTGTCGATATGTTTACAGACGCTAACGCATCCTTAACTTTATATAAGAATGGAATGTGTTGGTGTTATATTGAATGTATTGCTGGTCAAATTGTTGAGGAATTTGAATCAACAACTTGCGAGGAATTATCTGATTTATGTAACACTGAATGGGGTAAATCTCACCTGGAGATTATAACAGTATGACAACATTAATTATATGGGTATGTTTAAGCATACTCATTTTTATTATCCTTAAAAACATACATCAAAACTATTAAATTATGCCAACTGAGTTATTACTTAAGATCTATAAGAAAGCAAAGATAAGTAAAACTAATAAGAAGGTAATTTATCCACCAATTCGTAAACATTATAATCATTACTTATTCGGTTAATTCACAATAACGAGGCTAAATCAAGGACGCACTATGAAATACAAAGTCGTATTAACAATTGAAACTAAATCTAATCCTATCGTTTTTATGGATTTCATTAAAGCTAGAATCAAGGACGTACTACCAGTCCTATCTCTTAATTACCATGTAATTGAAGATAGAGAAACAACAGTTGAACATCATGGAGGTACTCAAGATGAGAACTGAATTAATTAAATCACTATTAGCACATGCACATGGGGAAATCTCCTATCATAAAGCGAACGTTAATGTTTACTTCAATAATCCTGCTGGGATTGGTGAACATTCTGACATTATGGGCGCTATCACAAATGAATTAGAACGCATTGCGTATTATGAAGATCAAGTTGAAGTAATAGAAAAACATTTTAAATCCTAAACCACTCACACATTTTAATCATGCTTAAGCCAACAACTAACTACGAATTCTATTTTAGAAATCCATCCTTAATGTATTGTGCAGATCACGATGCTTTAAGAATATCGGATGACTTTGAAGATAGTGTTCATCTTTTAGGTATAGAAAAGGATGACATGAACACCTTTATAGAAAGGTATTTTGAATATGTACTCAAACAGTCAAAGAATTCCAAATTGGTTAAAGCATTCAAAGAAGCAACCAAAAAGGAAACTGAAACCGCAAGCAATGCGGCAAGCGAAAGCTAGAACTAAATCTCTTATTAAATACTTAAATTCACAATAACTAGCCATGAAGTATCTTGTTACTTTAAAAAGTGGTCGTAACTTCGTCTTGAATTCAGGATATGATGTTTACGAAGCAGCCTATGACGCTTATGATGAAGCATGTCTACATGACGATTACCTTGTAAATGTGGAGCCAATTGATGACTAAAAAGAAAGAACCATACTTTCCTAACAATTGGAAAGCACTCAAGGACGCACCAGCCGAAGCATTTGACTCAATAGAGTTTGATGAATTCATGGATTGGAAGATCTCAGGCTGGGAGATACCTTCATCAGTAGCATGTGTTATTCGTGTACATAATTACAGAACTAACAAGGTAACTGAACATATTTATAACAGATTAAGTGCTGGGGAAAGAAAAGCCAGGGAACTTATGTTAAAAGGTGAAAGTGAATTCGTAGTATGTACTAAGGATCAAGTCACACAAATGATACCACAACATTGGGAGGATGATGACCATGACGAGAACTAGTGAAGATGTATACACATATGCAAAACAAGCTTTAGATTTAATAGAACAAAGAAAAGAAGATCCTAATTATGAAGAGCTAAAAGGCTTATTGATTGACCAAGTTAATGATGAGCTACATGACTATGCAAATTCCACAGTACCTAATTGATGAACAAGTACAGCTTGAAAGGACTCAAGTAAATCAAGGACTCAAGAGTCTAACAGATAATACTATTAAGCTTGAGAATAAGAGTTATGCATCAGCTTCCGTTTATGGTATAGCATCAATAGACTCTCTATTACCTGCCCTAGTAAAACGAATTGAGGATACTAATAACCGGATAAATGAGGGTAAAACTGGTGTAGCCTTCAAGGATATACACAGATACCTTAGTAAATTAGAGCCACTAGCGGCTGCTGCAATCGCTTGTAAGCTCACCTTTGATAAGGTCTTTAGCTTCAAGGAAGGTAGTAATTATGCGGTCAATGTATGCGATTCTATAGGCCATGCAGTAGAAGATGAATGTCAGATAAGACATTATGAAGAGCATTGTCCTGGCTTATTAGAAACACTTAAGAAAAACTATTGGCATAAATCCTGCGGTACACAACAAAAGATTGTAGTGATTCAAACATTAATGAATCGTTATGATGTTAAACAATGGAAACCATGGGGTAGAGCTAATCGTGTTAAATTAGGTGGCTGGTTATTAGATTGTATTATGGAATCTAGTGGTTGGTTTGAGAAACTAATGATGCAAGAGGGTAGAAGAAGAGTTACTTATGTTTTACCTACTGCTGAGTTTCTTGATATCAAGGACCAGGTACTATCAACTGCTGAATTATTCTCTCCTCTAGCTTGGCCAATGCTAGTCCCACCAAGGGATTGGAGTAACGATGAACCAGGTGGATACATGCTTAATGAAGTCATGCGTGGACATGATTTAGTAAGGCGTGGCGATCACTTATGTATACAGGGAGAAACACCACTAGCCTTCTTAAATAAAATACAGAAGGTAGGATATAAACTAAATCCCTTTATAGTTGAAGTCGCTGAGACTTTACAGAAGAAAGAAATTAGTGTTGGTAAATTCCTCCCTATTATTCATTACGACCTACCAGTTAAACCTCCTGATATAGCAGAGAATTCAGAATCTCGTAAGGCTTATAGAAGGAAAGCTGCGGAAGTATTGAATAGACAAGCTCAAGAAACTAGAAGGTCATGCCGAACACGTATGACTATGGAAGCTGTAGAGAGGTTTAAGGATCGTGAGAGGTTTTATATACCTTGGTCTTTTGACTATAGAGGTAGGGCTTATCCTATACCCGCATTTCTCACACCACAAGATACTGATTTCGGTAAATCACTTTTGGTCTTCGCTGATTCAGCTACTGTCACACCTGATGCTCATAAATGGTTAGCCTTTCAAGTGGCTACTACTTATGGTCTTGATAAACATACATGGGATGAGAGACAACAGTGGGTTAAGGATAACTTATTCACAATAACACGTGTCGCTCAAGACCCTATAAGATATCTTCCTGATTGGGAAGCAGCGGAAGAGCCTTGGCAATTTTTAGCTGCATGTCGAGAATATTATACTATATGTATAGAACAATCCAGGAATACAACATCCCTATGTGTAGCAACAGACGCTACATGTAGTGGTCTCCAGATCCTTGCAGGATTAGCAATGGACCGTAGTACAGCACAACTCGTCAATGTGTTGCCTTCTGATAGACCACAAGACGCATATAAAGTTGTTGCGGAAAAATGTAAACCTAACTGTCCAGATTCTATTAAAGAATACATGGATAGAAAGGTAGTCAAAAGGACCGTGATGACCATACCATACAATGCTAAACCATTCTCAAATAGATCGTACATCAAGGACGCATTGAAAGAGAAAAATGTAGAGGTTTCTAAAGATGATCTTACTTTAACTGTTAGAGCTGTTAGGGATGCTATGAATTCCGTAGTGCCTGGACCAATGGCAGTTATGAAGTGGATTGAAGATGAAGTCTCTAAAGCTATCAAACGTGGAGCTACTAAGTTAGAGTGGAGAACACCATCTGATTTTGTTGTCTGTCAAAAGATAATGAAAAAGAATTTAGTTACCATAGAATTGAAACTACTTGGTAGATGTCAAATGAGAGTAGCTACTGAAGATAGCACTAAAGTAGATAAAACTAGACATAAGGCTGCTACTGCACCTAATCTAATTCATTCTCTAGATGCATCACTACTACATCTTAGTGTTGAACGATTTGATAAACCCATAGCATTGATACACGATTCGGTATTATGTAGAGCTACAGATATGAGTCTTCTTTCGACTATTGTTAGAGAGACATATATGTACCTATTTGCCGAGCGTAATTACTTACAGGACTTTGCTCAACAGATAGGAGCAGAGACTGAACCACCGATCATAGGAGATTTAGAACCCTCCAATGTGATTGACTCAACTTATTTTTTCTGTTAAATGCACCACTATTCGTTATTCGATAGCTTTTTCTCACCACCTACTATAGTTGTTGTCTCAGAAGAGAGACTAAAGAAGGCAGAGCAAGAGCAAAAGCAAAGACAATTAAACTCACTTGATGAGCGCATTAAGCAACTCACTGAATACAGGGCTGAACTATCTAAACAGCTAGAACCTCAATCACTTGAGGAGGCATTGACTGGTGAGTAGAACTATCCACAAGACTGACAAACCTGTTGTACTTGAGGGATTCCAGGCAATACTAGCACCTAGTAAGTTTGGTTATTCACTCTCGGCTGTTGTTGATAGTAATATTATTGACAAATTAGAAACAGAACGTACTGATGTCCTTAAATGGGCAGAGTCTAAACTAAAGAACCCTAAGAGATCTACTCTCAAACCCGAACCTTGGGAAGAGGTAGCTGAAGGTAAATATAAAATAAAGTTCTCATGGAATGAGGACAATCGCCCGCCCGTGGTAGACACAGAAGGGACACAAGTTACAGATGCAAAAACACCGCTATATGCAGGATCTACGGTTAAACTTGGTTTCTATCAAAAGCCTTATATCCTCAGAGATGGAGTTACCTATGGTAGTTCTCTCAAGTTGGTTGGTGTACAAGTTATTTCAGTAAAAGGTGAAGCTGGTGTAGATACTGGAGATTTAGACGCTACTGAAGTAGCAGAACTATTTGGTACTACCTCTGGCTATAAAACCGCTGATCCTAACGTAACACCTACCACCAATGCAGAAGACGAAGAAGACTTCTAAAGAAGAATCTTTAGCGTGGGCTAAGAAAGCCTTTGCTGAATTAAAAGAAAGTAAGAACATTAAATTCAGGTCTAAACTTGAAGAAAATATCGCTAATTTACTCGAAGGTTTGGGAGTATCTTATCAGTATGAGTCTGAGAAACTTAGTTATACAATTGAGCACACTTATACTCCTGATTTCGTTCTCCCAAATTATACTTACCTTGAAGCAAAAGGATACTGGGATCCAGCCGACAGACGCAAGATCCTTGCAGTTAAGAAAGCTAACCCAGAAATAGATTTAAGGATGATATTCCAATCACCTTATAATAAAATTTCAAAAAAATCTAAAACAACATATGCTAAATGGTGTGAAAAACATGACATACCATGGACTGCATACCATGATATACCTATTGAATGGTTGGTCTAATGACCGAATCAGAATTCGTTAGGCACATGCCTTGCGAGAATTGTGGCTCATCTGATGCAAACTCTTTGTATACAGATGGGCATACTTACTGTTTTGTCTGTCACAATAGAACAGACGATAATGATGTTATTCACAATAACAATATGTCGAAATCAGTATACCTTACTGGATCAGCCGAACGGTTGCATAAAAGGAATTTATCTGAGAAGACTAATAAGTTTTATCAAATATATGTAGATGGGAATGAATTAAAGTTTCCATACTATGATGAATCAGGTGTACTTAAAGGTGTAAAAACTAAAACAAAGCAAAAAGACTTCAGATATGAAGGAATTTCCACTGATACCTTATTCGGTCAGCATCGTTTTCCTAGTACTGGTAAACGTATTGTTGTTACTGAAGGTGAACTAGATGCTGCGTCTTGCTACGAAGCTATGGCAGGGTGGCCTATGGTATCCTTACCTCATGGTGCTGCATCTGCCAAGAAAGACATACAAAAACAAATACCACTCTTTCAAGGATATGATGAAATCGTATTATTCTTCGATGGTGACGAGCCAGGGCGTAAAGCAGCGGAAGAAGCAGCAACGTCGTTACCACCTGGCAAGGTCAAAATTGCTAGGCTTGAAGGGTATAAAGACCCCTCAGAGGCTTTACAAGCTAACGATGCTGAAGCGATTCGAAAGGCTATATGGGAGGCTAAACCATTTAGACCTGATGGTATTGTCGATGGAAAATCGTTACTCGAAATCGTCACAACTCCGCAGACACCGTATGACCACGAGTATCCCTTCGAAGGACTCAATAAGAAACTACACGGGATTAGGTACGGCGAACTTGTCACATTTACTGCTGGCTCTGGCTCAGGAAAAACCAGCATTATGCGTCACATTGCAGCTGACCTCCTCACCAAAGGGGAATCAGTTGGGATCCTGGAGCTTGAAGCAAGTAATAGACGAACCGCATTAGGTTTAATGTCCAATGCCGTAGGTAAAAATTTACAAATTGGAGAACATGATGAGCAACAACTCAAGGACGCTTTTCGTGATTCCATTAATAATTGGAATCTTTACTTATTTGACGGCTTTGGTTCTTTTGATCCTGACGTCATTTACAATAGGATCGAATACCTTGCCAGTGGATTGGAGTGTCGTGTTATATTCCTAGATCACCTGAGTATATTATTATCAGGACTTGACGGGGATGAACGTCGCATGATAGATTCAACTATGACCAAGTTAAGGTCACTAGTAGAACGCACTGGTATATCGTTATTCTTAGTATCACATTTAAGGAGAAGTAGTAATGATAGGGCTTCGCACGAAGAGGGAGGTAGAGTTAGCCTGTCCTCACTTAGAGGATCTCACAGCATTGCTCAAATATCAGATTCAGTTGTTGCCCTCGAAGTCGATCAGCAATCCAACTCTGAGAGAAAACTTACGACTGTTAGAGTGCTTAAAAATCGCTATTCAGGCGAAGTTGGAGTAGCTTGTGAATTATATTATGATTTAAACACATGTCGCTTTATAGAACATGAAATTACGGAATCACCAATTTTCAACCCGGCCACAGATTTTTGATGGAGGTTATGAACATCCATGGTATAAATTTTTAAACAGACCAAACCCACCAACAGAAGAGGCAGTTAAACGTGCCAAATTTAAAGACAAAACATACAATTGGTCCCCAGATAATAGATCTAGAAACAAACGGACTACTAAATGATGCTACCCGTATCCACTGTGTTGCTATCCATGATATCGAAAGTGGACAAACCGAGACGTTTAATGATGAATCACCTGGAAAGGGTATGTCATCACCTATCACTAGGGCAATCACAACTATCGAAATGGCTGATACGATTATCGGTCATAATATCGTCAGTTTTGATCTTCCTATTATTAAAAAGCTTTACCACTTTTTTAGTCCCGTTGGACGCATTGTTGATACTTTGCTTTTATCTAGGCTGTATCATCCTAACCTACTTGAAATAGATAAGAAAAGATGTTGGAATCATATGCCCTTACAATTATACGGACGTCATAGTTTAGAAGCATACGGATACAGGTTGTCAGAATACAAAGGGAACTTTGGAAAGACTGCAGACTGGTCTAAATGGTCACAAGAAATGGAAGACTATTGCGTTCAAGATGTTGTAGTTACAAACAAACTATGCAATCATTTCCTCCCTTACCTGAATGGATCACGTTAGAACATCAGGTAGCAGAAATATTAACACAACAGGAGATTCATGGATGGTTCTTTGATGAACCAGCTGCACGGAAACTTGAATCAGCTCTCAGACGAGAGTATGAAGATACTACGCAGCTATTACGAAACAGGCATCCTTTCGTCAGAGGATCAGAATTTACTCCTAAACGATCTAACAAAAGATCGGGATATATCGAAGGTGCCACATTAACAAAATTAAAAGAATTTAATCCCACTTCAAGGGATCATATATCGTGGATCTTACAAACACATTATGGTTGGACGCCTTCATCAATGACGAACTCAGGGAAGGCGGTTATCGACGAGATCGTATTGAAAGAACTTGGGACGGATATAGCTCTACAGTTCTTGACACTACTGGATCTGACAAAAAAGCTTGGGATGATATCCGAAGGCGTCAACGCATGGCAGAAGCTTGTTACGACCTGTAGTAGGATTCACCATCATTGTTCAGTAGCAACAGCTACATTTAGATGCGCCCACCGTACTCCAAATCTCGGACAGGTGCCTAGTGATGAAAGGTTTAGACGTTTATTTACTGCTACTCCAGGTCAAAGATTGGCTGCTGCTGATCTTAGCGGGATTGAGCTTCGTATGCTTGCTCACTATCTCGGTAGATTTGACGGAGGGCGATACGCTAGAGTGCTTCTCGAAGGGGACATACACCAAGAGAATGCTGATAAAATTGGAGTCACTCGCTCCCAAGTAAAAACAATTTCGTATGCCTTTCTTTATGGGGCTGGCGATATACGTATAGGACATTCTTATGACAAACAGCTTTCCGAGGACAAGGCGAGAAAAAAAGGTAAAGAGATCAGAAAAGCTTATATCGAAGCTATCCCAGGACTTAAAGAACTTCTGGAGGCGGTACATAAGGCTAGTGAGAGAGGGTACGTTTTAGGACTAGATAAGAGAAAAATATTAGTAGATAAGAAACATAAAAGTTTAAACTACCTTTTGCAAGGGTCGGCTGCAATCGTAGCAAAAAAATGGATGGTTATAACTAATGACCATATCAAAGAAATGGATTTATGCTGCCATCAGCTCGCTTTTATTCACGACGAGCTGCAGTTCGAATCCAAGCCAGAACATGTTGATGATCTCAAATGTCTTCTTGTTCTCTCCGCTGCTGAAGCAGGTGAGTATTACAATATGCGAATACCCGTAGCTGCTGAAGCAAAGGATGGCCTTAACTGGGCCGACACACACTAATTTATGAAAATACTATGTGATGCGGACTTCATCGTCTACAAAGCATGTGCGGCTGCGGAAAGTGAAGTGGACTTTGGTAACGATGTTATCCTTGTCACTTCTAATTTTAGCGACGCATATAATGCATCAAAGCGAGAGATTACCAAAATTGGAAACAAACTTGGGACATTCTCTTCTATAATACTGTTCTTTTCTGACAGTATAAATTTCAGAAAAAAAATTCTACCTGAATATAAAGGCCATCGAAATCGTAAGAAACCGTGTGGCTATAAACGTGTTATCAATGCATTAAAAGAAGAGTATAAGGTTATTATTAAACCTGGACTCGAAGCTGATGATAGTATGGGTATTTATGCTACTAAATATCCTGGTAATATCATAGCTTCACCTGATAAGGATATGAGACAGATACCAGGTAGATTATATAACTTTGACGAGACTTTCACAATAACACCAGAGCAAGGTGCTAAATGGCATCTAACTCAATCCATGTCAGGAGATCAGACTGATGGTTATTCCGGTATACCTGGTATTGGCGTTAAAAGAGCCGAAGCTCTCTTTAAAGAAAAAGGATGTTCGTGGAAGACAGTAGTTAAAGCTTTTGAGGAAAAAGGTTTGACGGAAGAAGACGCATTGGTTAATGCTAGATTGGCTAGAATCCTTACCGCTGATGATTATGACTTCAAAAAAAAAGAACCAATACTATGGTCCCCCTCCTCCAGTTACAGAGTTAACGATGGAACAGGATCTCAAAATGAGACTAATTGAAGACAGATTAAATAGTGGTGAGGTTGATATCAAAGACCTTGCTATTGTCTTCATAGCTCTTCAAAAGCAGAACTTTGCTCTAACTAATTCACTCTTAAATTTAATTGACAAATGGCCAAAGGTCCAACCTACTATCAACGAGGAACTATCGATGTTTGGGATTTTATTAGAGAACAAAGACTAAACTTTCACCTCGGTAATGCTATAAAGTATATTTGCAGAGCAGGATATAAAGATGATAAAATTAAAGATTTAGAAAAAGCTATTCACTATCTAGAAAACGAACTCCACCATGCAGAAAACCTTCTTATCGAAGCAAGCGAAGGAATTCCGATACAAATACGGGATCCAGAATTCACCAGTGAGGAAAGCTACCTCATATCAGAAAAATCTGATTGTTGAGGAGTATGCTGAATTCATTGAAGCTGATGGCATGTTATATAGAGATAACGATCAATTCAGGGTAGAAACCTTGAAGGAATTAGCTGATTTAGTGTATGTATGTTATCAATACGCTGAGAACATGGGCTGGTCTTTAGATGAAGCGCTAGATAGAGTACATAAAAGTAATATGTCCAAGCTCGGAGAGGACGGTAAACCAATATACCGAGAAGATGGAAAGGTTCTCAAAGGACCAAACTATAAACCACCTAGTCTTACAGATTTAATCTAATGTCAGAACTTATCTCCCGCACTGGTCGGGTCCAGCAATGGCTGGATAACCCAGAATCAAGACTTCCAGTGAGTTGTACTGTCTTTGTCGTTGAGGATTCCATGGAGGGTCCAGAGGGCATAGAGGCTAGCTGGAGATTTGCGTCACATGCCTTGAGACATGGGGCAGGGTGTGCAGTACACCTATCTAAACTCAGACCTAAAGGTCACGAGAATGGTAAAGGTTTAACAGCCAGTGGTCCAGTCTCATTTGCAAAAATTTATTCAGTATTAAATGAAACACTTAGAAGGGGTGGGCATTATAAGAACGGCGCGATTGTTGCCCATCTTGATATTAACCACCCCGATATTCTTGAGTTCGTGCAGCTTCCAAGATCTGATGCTCCGTGGATTAAACGTACCGTCGATCTCGACGCCGGACTTTGGAACTCCGCAGATGCCAGAGTTAAAGATGCCATCCTCTACGGGATTAAATCCGGAGACATCTGGCTTAACAAAATAAAATACAAAGATGGCAAAAGAATTTATGGAAACGTGTGTCTTGAGGTTTACCTGCCCTCACGAGGAACATGCTTGCTCCAGCATGTTAATTTGTCAGCCTGTAGTTCACGGGACATACAAAAGGCTTTCGCTCAAGGTATGTCCGAGTTGTGCGATCTCCATGGCAGAACAGGCGTTGGAGGGACTGGAGAATACTTATCCTCGGATAAAGATAGGCAAGTCGGACTCGGAATGCTTGGTTTATCCAACCTCCTCAGACGATATGACGTAAAATATAGTGAATTTGGTGATGCTTTAGAAGCTGTTAACACTGAAAAACCTTATCACAATAACGCGAATGCCCTGGAATTAGCATCTTCTTTACGAGATGGTGTACAAGGCGCAGCATATATAGCAAAAAATAATAATATGGTAAGAGCTTTTGCTATAGCTCCTACTGCCTCCTGTTCATATAGGAGTAAAGACTTGGATGGCTATACAGCCACGCCGGAAATAGCACCTCCAATAAGCCGGACTGTTGATCGTGACAGCGGAACTTTTGGAGTACAAACATACGAATACGGCGATGTAGAAATCGCTAGTGAAGTTGGTTGGGATGCCTATAAAAAGGTAGCCGATCAAATAATGATTTTATTAGAAAATACAGGACTTCTTCACGGCTATTCATTTAATAGCTGGAGTGATGTTGTGACATACGACAGAAACTTCGTGGAAGAGTGGTTATTCTCACCCCAGACCTCCTTATACTACTCCCTGCAAGTAATGAGTGACACACAAGATAAAACAGATGCGTATGCAGCATTAGATAAATCGGAAGTCGATGATTACTTACAGGATATTCTCGGAAACGAGCCAATAACCTGTGATTGTCAAGAATGAGAAAACATCCTTATACAAAATTAATGGACCGCAA
>VTLG01012560.1_pt1 | contig 12177 bp, 10 predicted proteins | sample 4694571 | NCBI WGS metagenome assembly VTLG01 (sample SAMN12604809, study PRJNA352737) | marine metagenome | biome: ENVO:00000447; feature: ENVO:00000209|ENVO:00000569|ENVO:01000036; material: ENVO:00002151; isolation source: viral sequences binned using virsorter ... | reverse complement strand
TATATTTCGAACCATTTAGTGTAGATAACTATATTTTATCTAAGACTACTGGAGATAAAATTAATTTAAATAATAGTCAAGTTACTATTGCAGCTGGAAACAAGCAAATAGAAATTACAGGATTGGAAAATCAGGAACAGTATGTACTGACTGCTACTCTTAAGAGAACTAAGTTATCATCTAAGGAGAAAAGTATTACTAGATGTAGATCTTTAATTGTTGCTAAATCATCAGAAACTGGTGCTGGTATTGGAACAACTACATTTGATGATGGTCTTACTTATGATCGTACATATGGACTAAGAGTTCAGGATGAAGAAATTTCATTAAATTACCCTGATATTCATAGAGTTTTGGGAATATTTGAATCTAATGATAATAATGCAGCACAACTCCCATCAATAACAGTTAATAATGCTTCTGATGTATTCAATAGCAATAACGTTGTTATAGGTGAGCAATTTATAGGAAATAAGTCTGGTGCTCTTGCTAGAGTAGTTGTAGTTTCTAATGCTACTAAATTGGAATTTGTATATGAAAATAATAATGAATTTGAAATTGGAGAAACAATTACTTTAAAAACTTCTGGAATTGTTGCGGATATTAATATACTTCAAAAAGGAGATAGAAATATTGCAAAGAATTATGAGTTAGATCAAGGTCATAGAAAGGAATATGTTGATATTGGTAGAATTATTAGAAGGAAAAAAATTGATGCACCTACAAGACAACTTAAGATAATTTTTGATCATTATACTAATGTAGAAGTTGCTGGAACTATAGAGACAGTTTCTAGTTACACCGATTTAAATTATCGTACAGAAATCCCATTTGTTGTAGATGCAAGAGCATCAGACTTTATGGATCTTAGACCTAGAGTTGCTCCATATTCTGGTTCTGGATCACCATTTACGTTCAATAAGAGAGATTTTACAGCATCTGGAAATGAAAATTTAGCTACAAATCAAACTGTTATTGCTGATTATAGTTTCTATCTTGGAAGAAAAGATAGATTATATCTAACAAAAGATGGTACATTTGAACTAAAACAAGGAGAACCTTCATTACAACCTAGACTACCTCTTCCTAGTGATGATGGAATGGAAATAGCTAGATTTTCATTGAAACCATATATGCTCAAACCAAATAAGAGCATGATTACAGAAATAATACCTCATAGAAGGTATACGATGAAAGATATTGGTAGTCTTGAAAATAGAATTAAAAATCTTGAAGAATATACTACACTTTCTCTTCTTGAGACTGATACTAAGAATTTATCAATCAAAGATCCTAATACTGGATTGGATAAATTTAAGTCTGGTTTCTATGTAGATAATTTTAGAAATCATAATTCTCATGATTTTACTGGTGAGTCTAAATTTGATATTGATATTGCTAGAGCAGAATGTAGACCAAGATCTACAGAAAGAAATGTTTCACTAGTATTTGAAACTGAAGCTTCAACTTTAGATCCAATAAACACTGATTATAGGTGGACTAATTTTAACCTAGAATCCAATATAACAAAGAAAGGAACAGGATTAACTCTTGCATATACAGAAGAAGAGTTTTTAAATCAACCATTAGCATCAAGGGTTGAAAATTTAAACCCATTTGTTATAGCCAGATACACTGGTTCAATAGAATTAACACCTTCCACTGACTACTGGATAGATGAATTCTTGTCAGATACACCAGAAGTAATAAGTTTAGGTGATGATATTTTCCAAGCATTTGCTACTGTATTGGGTGTTGATGATAGAGAAAATGGTGGTATGGCATCTGCTATGTGGCAGACTTCTGATACTGTTTGGGGTGGAACCACTACAACTACGAGCACTCGAACTGAGGATATTGCTTTACAATTTAATACTGTAGAAAGAGGAGGATTTAATTCTCCAGGTTTAAGAGGAGATTGGCAAAGAACATGGGAACAAACTGGTACTAGAACTACTACAACTAGTACAACTACTCAAAGTGGTGAAGAGAGAGACTTTAACCTCGAATTATCAGCAAGAGTCGAAGAAACACAATTAGGCAATAAAGTAACTGGAATAGAGACTTTATTCCATTGTAGATCTAGGAATATTGAAGTATCTGGTACTAGACTAAAACCAAATACAAGATATTATGTCTTCATGGAAAATCAGAATGTAACTAGATTCTGTGTTCCTAAATTGATTCCTATTACAATGGTCAATGGATCATTTAGTGCTGGAGATATAATTCAAGATGTTGGAGTATCTGCAACAGTTCTTGGTCAAGCAAGTATATCATTTAGGGCAGCACAAGCAAATCATAAAATTGGAGAATGGAATAATCCATCACAAACATATGCTACTGAACCATACACACAATCTACCTTAGGTCCTACTTATTCATCTACAAGTAATACTATAAATGTAGATACATTTGATCTTGCTGATTTTAGAGCACAATCTCGTAGAGGTTTTATTAATAATGGAATGCAATTGGCAAATGCTGATGGAACAGCAGAGGCAACTGTAGCATTAACTGATGGTGAAATTGAACTTATAAGTGATGAGTTTGGTAATCTATTATTTTCTTTACATATTCCAGAACCTTCAGTTGAAACTAATCCTAGATTTAATACTGGTCTTAGTTCAATTAAAGTAACATCAAGTCCAACTAATGAATTGGTTCTTGATCCAGGAGAAGCATTTGCTGAGGCTCAATATCTTGCTGCTGGTCAACAAGTTAATAGTGTTCAACAAACACTTTCTATTAGAAATCCAGTTGTTGAAAGAGTACAAACAGCATCTAGACCATTAAGTAGAGTTGTTGCTAGTAGCAGTGGTGCTGTAAATAACTGGACTGATTCTCAAGTAGTTGGTGTAAGGGCAATTAATATAAGAGAAACTGGACCTTGGCGTGACCCATTAGCACAATCATTTATGGTTCCTGGTGATACACATCAAGATGGAGTATTCTTAACAGGTGGTGAATTATACTTCAAAACGAAGGATGATGATAGTGATGTAACTGTACAAATAAGAGAATTAGATGCTGCTGGAAGACCATCTGAAATAGTTCTTCCATTTAGTACAACTAATATTACTCCAGAAAGTGTTGCAACATCAACTGACGGATCAGTTGGAACTGGATTTACATTTACTACCCCAGTTTATTTGAATCCTAATGGAATGTATGCAATTGTTTTACTAACACCAACGATTGGATGGAATACATTTATAACAAGAATGAATGAACCAGATTTACTATCTGGTAGATTAAATGATAAGCAACCAACATTAGGATCACTGTTTAAGTCACAGAATAGTCAATTGTGGACAGAAAGTCAGCAAGAAGACTTGAAGTTTAAACTTAATAAGGCAAAATTTGTTACTGGAACCAATTCTTTGATATTGACAAATAATGACCTTCCTTTAGGGGAAATACGTAAACCAAATCCAATTACTGCTTATTCTAAGAGACAAACCGTTTCTATTGCTGCAACAACTAGGATATTTGAACAAGGAACTACTATAGAACAAACTGTTAGTGATGTAACTACTAAAGGTAGTGTATTTGCAACTGGTGGTCCTATTGATATTGTAGATGGACCAGGAATTGCTGTTACTTTCAGTCATCAAAATACTGGAATCGGAATTACTCCATTGGTAGGTAATCTTGAATATAGTAATGTTACATTTACATCTTTAACTGGATTTGGTCAAAATGCTAAGGCAACAGTAAGAGTTGCTGGTGGAACTGTTGATAGGATTACAATGACTGATGGTGGAACTGGTTATGCAGTTGGTGATGTATTAGTTTCAGGTAATGTTGGATTTACTGGTTCAGCAATACGTGCAGTTGTTGGGGTTGTTACTACAACTAATACAATAATTCTTGATAATGTGGAAAGTGCAACTCAAGTTGCAGGATCACCTGGAATACAAGCAGGTACAGCAGTAACACATTATTTGGGTAGTGGAGTTAAGAATAGTGTTGCAATTACACCTACAGCAGTAGCTAATGATGCTATTAGAGATGGTCTTACCTTGTTTGTTGACCATAAGAATCATGGTATGCATGGTGATAACAATAAGTTAAAAATTGAAGATTTTACAAGTGAATTTGCTCCTGTAACTTTACAAGAAAAAATTGATTCTGATACTACTGTAATTAAAGTTGATAATGTTGGTATATTAACTACATTTGAAGGATCACCTGTTGGTGCTGCAAATAGTGGATATGTTAAAATTGGAAAAGAACTTATATCATATGAGGCTACAAATATCTCAACTAATGAACTTACTAGTATAACTAGGGCAATTGATAATAGTTTGCAGTCCACTCACAATGCAAATGCAGATGTTGCTAAGTATGAATTCTCTGGAGTTTCATTGAGAAAAATCAATAAAACACACAATATTGATACTAGAACTAAGACATTTGATAATTATTATGTTAAACTTAGTGATAATGATAAGATGTTTGCTTTTACAAAAACAGGCGGTGGTAAGAACGTAAAAATTTCTCAAAACATTCCATTTGAAGCTATTACACCAAAAATAAACATAGCAACTCCAACTGGAACAAATGTTATTGCTAGAATGAAATCTACTTCTGGAACAAGTATTAGTGGATCAGAATCTTCCTTTAGTGATAAGGGATATGAACCAATAACACTTAATTCAATTAATATTTTAGACACACCAAGAATTGTTGCATCTAAAACTAATGAATATGAATTATTGAATGATTCAAGATCACTCGCTATTGAATTGCAACTAGCAACTGCTAATGAAGATGTTTCTCCTATGGTAGATTTGGATACTGCAAATATTATTGCTCATAGTAATATTATTGATAGTAATGTAAGTGATTACACTACAGACAATAGACCAAGAATTGTTGGTGAAGATCCAAATAGTGGAATATATGAAACTAAGAGAATAAATCTTGAGTTTGCTTCAAACTCACTTTATGTTCAATTTGATGGACATAGAGAAGCAAATGCAGACTTTAGGGTATTCTATCAACTCTTTAGAGATGATAGTCAAGATGCTCAACAAACATATGCTCCATTTAACACAGATGGTTCTTCCGACAAATTAGTAAATCCAAATAAGAAGGAAAATGGATTTAGTGAATATAAGTATACAATCAACAATACTCCACAATTTAATGGATTTAAAATTAAAGTTGTTATGACTTCTACTGATCAGGCAAAACCACCAAGATTAAAGAACTTTAGGGCAATAGCATTAAGAGCATTCGAAGTTGATTCATGACAAAGTACTTGAAAGTTGAATCTGATCCTAATTTGCTTAGGAATACGGATTCACAGGCTATTATTAATAGCAACTCAAATGAGTTTGATCAGTTTATGGAAGCATCAAGAAGAAAATATAATGAGAAAAGGGAAATAGAAACCTTAAAATCTGATGTAAATACCATGAAAAACGATTTAGATGAGATAAAATCTCTTTTAAAAAGTATTGTGCATAAATGAATTATAAATATCTAAGATAGATTCTAATTGATATAGTAATGGCAGCATATGTTAGTAACGTAGTAATTGATGCAGGTGCTGATTTTAACCAGACCTTCAATCTTGAGGATAGTAGTAATGCTCCTCTTAATTTGACTGGTTATACTGGATTTTCAAAAATGAAGAAGCACCCTAGATCACTTGGTGTTACTGCTACGTTCTCTGTTTCTTTTCCAGATAGATCAGCAGGACAAGTTAAAATATCATTAGCATCATCAACTACAGCTGGATTAAAACCAGGTCGTTATTGCTATGACGTATTAGTTTCTTCTGCATCTAGTATAAAAACTAGAATAGTTGAGGGAAGTGCAATTGTAACTGCTGGTGTTACCACAACCACAAGTTAAAAGATATGGCAGACATTAAAGTAAGAGTTGGATCACAAGATGCTATTAAAGTTTTATCGTCATTTTCTGGCGGTGGGGGAACTTTAGGTGCATCCAGTGATGTTGATATTTCAGGTGGATTATCTAATGGTATGGTGCTAGTTTATAATGCTTCATCATCAAAGTGGGAGGCCACTTTAGAATTAACCCCAGGTAGTACACAAAACTTGGACATCAACGGAGGTAACTGGTAGTCATGGCAAGTATTATAAGAGTAAAAAGATCGTCATCTGCAACCGCACCAACTAACGGTACTCTGAATTATGGTGAACTTGCTGCTTCATTTGGTGGTGGTACTCAGGCAAATAACGGTGAAAGGTTATTCATTGGTAATGCTAGTAGCAATCCAGTAATAATTGGTGGTGAATACTACACCGATTTGATAGCAAATGCACCTGGTGTTGTTGCTGCTGGTGCTAATGCTTCGACAGCATCTAATGGATTTATTCCTATCATGGATAGGGAGAGCTCTGGTAATCCAGGAGGTGGAGGACTTGTCAATAATCTACCAAGAGTTGATCAATGGAGTGTAGATAATTTAACACTTGATGGAAACGTATTATCATCTAACGATACTGATGGTGATATAATCCTTAGACCAAATGGTGCTGGACGAGTAATTATTGAAGATGAGAATGAACTAACTTTTGGTACAAGCGAAGATTCTAGAGTATATTATAATGAGACATCTTCCGATAAAGTACAAGTAGATGGTGCTGGTTGGGTATTCAATACAACAGTCGAACTAAATGGAGGTACTGGTGGATTCTCAGTTGATAATATTGGAATTAAATCAAATCAAATATTTTCTAAGTCTGGAGGAGGAAATACAATATACATTGACCCATATCCAGATGGTCTAAGTAGTGATGGTTTAGTTATTGTTAAAGGTAGTTTACAGGTAGATGGTACTACAACTACAGTTAATTCTACAAGTGCCACTCTTAACGATCCAATAATGAGTATTGGTGACGTTACTAGTACAGTGACTGTCATGGCAGCAGTTGCATCTGGTGTCTCTACTGTTACTGTAGATTCTATTGCTGGTATTAATACTAGTGATACTCTTGCATGTACAGGTATTGATGCTTCTGGTATTGCAACTGTTGCAAGTTATGATACTGGTACTAAAGTTGTTACTTTTACTGGAACAACTACTGCTGGTATTAGTACAACAACTCAAATAACAGTTACTCACGCATTTGATACCAATACTGACCGTGGTATTTCATTCCAGTATAATACTAGTACTGGTGCTTCTAATAATAAGACAGGTTTTATTGGATATAATGATAGTGCAGGAGAAAATAGTAATGCTCCAGCAAGATCTTTCACTTATATCCCAGAGGCAACTATTACAGGTAATGTTGTAACTGGTACAAGAGGTGTTTTGGATATTGGAGAGATCTACTTCCAAACTGGTAATTTTGATGCTACTGGTAATGGTATCGTTTATTTCGATACTTCTGGTAAAATGGTTGGTGCTGCTGCCACATCTTCTGGTATAACTACTTCCAACTATGTACTAACAACAGATGCCTCTGGCATACCTAAATGGACAACTACTCTAGATGGAGGAACCTACTAGCCCTATGAATAATGATGTTGATGTGAATGTTTTGGTTGGATTGTATAATCAAAAATTAGCAACCATAATGAATCAAAATGTTCTATTAGAAGCGAAAATTACTACGCTGAAGAAAGACTTTGAAGATGAGAAAAACCTTTTATTAAAGACTAATTTGGAATTACAACAACAATTGGATGCACTAGCAAATCCTAAAAAGAAAAAAGAGGTAGATTAATGGCAGGACATGCAATAGCTGATAGATATACTCTAAAACAGTATGCTCTACGAAGACTTGGGGAACCTGTCATCGAAGTTAATGTAGATGATGATCAAATTGAAGATTTGATGGATGATGCTTTGCAATATTTTCAAGAAAGACATTTTGATGGCATCGAAAAAGTATATCTAAAGCATGAACTTACTGCAGATGAAATAACTAAAATGAAGGAGTCTACAGCTTCTTCTGTTGGAATAGCAACTACTGCTGTAACATCTGTTACTTGGACAGAATCAAATAACTTTTTACAGTTACCAGATCATGTTATTGGAGTAGATAAAGTATTTAAAATGGATGCGAGTACGATATCCAGTGGTTTATTTAATATCAAATATCAAATCTTTTTGAATGATCTTTATTATTATGGTGCATTAGATTTGATGAACTATGCAATGACAAAAACATATCTAGAGGATTTAAGTAGAATTATTACTCCAGATACACAGATTAGGTTTAATAAAAGAAATAATAAATTATATCTAGACATTGATTGGAGTCAAACTCCAGATAATACTTGGATGATTATTGATTGCTGGAGAATATTAGATCCTTCAAAAAATGCAGATATTTTTAATGATTGGTGGTTAAAGAAATATTTTGTTGCTACCCTTAAGAGGCAGTGGGGTCAAAACTTAATTAAGTTTAATGGAGTTCTATTACCAGGTGGTGTTGCATTGAATGGTAGAGAAATATATGAAGATGCAATAAGAGAAATTGAAGTAATTGAAGAACAACTCAGGAAGGAGTACGAACTACCCCCTATGGATCTTATAGGATAATGTTATGCCACTCAATCCATATTTTTTACAAGGCTCTGCAAGCGAACAAAGATTAGTTCAAGACATTATCAATGAACAATTGAAAATGTTTGGGCAAGACGTTGTGTATATGCCCAGAAAGATTGTTAATAAGACAAATATTTTAAATGAAGTAACAGCATCAAAATTTGATGATGCTTTTAGATTGGAAGCATATCTTTTAAATTATGAAGGATTTGAGGGATCTGGAGATGTTCTATCTAAGTTTGGTGTACAAACAACTGATTCAGTAACTTTTGTAATATCCAAAGAAAGATATGAGGACTTTGTTAGTCCATTTTTATCTGGAGATCCAGAATTAGAATTAACTACTAGACCACAAGAAGGAGATTTAATATATCTTCCATTAGATAATACAATATTTGAAATTAAGTATGTTGAAGCAAAGAAACCATTTTATCAATTAAACAAACTTTATGCATATACGTTGTCTTGTGAGGTCATGGATTACGAGATTGATGATCAAATTGATACAAGTATCGAGGCAGTAGACAAGGCAGCAGTAGAATTTGGATATACTGTTACACTTGCTATGGTTGGTTTAGGTGCAAGTACTGCAACTGCTACTGTTCAGAAAGCAACAACACCTTCTGGATTAAGTGATGGGTATGGTATCGGAACGATGGATCTAATTAATGATGGATATGATTATACTGCACCACCATCAATAGGATTTAGTACTGCACCAACTTCAGGTATAACTGCAAGTGCTGTTGCAATTATGACTAGTCGTACTGGTCAAACGGGTCAATCTATTGATAGAATACTTTTAGTCAATCCAGGTTTTGGTTATACTTTACCACCAACAGTTACTATTACTTCTGTAAATCAATATGGTGCTGGTGGAATAGCAACTGCTATTCTTTCTGATGGTGGTTTGAGTGCATTTACGATTACTGATGGTGGTGCTCAATATGGTGAGGTTCCAACTGTTTCTATTGGAACTGCTCCAGCTGGAGGAACTAATGCTATAGCAGAAGCATTCTTAAACACAGATGGTGAAGTTGCTGCATTGAGATTCTCTAATGCTGGTGCTGGATATACTGTTGCACCATCAGTTACTATATCTGGACCTGCTGTTGGTATTGCACAAACAGGAAATTACCTCTTTAAGGAGATGGTAAGAGGTGTTGGTTCTGGTACTACTGCATTCGTACAGAGTTGGGATAGAGATGATAGAATACTTAAAGTAACTAATCTTAGTGGCAGTTTCATAGAAGGAGAAAAGATTGTAGGTATTGGCACTACCATGAATGGTTCTGATACGGCATACATAGTTAAAACAGTGTCTGATGGTCAAGATGACACTGATCTTTATGGAGATAATAGTCCATTTGAATCAGAAGCAGATGCAATTTTAGACTTCTCAGAAACCAACCCGTTTGGTGAGTTCTAAATAGATAATATAAGTAAACCTCAATATTATGTTAGGAACGTATTATTACCACGAAATTATTAGAAAGACTATCATAGCTTTTGGTACTCTTTTTAATACAATTGATATTAGACATAAGAAACAAGATGGTAGTGCTTATAGCACTATGAGAGTTCCTATTGCTTATGGCCCTAGAGAGAAATTTCTTGCAAGATTAGAGCAAAAACCAGATTTAAGATCAAGAGTAGCAATAACATTACCTAGATTAGCATTTGAATTAACTAGTATCCAATATGATAATGAGAGAAAGGTTTCTACGATGCAAACCTTTAAGGCAACAAATAATAGTGGAACTAAGGCTGCAAGAAAAGTTTATATGCCAGTTCCGTATAATCTAGGATTTAGATTAGATGTAATGACTCAGTATAATGAAGATTCTTTACAAATAGTTGAGCAAATACTTCCAACTTTCCAACCATCATTTAATTTGACTATTGATTTGGTTGAAGCAATTGGAGAAAAAAGAGACGTTCCTATGGTTTTAGAAAGTGTTGATTTTGAGGATAATTACGATTCAGGATATGAAGAGAAAAGAATTATAACACATACATTACAATTTAACGCAAAGACTTATCTCTTTGGTAATGTTCCTAGTACTGGTACTGGACTTATTAAGAAAGTTACAATTGATAAGTATACGGATTATGAAAATACTAAGACAGCATCTAGACAACTTAGATATGTTGCTGAACCAAGAGCACTTAAGGATTATAATGATGATGCAACTACAACATTAGTAGCAGATATTACAGCAACCAAGACTCAATTTGCTGTTGCTGATGCTACAGCATTGGTTATTAATAGTTATATTGATATTGGTGAAGAGTTAATGTACATAGTAAGTAAAGATGGTAATAACTTAACCGTAAGAAGGGGTCAAGATGGAACTACTAAAAAATCTCACATTCAGCAATCTGCTGTTAATGTTGTAAATTCTGCAGATGATGCTGCTCTTGAACTTGGAGATGATTTTGGATTTAGTGAACAGCGTTTTGATTTCAATGATGGTAGAGTTTGGAGTCCCACAAAAGGTACTGACGTATGAGTAAATTCGATTCTATAAATGATTCTTTAGACATTCAAGTTGTCAAAGAAGCTGAAGATACTCTTCAGCGTGGAAAGGATCAATTAAAGAAACTTGAAAAAGGTAAAGACAATAGTACTCTTGATTATGAGTACACAAGAGGCAATCTTTATTCTTTAATTGAAAAGGGTCAAGAAGCACTTGATCGTATTATGGAAGTTGCCGAAGATGGACAACAACCACGAGCATTTGAAGTTGTCAGTCAGTTAATTAAGAATGTTGCTGATACAACTGATAAGTTAATTGATTTGCAATTAAAAATGAAAGATTTGAATGAGGAGCAAGCAAAAGGGCCTTCTACTGTCAATAATGCACTATTTGTTGGTTCTACTGCAGAATTACAAAAATTATTAAAAAAAGGTATGAGTAAATGAAGAATTATAGACAGTACAAATCATCTCTTAGAGAAGCATATTTACGTGTTCAGGAAAGAGGTTCTACTTATGGAATCACTTTAAACTGGAGAGGAAAGGGAATATATACACAAATGTTTTTTCCTAATGTTTTTACACGACCATCAAGAAGTGAAGTATTAGCAGCAATAAGAAAAGTATATCCAGATGCAAAATTAATTGCATATAATCCAACAAGGAGAGATCCCACAAAACCATTATTATTTTCAGGAGAAGGTAGTAGTACTACATATTAATTGTTATGGCTGACAACATATATCTCGGTAATCCTAATTTAAAAAAGGCAAATACTGCCGTTGAGTTTACTGCTGATCAAATACAAGAATTTATTAAATGTAAAGATGATCCAATATATTTTGCTCGTGAATATATTAAAATTGTAAACGTTGATGAAGGTCTTGTCGGATTCGATATGTGGCCGTTTCAAGAGAAGTTAATAAAAAGATTCCACGAAAATAGATTTAATATCTGTATGATGCCTCGACAGACTGGTAAGTCTACAACATCGGTATCATATTTGTTACACTATGCAATATTCAATGATAATGTAAATATCGGTATTCTTGCTAACAAGGCAGCAACTGCACGAGATCTACTTGGTAGATTGCAGATTGCTTATGAGAACTTACCGAAGTGGATGCAACAAGGTATTTTGACTTGGAATAAAGGTAGT
>VTLG01006633.1_pt1 | contig 12177 bp, 22 predicted proteins | sample 4694571 | NCBI WGS metagenome assembly VTLG01 (sample SAMN12604809, study PRJNA352737) | marine metagenome | biome: ENVO:00000447; feature: ENVO:00000209|ENVO:00000569|ENVO:01000036; material: ENVO:00002151; isolation source: viral sequences binned using virsorter ... | reverse complement strand
AAAACTCGAAGTTCGTGTTTGCAGCCTTTGCGGCACGCTCATTCAAGAACCCGACGCAACCACCACCGGTGAACAGTGCTTGGTCGCAGGAGTTTTTGACAGTTTCCATAGCGCCATCAAGCTCGACCTGGAGGCCGTTAATGAAAGCACCCACGCTGGCTTTAGCCTGAGCGATCGCCGGACCTTCGATTGCCATGCGACCGTAAAGGTACTTGGCAGCGACGGTGAGCGACGCATAGGTTTGCTGGCCTGCGGGGGCAGGAAGGGTAGCGGTAGCACTAAACGCCACCTGGGAGTTGCGAGCAGTCCGCACGGGGATGATGGCTTCTTTACCAACCCAGTCGACTTTCTCTTTTTGGAAAAGATCAAACGCCAAGATTTCGTTGTTCAACTGGTCCTGCAAAGGTCCCAGGTAGAACTGCTTCATCACGGCGCTTAACGTAGTTAAACTAGCAGCCATTTTACTATTCCTTAATAGCTAGGATCACCCGGTCCATGCTGCTTCAATAGCTTTCCGAGCCTGTGCATGAGCATCTTCCCATGTCGACGGCTTTTCAGCACCAGCAAAACCTCGTGATCCGGAGTTTGATTTATTACTTACTTCTGGGGGTACATCCGGGGCAGCCGCCGGCACCGAAGCACCGGGGTTCTCTTTGAGGTATTCAGCAATAATGGACTCGCGCATCTCAGCGACTCTCGCCGCCTCCGAAACCGCTAACTCCATAAGATCCGCTTCGGGGTTGTGCTGCACATGCTGCAACAACGCCACCGGATCCACGTTCGGGTGCTCCTTTTGAATGACAGCAATCTGCTGCTCCATTTCATTCATGTAGCCCTGAATCTTCGCTTCTCGTTCGTTTTCCCCAAGTCTCGCCTCAAGCATTGCCAGCCTTTGGGCGTAAGGGTCCGAGTCGTCATAATCGTATGACTCCTCAGGCTCATGCGCTTGCTGCTGGTTTTGCGTGGCACCATATCGACGAAGTGTTTCAAGCTCCGTTTCTGCTTGGCGCAATCGTTCGACTTCCCCTCTAAGGGATTCGACCTCATCGGCGTACTGGTTCTTCGCCGCGATGACTTTAGAGAACCTCGAGTACGGAACGTTGTGCCCGTCTTCGACATCCTCAACATCGTCATCATGCGATGTCTCGAGTACCTCTTCCTCTGGTGCTTCCGACTCTTCAATGGGTTCGCTGATTTCCTCAGGTGCCTCGGCCGTTTGCGGCTCCTGCTCTTGTTCAAGCGATCCCTCACCTAAATTGAGTCCCTCGAGTGCGGCGGCCAACTCGTTGTGTTGTTCATCAGACAACATATTTTACGCCCTTCCTTGCATGATTAACGCACATGCCAGCGAGTCACATTGGGTTATATTGAATTAAGCAACGACGATGCACCCAATGAAAAATCGTCGCTACTGTTTCCTCTGTAGACACGCCCCGACGCCTGCTCCCACTTGATCATTTCGGTCAAATTGACAGGCTGCGCCGAGGTCTGCACCTCTTGGACGATGTCGTGTATCTGATCAAGGCCCATCAACGCAAGCCCTGTAGCAATGATCATATCGTCGTGTTTTCCGCCCGCAGCTTCCACTTTCCCCCTGTTATTGTAGATTAAACTGTTGGCTTCGAGCATGAAGTTGATGTCTCTGATTTCGATCCATTCACGGGTTACGTGTTCGTACAACCGAGTGAGCAAGAGCCCCCTGGACTTAACGTTTGTGTTGTATCCCCATTTGGGTTTCCAAACACCGGAGGTCTTATCGTAGGCGGTATCCCGGTACATGCGAAAGTATTCTTCATCCCGCAGGTGCTCCACAATGGACAACCCGTATGAGTTGGACTCAATCACGGCGAGGGCTTTGTACTCACGGGCGATCCTGAGCACTTCCTCCCTGAAGTCTGACGGGGACAGGCGCTCGTAGAACGAGGCTACTTCTCGAATGGATTTCTTGTCGGTGACATCCAGAACCTTAACAGTGCTAAAGTCCCCACCAGGAGAGCCAGAAGCGGTGTCCACACCCATCGAGTAGATGTGGTATTGCTTGCGCTTTTCCCACTGGTGGTACCCTGGTTTGGCTGTTGTGACATCGTAGGTCTGCGGGAAGAAGCGATCGCCCGAAGTAACGAACGCCACGTTCGGTGAGGACGGAAACTCCTGGTGAAAGATACGCCAGTTGTTGGCGCATTTGACCCGTAGAGTGTACACCATCCAGTTAAACTGGGTGTCCGACAGGTTTTCTTTGGATCGGTACTCTCGTTCAAGCTGCGTATAATCGGTGAAACGAGGCTGATTAATCTGACATCTGTCATCGATCATCCAGGGTAGAAATATCTTCTGATATCCGGCATCATTGACCCACAGGTCGTAGGCACCGTTAAGCCCATTCGCCGTGGATTCCAACACAATACTGGCGTTTGCGTCAGCGGTTTGGAACAGCGATGCGATGGTCTTCTCGACGTTGGACCAGAACGCATACTCGGAGGCATGGATATATTGGTACGTCTGCCCACGGAAGCTGTCGGAGTCAGCACTCCCGATCTTGATCTTGGATCCCGTGACGAGGTCCAGTTCGTTATGCCTGTTCTTGATGGCCTTAGGGCGCATTTCATTCGGCAGGTTTTTATAGAAGTGCTGATAGATCGTGAACAACTCCTTAGCAGCTTCGTCGGTGTGGGCGACGACAGCGACTCTCGTGTTCTTCTTGAACAGTGCTTTCCAAAAAAAGTACCCAGCGATAACGGTGGACGACCCAAGCTTTCTGGCTTTGAGCACCATTGTTTGGAAGTTGGCGTCAACAGCGTCCGTGATCTGGATCTGGGGCTCGTTAAGCTTAAGGGGGACGATATCACCTGTGGTGGTGACGATCTTTAGGTAGCGGGACGCAAAATACTTAAAGTCCTTACGGCACTTTAGTAACTCCTTGCGAACCCTGTTGTCCCCTAGTTCCATACGAGGTTTGCCTCACGCACTTTGCGGGACGAGTCTTCGTGCATAATCTTATGGCTGTTCTCGAGCCACTTGATTAGTCCCTTAGCGAAGCGAACCTGCTCCTCTTCTTTGCCTTTGAGGTCTTCCTCGAAGCTATCGAGAAACTCCGCAAACTGGTGCAACCGAATCAGGAAAAACTTCTGCTTCTGCCTGAAGTGCCGTTTGTCGATCATGTCAAGAGCACGCTTTGTCAGCGCAGCTTGTTCCCTTGTAATGAGGGCTGTGGTGAGGAAGTTCTCTTCTTCCGTCAAACCTGTGTCCAGCACTTCTTTGGCTTCATCAGCTTTAGCGAATGCGTCCAGGGAATACTTGATGCTCATGATGCATTCCACGCACAGCTTCTCAATGACTTGGTTGTCTGCTCTCTTCTTTGGCATGTCGTAACTCATCCTTCAGGGCAAAGAACATGCGCCGCAATTTGGCGATGTCCGATTGGTTGTCTTCTACAATCTTATTGAGTCGCTCAATATTTTCAATAGCGTCTTCAACTCGCTTGGTCCACGCCCTTGCTGCGTTGAGTGTGTAGATCAGCACAACCACCAGGGCTCCATCGGCCCCATTCAATACCATCTTGATTAGTTCGATGGCTTCCTGACTCATTTAATGACCACTGGCTTGGGGCTGTTTTGGCGCTTCTCTTCCTCTTCATCAAGCTCATCAAGCAATGCTTCGAGCGAGGTATCCGAGCCTTTGTCATCGATGTTCCATGTGCGGCGCTCGTTACGGATCTGTGCCGTGATAACGTCTGACAGGGTCTTTAGCGCGTGTGCCTTTTTGGAGACTTCCGTATCAGGGATCTTGTCCACTGCATCCAGCAAGGCGGCGGCACGATCCATGATCTGCTGGGACACTGACTTGTGCTGGTCAATGACCTGCTTCATGTCCACTTCGCGTTCTTGAATGTGCTCAATGATGCGCTGCTCTGCTTCCTGGCGAGCCTTGGACAGCATGTCGTCACTGATGACCGAGACTTCTCTGGACCACTCTTCACTCTTCTTGCGTCGGTAGATGGCAGCTTCAGTCAGGTTGAACGTATCAGCCAGGTGCTTGACAGGCACACCTGCTTCGTACTCGGCACGGATCTTAGCCCATACCGCTGCTGGGAGAATAATGCGTGGCTTGCGGGCCATTACTTTTTAGCCTTAGCTTCGGCGGCTTTGCGGATGGCTGGTTTTAACTCGACAACGTCTTCAAGGTTCTTAGTTAAGCGCTTTATAACCGCTGGGTTCTTGCCTGTTTCAGCATACAGTCTTACGGCTTGCTCAGTGGCGTTTTTCTTGCCGTGAAAACCAGTAAGCATCTCAAGGATGTCAAACCCGCCCCCAACTTTTTGCCGGTTACCTGTTTCTTTGTCTACAAAGTCAGTGTCTTTTGGTTTCTTGTGCTGTTTGTAGATTTTCACCTTCTCTTTTTGAGGCAGGCGTTTCCACCAACTTGGCAAATCAGGGCCATCACCGTAAATTAACTCAAGCGAAAGGTCGTCATCAAACCCCGCTTTGTCATGTGCTTTTTGTGCTGCTCGGAAAGACGCCTCTGAAGAAAACGTCCTCCTAGCACCACCGCCGGAGTCAAACCCTTTCTTCATGGCCTTCCCCACAGCTTTTGCTGCTTTGCCTGCAACTTTAGCAAGCCGGCCAACAGGCAAGATAGCCATTACGGCTTCTTCACCCGCCATCTTACCGGCACCTTTGAGCGCCCCTTTTAACTTAGGGCTTAACTCGCTTTTACCGTGTCGGCGTTCTTTGCGACTGGTGTCAGCAGCTTCGCCGCCAGGCCCCCGCTGTGGTGTTCTCGTTGCCATGGTCTTCTCCTACCATTTTGTTTTGTCAGCCCAGAATGCTGCGCTCATCTTGCCTTTAGCGATGTTCTTAGCGTGCCTAGACTTAAATGATTTACGTTTCATCTTCATGCGCTCGGACTCACCAGCCTTTGGTTTGCCTGCTGTGCTCGCCCCCTGCTCACCATAGCGAATCAGCTTAACTTGGTCGCCTTCTTTCGCCATGACCACGTGGGACTTCTTCGGGTGACCCGGAGTGCGCTTAGGCTGATTGAACCCCTTGAGGCCGAGCTTGCTCATCATGCGGCGCGCTGCTTCTGTTCGGTTTGCGCTCATGACGTACCTGCTGCAAGGCCATGCTGTGCATACTGCTTACCCTCACGGGTTGCCTTAGCCTTTTTCTTTGAGGCTTTGGCCAAGGCGAGCCTTCCTGCCGCTGTACTCTTGAGTCGTTTTATTTTCTTTTCCGGCAGGTATACCCCAGAACCGCCTTTGCCAGGTTTGTCTTTCCCTGAGTATTTCCAGTCCTGTTTGGTCCATTTGCTGAGTGAGGTCTTCTTCTTTGGGCCGGCGTAAGTCCCGCCCATATCTTTGTAGTACTTGGTAGCAAGCTGCATGGCTCGGGCACTATGCCCACCCATCTTAGCCCGTGCTTTAGCCTTAGCCTTGTCCCACTTCTCGGGATCACGCTTAACGGCCGTTTTACTACCTTTAGGCATTACTTGCGCCTCGCTTTAAGCAGCCTTGATGCCGCCTCTTTGGTGAGGAGTGCTCCCCGCCCCCCTTTGCGCTTCCGAAAAGGTTTGCCGTGCTTACGCTCCGCAGCTTCCAAGAGCTTTAGCATTTCAAACGGCGCAGCCTTAAGGTCACCTTTGGCTTCTTTCGCTTTCTCTTGAGCCTCGCCGAAGTCCTCACCAAGAACCTTAAAAGCCCTCTTGAGTAAGTGCATTGCTTCCCGGTGAGCACCCTGATTGGCCAACTCGGCAACTCGCTCACTAATACCGCTTCCCTCTACCCTTTTATTATAGGCTGCAGAGGCTTTATGCATTTCTTTGCGGGTCTGCTCTGCTCGGTTTGACAGCTTGCGGATACGCTCTGTGTCTGAGCGGGCAAGCTCAAGCCCAGGATCGATGCGCTTCTTCATCTTGCGACCCATCAGACTTCCTTCCCAATTACTGCACTGATCTTTGCGTAGTGATTCCGCATTTCACCTAAGCCCTCTTTAATCAGAGCCTCGGTGTCCTGAACCTCTTTCTCGATTCCATCCAAACGGGTCACCCACTGCAGCCGCTCGTTGTCGTACTTGTTTACAACATCCATAAAGCGGTCCCTGACCTCAGCCTCTCGACGATTACAGTCTTCCATCTGTTCACGCAACTGAACCTGAAAGCTGTCTGTTAACTCATCAAGGCGCTTGGTCATCTTAAGGTACAACCAAAAGATCGCACCAGACGCCAAGCCCAGAGCACCAAAGTCACCAACCATCTGCAGTATCTGTGAGGAATCCATGTCACGGGCTAACTACAGCAACACCACAACCAAGCGCAACTCCAATGCAACCTGCCAAAATGGCAGTTACCACATGGTAAGTTAATACTGTCAGAATGGCAGTTCCTTGAAACCCACGAGAAACTCCCCAAAAACAAACCCTATTGCAATTTCAAAAACCAGCATGGTAAGTATACATAGAGTGCCTTTGAATTGCTCTTAAGCATGCACGCAACCAAACACAACCAAGCAAGCGAACCAACCGAACCATCAGTTCAACCGGTTCTTATAAATCTTGTTGAGGGTTCAAAAACTAGGCCCGGGTGGAAGAGGGGTCAATACCTGTCGAACGATTCAGGCTTTTGGTACCGGCTGCCTAACTTGCTGAGACACCAGCCCTTTTCCGCTTGGAAATAAAACAACCGCCCATCCTTAGCCTACCCCCCCCCCCCCACAGCACACCGCCCCAACGGGGACCACCCACCCCACCCACCGAGAAGGGTTCTCCGGTTCTGAGCCCCCACCCAAGGAAGGGGAGGGCACAAGGGCAGGGGATACCACCCACCCCCATACCCCCACACCGTAGACAACACGCACGCGCACACGTAAGGGACGCGGCCACCCCATCAGAAAAACCTACAATGTGAACGGAAGGGGCTTGTCGTGGTGTTTCCTATACCTTATGCCTGAACAGTCGAAAGACACCCTAAACCCTAAAAGCCCCCTGGGCTAGAGAGAGAGAAGCAATCGTGACCCCTGAAGAATTAGACCTTATTCTCGATGCTTTGGAATTTCGTTCGGACTTGCTCGAAAGTGGTTACGGGCAGGTTTCAGAAAACCGCCAGCACATGACCGGGCGAGGGTTCCTTTCCCGGGCTGATGTTCTCGAGATCGTTAAGCGATCCCGGGCTTTAGCTTCGCGCCTGGAGGATGAATCATGACCCCAAAGCAACGCGTCGACTTTTTGTGCGAGCGATACAAGCGCTCCTTAATTACTCACCACACCGTGACCCCAGCCGGTAGACGTAAGACCGTTGCGGTTTACTTGTCATTCCCTGGGCGTCCATCGGTGCCGGCTCAATTGCTTTGGGCAAGCCCCGAGCATTGCAGGCAAGCGCCCCATCTGGACTTGTCCGCGGCCACGCGTCTGGATTGGCGCACCATTGGCAACGAAATCGCGTGGTATTGCACCAGAATTTCAACCCGTGGCATGACCCCCAACGGTTATACCCACAGAATCAATTAATACCCCCAAGCCCTAGAAAGGTTTAAACCATGGAAAAGAAAGTTAACGGACTCACCTTTAAGCAGTGGTACGAGCGCGTAGACAAAGCGGTTATTCAGATCGCAGGGGTCGGCATCGACGACCTGACCGATGGTGCGGAACAAAGCTATGACGCGTGGAGCGATGAATGGGCGCCCCGCGAGTATGCTGTCGAGCGATTAGAAAACGACGGTTTTCCCTTTTAGAACCCCCCCAAGCCCTTGAGAGGATTAATCATGAGTAGTTTAGAGAATAGTTTTAACTGGCCGCGTAAACTGACAGGACCGCGTGCGGTTGGTGGGGTTTCGAGCCCTTCCAAGATGCCCGGCTTCTCCTTTAGCTTGCCAGCAATTGTAACGTGTCCCATCGGCGCGAAGCTTGCCCAGATCCCCGGGACCCCTTGCTCGGGCTGCTACGCTACCAACGGACGCTACCAAATGCCCAACGTGCGCGACGCTGCCGGAAGGCGGTATGCCTTGGCAAAGCAAGCCGCGTCGGATCCGTACTACGGCACGCGCTGGGTTCAAGCGTTCGAGTTGTTCTTAGATAGTGAACGTCAACGGACCGAGAAAAAGCTCCACAAACTAGGGAAGCCCAGCGAGGAAAACATCCGGCTGTACTATGCGGAACGCGCAGCCCGTGCGCGGTGTGGCGCTGGTGCTCTTAGGATCATCAAAGGTGGCGCGCCCATTAAAGAAACCCCCAAAGCTAGGGCACAAGCCGCGGCGTTTTCCGAAGCCCTTGCCGCGGTTGAAAAGCTCAAGCGCGACGACAAGCAAGAAGCGCGAAGGGTGGCCGCGTGGGTGGCGCATGACAACGCTACGCATTTTCGCTGGCATGATAGCGGCGACCTTTTCTCTTATGAGTACCTTGAGTTGATTGTGCGCGTTGCGGCTTTGACACCCAAGGTGCGGCACTGGTTACCCACCCAGGAACGGGCAAAGATTAAGCGACACATCCGAGAACATGGACCATTGCCCGAAAACTTAACCGTCCGCATAAGCTCGCCACGCGTCGACGTTCACCCCATGCCAAAGGGTGACGGACTGAAAGCGTCAAGCGTAGCTACCGACGGCAAAGGACCGGGTAACACGTGCCCAGCCTACACGCGCGGCGGCATCTGTGGACCATGCCGGGCATGCTGGGATTCATCCGTCAACCTTGTGACCTACCCCGTGCACTAGCGCGGATTCTAAACCCTACAGAACGGGCACGCCCTCGGGCGTGTCTTTTCTGTTTTTTACCTGGAGGCAAGTACCTTGAAAAACCTACCTTTTGAAAAACTGCAGCACAGCACACAGCAAGCCCTTTTAAATGATCCAGCTATAATGCTCGAGCCCGGCGCGCTTCGCGTCTATGTGCCCTCACGGCGAAAGCATGCCGACGCGGGCGCCGTGCGTGCCCTCTACTGCGAACGCGTAGCCAAGGGCGACCCCACCCCAACGGAAACAACGGCGCAACGCTTCAACGTCACACCACGACGGGTGCGCCAATTGACCCAGGGAATCCGGGAAGGCGTCGACCCCTTCACCACACCCTTAAGCGACAGCCCAGGCATGACAGCAATACGACAAGCCACGGAAGCCAGCGCGCTTAATGACGCATTAAAAGCACCCGCAACCAAAAGCGACCCAACCGAGGATGTGGGTCTTGGCAAAAATGAAAAATAAAAAAGAACCAAACACGCCAAACCCCTGTAAACCCAGCAGAGTTATTTCAGAGATGGGTATTGCAAGTGGGTCCTGGCCTGTGTATAAGTCCCCTACCCCAAACCCAAAAAACAGGAGGCATTATGGGTTATCCGCGTCGAGGCAATCTGCCAGGGACCAAGGAAGACAAGCTCGCTTATGAGCTTATTAGTAATGCGGTGAATGACTTGCACAAGTCCATCTGCCGTTTGGCTGTATGCGAGAGCGTACTCAACCCCAGCAACATCAAACAACGGCGCGTCGAGATTGTCTTGAGCGATCTTAATGACGTGCTGAAAGATGTGCTTGATTGGCTTGAGCCGGAGCAGGAACTGGATGCAGCCCTGTTGGACCTGGTCGGTCTTCGTTCCATCAAAGGAGGATCCCATGAGAGCTAGGATGGTTTACTATCGCAAGTCCTGTCACGCATGTGGGTGCGACATGGGTCCTGCAAAGCGCCTATCCACCCAGCCCGAGGGGGAAGTGCTGTGCTTCTTTTGCCCCTACCCCGAGGATGATCAGCGACGCATCGCCAAGGTGCTTAAGAGTATTGGGGGTGGGTCATGATCTTTTCCCTAAAGCGTCGCAAGGATGCCCATCTGGACTGGCACGCCGACATCGATGGCAAAGGGTCACGGTGCCTGGTTGCCATGGATAACAAAGGGACCACCATCGTTCGCATTTTCGATGGCGAATCTGGTGTGGATGCCCGATTTACTGGCTCGGTTGATAGCGTGATCGAACGCGCCACCGAGTTTATCAAACGCAAAACGGGGGTGGACGTGTGCATTATTGCGCCGGTTCTCTCCAACAACGTGGAAGGATCGAACGATGACTGAGAACGAACACAACTGCAGGTGGTGCGATGGCAGCGGCACGCAGTGGCTTTGCATTGGCGATGGGGGTCCTGACATGGACGAAGTCGAAACCCATTGCCCTGAGTGTGACGATGGGGTGGTGACCACCGATGTGCATCTTGAGCAGCAGGATTACGATGACTCGTACCTGGATCGGATGGTCGACCACCTGACCGAGCAATACCTTGACCGCCTTTATGATGGGGGGTGCTGAGATGCCCAAGTCGAATCTATTTAATGAAGAGTCTCGAGAGGCAGCAGAGTCCATTGCAAAGTCTGCCCCGGCGCTGCGCTACCGAATCGAGTCGTGGTTCTTCAGCCGCGGCCTTGAGGGTGCCACGTCCGATGAAGTCCTGGTGCATTTCGATGTTGCCTACCAGACTGGGTCGGCGCGTGTGACCGAGCTTAAGCAGGCTGGCAAGATCGTCCCGTCGGGAAGGCGGCGACGCACGCGCACTGGCAGGTGGGCTGCTGTGCTGGTCCATCGCAATGTTGCCTTGCTTAATGAGGACAAGGTCGCCCCGAGCAAGCACCAGTACAATGCGGTCAGCAACTGGGCTTTGGTTTGCCGTAGTGAACTGGCGATCCTCGAGGAGGCAGCGCGCTATGGCGAGGCCGACAGGGTCCGAAGCGAGTGGAAGCTGGTGCTTAAGTCATGGCGCAAGCTGCGCGCCTACATCAGGGAGATCACGTCATGAGCTATCACCAAGGCATCGACTCGATCTCGAGCAGTGGGGTTAAGATGCTCATCAACAAAACCCCTGCCCATTTCCACCTTCGCTATGCCGAGGGTGCCCCTGAGCCCGTGACGCGCCCGCTGGTGTTTGGGTCTGCGTTCCACGCTCTTGTGCTGGAGGGGGAGGCAGTGTGCCGTGCCCAGTACGGCGTCGCACCTGCACACCCTGGCACCGCAAAGTATTGGGCGTGGCTGTCCAATGAAGACACCCTCGAAGGTGGGGTCAAGCAAGAGGATTGGGATGAGATGCAGCGCATGCGTGATGCCCTCATGAAGCACAGCGAGATCAACGCACTGCTGGGTCAGGCTGCGATTATTGAGGAACGGATGGACTGGATCGACGAGGACCACCTGGTCAACTGCAAGATCAAGCCAGACTTTCTTGCTCGTGATGGCTCAGTCATGATCGATCTTAAGACGACTGTGGATGCCAGCAACCACGGAGTGTACAGCGCAGTGCGCCGGTACGATTACGATCTGTCTGCAGCCATGTACTTGCGTGGTGTGTCGGCAGTGCATGGCATGACACCACAATGGGGGTGGGTCTTCATCGAAAAGGGCACCCGCATTCCCCGGCTGGTCTGGGCATCCGATGAACCCATCAGCACCGGCAACGACAAGTTAAACCACGGGCTCGGCATCTACGCTGACTGCCTGAAGTCGGGCACCTGGCCTGGCTACGAAACCCTGAACCTTTAAGGAGAAGCACCATGGATATCATGGCAAAACTGAGGGCACCTTTTGCCCCTGAGGACATCGAGTGGCGCGTGGGTCAAGAGACTCGCGACCACACCAAGGTCAGCGCACTGGCCTATCTTACATCACGAGCCGTGCAGCAGCGACTCGACGACGTGTTCGGTCCCTTTGGATGGGCGACCAAGTACGTCAAAGGACCTGATGGTGGGGTGGTTTGTGAACTGTCCTGCAAGGGTCCTGATGGGGAGTGGGTCACCAAGGCAGATGGGTCACCCAATACCGATATTGAAGCGGTCAAGGGTGGGCTGTCGTCTGCGCTCAAGAGGGCTGCTGTCCACTGGGGCGTTGGTCGCTACCTGTACGACCTGCCGATGGTCTGGTGCCCGCTCAAGCCCAAGGGTCAGGTGTACCACCGATCCAAGTCGGGCAAGACCATGTACTGGGATCCTCCAAAACTGCCAGCATGGGCGCTTCCCAAGGGGGACTCGAAGCCGCTGCCCTCTGAGCCCAAGGAGGACGACGGCGCCATGCAGGAATGGCGGGACGCTATCAGCTACGCTCAGTCCGTTGAGCAATTACTTAACCTTGCAAAGGACCTAGCCTCACTCGACGTGAGTGACATGGTGAAGGGACCCCTGCGCAAACTGTACACCGATCGAATGATCGCTCTGAAGGGGCAGGCAGAT
>VTLG01001430.1_pt1 | contig 12180 bp, 23 predicted proteins | sample 4694571 | NCBI WGS metagenome assembly VTLG01 (sample SAMN12604809, study PRJNA352737) | marine metagenome | biome: ENVO:00000447; feature: ENVO:00000209|ENVO:00000569|ENVO:01000036; material: ENVO:00002151; isolation source: viral sequences binned using virsorter ... | reverse complement strand
TACCCTGATCCATCTATGTCTGTACCCTTTGGGTGCAGGCGGTGCATCTAGTGAGTTGGGTGGAGTCCAAGTTGTAGGTTTTTTCACCTTGTCTCTTGTTTGACTCGCACGAGAAGTTTTTATTTTTTCATTTTCCATATGCTTATACTCCTTCCGTGATATTGTTTACTTGTTTCGCATATTCTTCGAGTGGCACGCCTATTCTTTTAGCAATTGCTACCTGTGATGGCGAGAGCTTCACAGTTTTTTTGCGTCCTGTTCTGCCTGAACGATTGGCTGAAGCTACGTTTTGAGCAGGTTTTGCTCTTTTTGTAGTATTATCATCCATCTTATCAAATTTATGGGGGAATTCAACCCTTATTCTTGAGTCAACTTCTTCATAATATTCATCTGATTTAGGATCATAACCTTCTTTTTCTACAAGCGTTTTATGTATATCAAACGCTGTATAAGTCATAGCAGTATCATTACCAAACCAAGGATTCTTTGTAGCCCATTCCTCAGCTTTAGGATCCGATTGTTGAATTGGTTGTTGTTGAGGAGTAACATTAACTTCTTTTTCTTTAGGAGTTGATACTTCTCTAGCTTTTAAAGCATTAACTCTAGCAGATTCTACAGTTAAATTTGCTAACTGTTCTTGTGCTGCTATTTGTGCTTCAACATCTTGTGATTCAATTGCATTTTTAAGAGCTAGTTTAGCTGCTGCCATACTAGTCGTAACTCTACTTTCAAATTCACTAACATAAGATTTATCTAATTTAGATAATCTTGTTTCTGCTTGATCTTTTTGTTGTTTAATTGATTGAGCATAATTAACAGCTTCTTCTCTCTGTCTTTCTGCTTCTCTCATCTTACGAGTTAATTTAGCAATACGTTTTTGAACGCCTTCACTATATTCTTTTAACTCATCTTTTTCTTCTGGTTTTGCAAGTTTAGTTTCTCTTTCATTTTCGAAAGATTTATCTACTTCTTTAGTAGGTTCCTTAACTTGTTCAACTTCGATCTCTTCTTTTACTTCCTCTTGTTTGACCGCTTCTCCTTTATCATCTAAATTAATTTCGGCTCCTTCTGTTTCGCCAACATCAATTAGATCTTGTTTTTTTATATCTTCTGGCATAGTTCCTTCCTATGTTAAATTAAATGAAGTAGTGATTCAGGATCTTTAACTGTCCCTAACACTTCATCATCGTTTAGTATTCGCACTTCTCCACCTTCTATTGGTAGTCGTGATCCTGCATATCTTGCAAAAATCACCCAATCTCCTTTTTTACACCAAGGCTCACCAAATTTATCTTTATCCTTGTATGCTAAATCTCCCATCTTTAAAACATAACCACATGTTGTAGCTATTCGTGCTCTATCTAAAGATTCTTGAGAAAATAATATTCCACCTTTGGTTTTGTTTTTTGGTGTAAAAGGTAAAACTAAAATTCTATAACCAGATGGTTCTGGTAATTCATTTACAGTATCTTGTCCTATATTATCAGGACTTAATGCTTCAGGTTCAGGAGGTAATTCTTTTTTTTCTTCTTCGTATTTATCTTGAAGTCCAAGTTTAATTTTTGGTACTTCCTTTTCCGATGTCGATAACGTTTCCTTGCTCATCTTTTTGCTCCTTGGGTTTTAGCAGGTTAGAGATATCCTGTAATGTTAATTGTATAGCGTGTGCTTGTCCTACTAGATACTTATATTTCTCCATATTGTCAACCCCTCCAGCTAGGATTGCATCTCCGATTTGTTGTAGTCTGTCTTGTAAAGATTTTTGTATCTTAACTATTAATTGAATGTCGTCCATTACTCTTCTCCTTGTTGTTCTCGAAAATCTTCTAACACTTCAAGTTTTTCTTGAGCTGCTGCAATTTTTTCGAATTGTTTATCTACTTCATCAATGTGTTGTGGATGTTCTCCAATACCTACTGAATTTTCTAAATATATTTTAACAGTTGCATCTGCTTCTGAAATTTGAGCTTCGTATCTAGCTTCTAATGCGTCTAGTATTGCTTTTTTCATCAACACTTCCACCTACGTCTAGCTTGTCTTATTCTAGAGTTAGGATCGTTTCTTGTTTTAGCTGATGAATTTCTTAATTGTCCAGCTGATCTAGCACAATACGATTTACGTCTTTTAGATGCTTTAGATCCAGCTTTTACTTTACCGGTTACTGCTGTTTTTAATTTACTACCAGGATTAGCTGCTCTATATGCTCTAACACCTTTAGATGTCATTCCTGCACCAGATTTTGTAGATCTATAATTTGCTCCAGCTCCTTTTGTAGTTCTTCTAATTGTTCCACCAGATTTAAAACCTGGTGCATCAATCATTTTACCATAATATTTTTTAGAACTTGAATTACTTAAACTAACAGGACCAGAAGATCCTTGAGCTTCTTTTTTTATATAACTTCCAGTATATTTAGCATCTGGCATTCTCATATTTATACAATGTGAGTTTTACCACAAAGTAAACAAACTTTAATGGGTTGAGGAATTTTTACAAATTCTGTTGGACATTCACATCTTTTGCCAAATATTCTATCTATAATTCTTTTAAATAGTTTTTTCATTAGCCTCTCATTTTTTTTAATGTTTGTGCAAGTCTGGCTCTTTGTCCTATCTTACCTTTTTTCTTAGCAGCGGCTGCTAATTTTTTTGCAGGAATCTTTTCGCCTTTTTTAATGCCTAAAGATTTTCTCAACGCCCCTGGTTTCTTAATTGCTTTTTGAATCCATTTACTAGCCATTATGAATTCTTTCCGTAAGCTCTGCCTTTTCCTCTTTTTGCCATTCCACAACCTCTGACTTTACCACCTTTTTTATAACCTCTTTCAATTTCACCAATGACTCTTTTTTTTTCTGCTCGTCTATTTGGATTCATCTTTTCAGAATCAATTCTTCCTAATTCTTCAAGATTATTCATTCTTCCTGTGTTCATAAATTACCTATTTATTTTTCCAGATTTTTTAGCTTTAGAACCAAATCTTCCATAAGACTCATCTCTTGAATCTTTAAGTTGTTTTGCAGTTCTTTTTTTTCTTACTCTCATAGCGATAGATTCATCTTTTCTATCTTTGTATCCCTGTTTTTTCTTTTTAACAGATCCACCTTTTTTCATACCAGAACTTCCATATGGAAATCTTACTGGTGATCTTACTCCATTTTGTCTCATTTTTTTCCTCCGTTTCTAAAAATTTGAGTTCCTTTTATACCATATATGCTCGCCACGACAAGGATCCACAAATTTGTGAACCATGATGGGAGCTGCGAGAACATGTCAAAGAATAATTTTACTTTGTCCATTGCTCCCGGATCGTCACTTATGACTGCCCAAGCCAAAATTACGACGGGCAAACTTAAAATTATTAAAACTGCCTCGTCCTTCCAGTCTGACTGACGGGCTTCTAATAATTTGCCTTGGTAAGCTTCCTTACCTTCGGCCATACGAGATGCATGCATAAGTTGTGCATCCGACATAGCCATTTTTGTTCGCTGCTTGTTAGCGTAAATTTTACTTCCAGCAGAAACGGCTAATTTAATTGCCGATAACCACATGTTAGTACCAAGTAGCCTTAACAGGTTTTTTATCAGCTCTTAAAGCTTTAGTTCCTTTTACAGTAACTACTTCTGCTTTAGTACCACTCGTCATAGGAATAGTAACGCCGCCTGTTGCATAACCATCAGCTCCAGCCCCTAGTTCTTTTACAACTTTAGGGTCTTTGTCCATAAATCTAGATCCTCTAGTCCAATCTTTGCTCATAATGTTTCTCCTTAATGATATTATAGTTAATTTTTCTTAAAATTTCTACCGAAATCGTGAACTTTACTTTTGTCTGCCATTTGTTGTTTAGCAATTGACACTCCTGCACGCAATCCAGCTAGTTCTTCGTTTTGTTCTAGCTTTTCGTCGTGTTGTTGGTCGTCCATCATAGCTCTCATCGTGTCTAAGTCTAATCTTGCTTCATTATTTGCAGTTCTGTCTTGGTCTGCTTTAGCTTTTAGGTCTAATTCACGTGATTTTAGTTTTAAAAGTGGGTCTCCACCTACTTCAGAGCTAATTTTGTCTTCTTCTTTAGCATAATCAGCTGTCATTTCTGCAATTAGAATAGCTTTTCTTGCTTCCATCATAGAAGTTAGTTGTTGAACACGTTGTTGCATCTGCATTGCTTGTGGATTTTGTTGCATCATCTGCATTGCTTGTGGATTTTGCATCATTGGTGCCATTTGTTGTTGAATAGATTGTAATTCTTGTAGTTCTTCAACATATTCTAATTGAATTTGTTCTTGTGCCATTAAAGAAATGTGTTCAAGTATGTTTTTTTGTAAAGACATCATCGCCATTGGATTATTTTGCACCATAGAGATAGACATAAAACTTAAATGCGCATCGATGTGTGCTTTATGATCTTGACCAGGGTATGCTTGAAAAGGTTTACCACTAATTGCCATGATATGTTCTAAACTTGGATCCATTGGTTGTGGTGGCATTGGTGGAGGTAAGATTGCATTTATATTTTTAACTCCAATTGCATCATACATAGATCTGTAAGCTTGATATAAATTATGAATTTTAGGATTTGATTGCGCTAATTGTAATTGTGTTTGCGCCATTGAAATTCTTTGTGTTTGAGAAAATATATTTGGATCAGCAACCGGTAGAATATCTACTTTGTCATCAAAGTCTGCTACTTTAACATTTCTTGATGCACCGGGAACGTCGTAAGGATATTCCGTAGGTAAATAAGATTTAAATACTTCTGCTAATAATTTAAATTCATTTTTTAATCCTACATATAATCTTTTATGAATAGCTGACATAACACGTGATCCACGTTCTAATAATGCAACCGTAGTTCCAACTGCAGCTCCTTGATTCATATCTCCTACTTGCATATCAGCAATAGATGCAAATCTTTGTGCACCTGATACTACGATACCCATTAATTGTAATAAAGTTTGATCTGGTCCTTTAAATGGCAGTTGCATAAACTGATCTTTAATATTTCCACCAGGTACATCGACATCTCTAAATTCTCCAGGTTGTAATGGTTGAGCATCGTCTCTCATTCTTACACCTCTGGTTTTAAAACCAGCTGGTAAGTTTGCTAAAGTTCCAGCATCTAATAATTGTCTTAAAGCAACTGTAGCTGTTCTAGATAATCCACCAATCATGTGAATTAAACCTAAACCATAAAAACCTAAACCTGGTAAAAATTTAAAATGTACAAAATAATCTTTTTTCTTTTTTAAAGGATCAAGTGCATCGTAATTTCTTCTAATAGATAAAACTTTACCGTTAGCTTCATCAATTGTAATAATGTAAGGAAGTTTAACTCCTGTAGGTTCTTGATCTTCAGGATTAACATCTTCATGTCCTTCTAAATCTATATCAACATGCATTTCTAAAATAGTGTACATGTCTTCAGTACCACCTTGAGTAATACCTTCTAATTCTAATTCTTTTTGTTTAAGTTGATCTTGTTGTAAAGGCGGCTCTCCCAAATCAATGTCTTTGTAAAAGCCATTGATTTGTTGTTTTCGTAAATCATTTTGTGACATACGAATAACATGGATTACAGCTTCCGCATCTTCTAATGAGGTAGCAGAGTACGGCACGACTAAATCTTCAGCCGGTATAAATTTTGAAACGGCTCTACCTAATAGATCGTCATAATAGACTTTCTTAAAAGTAGAACCGCTGAGGGGTAGATAGAAAAGCATTTGATCAAACTCTGGTTCATATTCTTTCATCTGATCCATAATTTGATAATTCATAAAATCTTTAACACGTTTAGATTGTTCTTCTTTAGCGACACTTGCATCGCCCATAATTTGTGTTCTTACAGGACCGTCGGCTGGTAATAATTCTTTATAAGCTTGTGCTTGAAATTGTGTAACGGCTTCTGCTAATACGGGGTGAGTAACTGAACTTGCTCCTCTAAAAGGTTCTGTTCTAGTTATATATTTAAAACCAAGTAAGTTTAATCCTTCTCGATAACTTTCTTCCCAATCTTGTCTTGATTGTCTGTAGTCTTTATACTTATCCATTAACTCAGAAGATAATGTATCTAAAACTGAATCTTCTAAGAACTCTGCTAAATTTTCAAAATGATCTTGTCCACCTTCTGGATTAACTGAACTTGGATCAAAGTTAACAGTTGCTCCTCCGTCATCATCTATTTCAATTTCTGGAGCGTCACCTTGTTGTCTTTCAACAATTTCTTGTTGAGTTTCTATAATCTCTTCTTGTCCTGGAATTTCAATTTCGGTTTTTGTATTGGGTAATGATTTGTCTATAGTAGCCATAAGCTATTCTATCCTCTATCTGTTATTGTTTCAACACCTTCTTCGACAGTAGTACTATCAGGAGTTTGTTTAACTGTCAAACTATCAAGTACTTCTTTAACCATGTCGGGAGAGGCTTTTGCAGAAGCGTCTGGCTTACCGGGGTTCTCTAACATCCATTCCATAATCTCGGATTGAGTAGCGGGCTCGTCGTTAGGTTTAACAATCTCGCCAAGAGTTGAATTATATTTTAATTCCATCTTTATACTATCGCTGTTGAACTACCAATAATATTAGCTTCGTTTTTCTTTTGCTCTAATTCTTCAAGTCTTTCATTTTGTTTAGGACTATTCATATCTAATTCTTTACCTGTTTTTAAAGTATTATATTCTCTTGTTTCCAAAGTATTTAGTTTAGCCATTAAATCATTTTCAAAGGCAGGGTCATCAAATCCTATATCTATATTTTTAATTTTAGGTTTTGATGGTGGAACTAAATCTTTGTTAATAATATTTTCTGTAATAAAACTTGTATCTTGTATTTTTGCATTAGGATCAAAATCTAAAGTACCAGGAGGAGTTCCACCAATTCCATAATCACTAAACTCAGACATATCATAAGTTGCTTCGCCTGCTTTTTTACCTAAACCAAATTTTTGTCCAAGACCTCTTACTAAAGCTCCTAAAATTCCTCCTCCACTAATAAAACCTCTAAGTCCAGTTTGTCCAGTATTTTTATATGCTTGATTAGCAAATATATTACTAGGATCATTTCTGTATGCTTTAGCTAAGTCTAATTCTGCTTTAGTTAAATTAGTTCGACTATCAAAAAAACCTGGGTTAACTCTTTGACCTGCTCCAGCGTTTATTGCTGCAGCTCTAAAATCATTAGCATCACTTTGTGACATACCAGATCTTCCTCCACCTGTTTCGGCAGAACTAATATCTCCTCCACCTACATTTTGACCAGGATCATTTGAACCAAAACCATTTAAACTCATAATACCAGATGGACCTTTGTTAACTCCATTTTTTAAAGAACCATGTAAATCTGATTTAACAAGTAAATCTTTTTCTTTTTTTGTAATGTAAGCTAATTCTGTTGTTGGATGATTAGGACTTGATTGCCATTTTAATGGAGCTTTAACTTCTTTTTGTTTACCAAGATAATTTCTAACTCCACCTTGCATTTCAAAATTTTTTTTAGGTTGCATCATAGAACCTACTCCACCACCGTTAGCGTACCCCGCTCCTTCAGAGTCGATTGGTACAAATTGATCGTGGTATTGATGGTAAGTTTTATTTCCTGTTATTCCACCTGTCGCTAGCTGTTCAATTAAAATTCGGTATTCTTTTTCGTTTATCATTAATAATACGTTCTGTTATGTGGTATTGAAACTTCGTCTCGTTCATCTTCTGGATGACCAACGAATCCTCCTTGTCGGAATCTCATTACCGCTTGTGTCATACTATCCACCAAATCATCATGATCTCCATAAGGAAATGATGCACACTCTTCAATCACCTCTTCTGCGAACTTTTCGTCAGGCGCCCAAATCTGTCCACTCTCAAAGAGAGGTGACACGGCGTTTACTCTAGCATGTTTATCGTTACCTTTGCTAGGAGTATAGTTTATAACAGGAATACCCATTTTTCGCAACTCATAAGTTAAAGGTAATCCTGATGCTTTAGCTTCCACGATCACCGATTCTGGTTTCCAATAGTCGTATTGTTCTTTAGCCACTTTTCTTAATTCAGGGAACTCTAGTCTCTCTTTTAACGCATCGAGTAGAATTAAGTTCGGAGCGCTGTCCGGGGATTCTTGGAATACACCCCAAGTAGTGATTGCAGAATAGTCGGCAGTTTCTTTTTTAAGAAATGCAGTATCATAAGATTGGATGACATGTTGTAGTTTTGGAATATAGTCTCTGTCCCATGTTCGCCACCATTCTCTTTTGATTAATGAACCTTCTTCTGCAGTTGGGTTTTGCATCCATTGTGCATTCCATTTACCAACACTCAACGATGCTTTAACAGATTCTAATTCTTCTAGTTTCCAATACTCTGGCCAGACTGGTTTATTACTTGGAAGTATTGCAGGGAACTCAATGATCTCCCATTGGTCAGACTTTAATTCTTTTTGAGATTTTAATAACATCCCGGTTAGATCTTTCATATTCCATCTCGTCATTACAACGACTATCGCTCCACCAGGCTGCAACCTTTGACGAGGTCCTGATGTATACCATTCATAAGCACGTTCCATTGCAGTCATGTTGAGTGCGTCTTGCTCAGAATGTGGGTCATCAATTATAAGTAGATCCGCTCCACGACCCGTGATGGCAGATCCAACACCCGCTGCATAGTATTCACCACCTTGTTCGGTTTCCCATTTACCAGCTGCTTGACTGTCCTCTCTAAGTCTTGTTTTAAAAACAGATTGATACTCAGCTGAATCGATTAGTGTTTTAGCTTTACGACCAAACCTTATTGCAAGTTCTGTTGTGTGAGTTGTTTGGATGATTTTAAGATCGGGTTTACGCCCAACCATCCAAGAGGGTAAGAGGAAGGACGCAAACTCTGACTTGGTATGTCTGGGTGGCATGTTTATAATTAAACGCTTTACTTCGCCTTTTGCCAGACGGTTAAATTTTTCTGCAATTTTTTTGTGATGAGGTCCTTCTATAAACTCTGGCCATACGTGTTTGACAAAAGCTAAGAAGTCATCGTGGACCTTGGATTTGGTTTTTTTCTCAGATAGCTTTAATGCATATTTCAGAAATTGTTTCTTAACATCCGGTGGTAATCTATTTAGCTTATCTTCATCCATAAAAATTTTTTGTAAAATTTTTTTATAATTTTTTTTGACACCTTTTTATTTTCATCTGCATTTTATAGCATGTTTATGTCTAAATCAAACCTTATAGCATAATCTCAAGCTCGAGCCCGCTAGCAGGGGTTGTGGGGGGTCTGTTTTTGTAGCTAGAGCTGTAACTCTAGGGACCCCTCGGATTGCAAGGCTGCTGCCACCGGCAGGTGGCAGCACGTATGAATCTTTGATTCATACGTTAGCGCAGCGAAGCTGCGCTGCGCGGAGCGGAGCGGAGCGAGGGGTGTAGCAAAGCTGCATACCGAGCTCCGTTTCCGCGGAGCGCTGTGCGCGTAGCGCACTACGTCAAGCGTGGAACGCAGAGCGAAGCGAGGCGTACAGCGAAGCTGTATGCCGAGCTGAGTGTTCTGCGTTTCACTCTTCGTTTATAGTTTGGGTGGTGGCGGGGGCGGGTGGGCCCGTAGGTCACGAGCCGGGTGCGACAATTTGTCGCATTGACACAATATGTAGTGGGTCGCCGATCCTGGCCCTATATCCAGGTCTAGTGTTTAAAGTGTCGCAGTTAGTAAATATATTTGTTTATTTTAATTATGGGATTTTGTAAGATTGTTAATTATGAAAACAAAAAAAGAAAAAATAGAAAAATTAGATATATCTTCAACGTGGGAAAATGTACTTCCACAATATGCAAGATTATATTCTAGTTTAAACGAGGACGGAAAAAAGGAAACATTAAGACGATTAGCAACGATTGGAAAAATAGTTGATCAATGTCTTAAATTAAAAGGAGGAAAAAAAGATGTATAATATAATTTTATATATCGGAGTCGGTTTAATTGTCGGAGGGTTTTTATTATTTCTATATTCAGAGATGAGACTTCGACAATTAGAAATAGAAGAGTCAGAGAATCAAAAATTTATTGATGCTTTGATTAGAACGCAACAATTACAAAATATAAGAAGGGACATCAGAAAATGAACTACTTCGAAATAAAAAGAAGAATGGTCGAACTAGATGCGATTTTGAAAGTTAGACCAAAAGACAAAGCAACAAGAAAAGAGTTAGCCGATTTAATTAAAAAAAATCGTTTAGCATGGTTGGAGGTACAATAGATGAAGGACATAATCAGACACTACCAATTCACAGATGAGATGGTTAAACATGGTTTTAGTTATGAAGGATCTAAAGCTTTGTTTGATTACTTCGAACAGTATGAAGAGGATTGCGACACGGAAATAGAATTCGATCCAATCGCTTTCAGATGTGATTTTACTGAATATGAAAACTTAAAAGAAGTAAAAGAAAATTATCAAGATATAAAAAATCTTGATGATTTAAGAGATCATACAACAGTAATAGAAATACCAAATACAGAAAAATTAATAATACAAGCTTATTAATGTTCCCTTGACCTCGAGCCGATCAAATCGGCTCGAGGTTTTTTTTAGATCTATTTTTTAGATCTATAATTTTTGAGCTGCAAGGGAGCTGCCGACCAAACAACCTGGAGTTGTATTTTATTTCATTTTAAATTTTTGTGAGGGAGGGTGGGAGGGTGGGCCCATAGGTCGCAAGCTGCGACATTTTGTCGCGCGACACTTTGCCACATTGACATAACCTGGAGTTGTATCGCCCGGTGCGACAATTTGTCACATTGACACGACTCACGGATCGCAAGGCCAAATTACAGCTCAACGGATCGCAAGTGAAGAATTTAGAATCGAGGACGGAGGATCGTCTAATTATTTTTTTGATTGCTTATAATTTTTTCTATTAGTTTCCAATCATCCGTTGCAAGTGGTTTCACTTCACGGATATCTAATAGAAGACCCTCAACAGAATTTGATCCATAAAGTTTTATGGATCGAGGTAAGCCCTTGAGGGCTTGTTCGACTAGTATAAAATTACGGTGACTTCCATCAATTAAATCATTTCTTTGATAGTGAAATAATATTTGGTGAGGGGAGAATTTTACTTTTTTTGTTTCCGTACATTTTAACTCAACCATAGTAAAACCATTGGTTTTAGACCAAATTAAGCAATCGGAAACACCTTGAACATTATAACACTCAATCGGAGTTATAAGTAAATTAGGACAATTTTTTTTGAATTTATGATATAATTTTTTTTCTTGTTTCACCGTACATTGTAGTACGATGAAACAATATTTTAGTCAATTATCTATTAAGGATAATCTCGAGAAATCGAGAAATCTTCACATATTCTTTGAATTTGTGTAAGCATATACCTAACGGCAATATCGTAAGGTTTCATTGCCGTTTTGCAAAAATAAAATGAGGTATCTTGACCCTCATAATCTTTTTTAAAATTAAATGGTTTTGCATCTTTTTTAAGAACAAAGGTTTCGTGACTTTGTTCACCAATACCATTAAAAACAATTTCATTTGTTTTTGTAGTTTCATCAACAATTATGTCTTTGCAAACTTCTTTAATGTAGTCATATTCTTCTTTAATTGATTTCCATTGTTCGTCTGTAAAATCATTATGTTGATGCCAATAGTTAGTATATCCCATTATGCGACCTCTTTCATATTTACAAACGGAACAGTATAATTTCCGTTATCAGTTTTAACTACGGCTTTAGTCCTATTGATTTTTGAGACAACACCTTTATACATTGAATAGTTATCTCTTCTTCTTCCAAAATTAACTTTCATCCCTACTTTAAAAAAAGTAGACAATTCATTAGTTAAGGAATTTTTTCTTGTTATAACTGATTGAATAAGAGTGTCTAATTGACCTTTATCCATAGTCAGTATTTCTTTTTGTATTTCTTCCATTTTCATAATTACCTTTTTTTAGTTTTAGATTTAAGAAAATTAACTGATTTCTTATAAGCAACATTTGGGGCAATGCTCACTTCATTTCTTAAAAACATTTCCTCAAGTTGTTTTAATAATTTCGGATCGTCCAAAGCTTTAAAATTAATTGCTTTTTGAAAACCGAAAGGATCATTATTGTTTTTCATATTTCTACTTTCTATTTATTGTTAATCTCTAAAATTTATACATTTTTAAGATTTAATCAACCTTAATTATGGGAATTTCACACA
>VTLG01010142.1_pt1 | contig 12182 bp, 10 predicted proteins | sample 4694571 | NCBI WGS metagenome assembly VTLG01 (sample SAMN12604809, study PRJNA352737) | marine metagenome | biome: ENVO:00000447; feature: ENVO:00000209|ENVO:00000569|ENVO:01000036; material: ENVO:00002151; isolation source: viral sequences binned using virsorter ... | reverse complement strand
TAATTTCTTTTTGATATCATCATTTGCTTTGTTGTAAATTTGTTTAAATAGATTAGCAGACATACTATCAACAGTTACTCCACCTACTTTACCGTATCCACTATCGGCAATCTTAAATAATTTTTCAACACCCTTTGATGGTTGTGGAACACCAAGATGACTTATTTTACCCATGCCAGATTTACTTTTGAGTTTAATTGGTTTTACCTCTTTTACTCTTGATTTTAATATTTTTTTCTTTTCTTTATCTTTGGATATTTTTTTGATTTTTTTCATCAAGTTAGGACCTGCTGGTTCTTCACCAATCTTTCCGTCTATACCGTAACCACAGGTTCCTTCTTTTATTTTTGACATCCATTCTAAACCAGGTACAACTATATCTTTGACTTTAAATTTTTTCTCAAATTCTTTTTTTGCCTTTACTATTTTTTTAAGATGTGGTGGTAACTCACCTGTCTTATCAAACTCATCTCTCATCTTTTTAATCTGTGATGTTGTCAAATTCTCACCTAAACTTTGAAGTCCTACAAGTGCTATAGCCTTACCCCTCGGAGTTGAATTTCTGTAGGTTTTATTTACATACTTTAAATTCTTTTTAATCATAGCAGCAGCATCTTTTGCATTATTCCCATACTTTAAAAGTAATTGATATATCCTTTTCATCTCAGGATTTACTTTTTCATTGACACTCTCATTTGCTTTTCTAAGTGCTTTTTTAACATCACGATGTTTGGATAAACCCTTCTTTATTCTTTCAATTTTTTTAACAGCACCTGTCATATTTCCACCCATTGATTTAGCCAATTGAATAGCTTTCTTTACGAGACCAGATGGTGCTTCACTTAATCCCTCACTTTTCTTTTTCTTTACACAGTTTGGATATCTCTTTCCAAACATGGTCTTCATGCCTTTTTTCTCATAACCTTTCCAACACTTTTCATCAATCAGATTATCGACATATTCTTGTATCTCTTTTTTCAAACGACTCTTTTCAGCTCGTCCTCTGTTTTTAGATTGACTTTCAAATCCCACTATCTTTCCTCCCTTATGAGAAGCATCCTTACCATCTCCATTCCCATAAGTACCTTTCTGTCGGTTATATTTATTCAACTCAGCCCTATACTTCTTAGCCTTTGGTGATGATTGAAATTTCTTATACTCGTCTTTATAATCCCTTTCTTCTTTTAACTTTGATAATTTCTTTTTAGCATCCTTGATATCTTGTTGAATAAATTTTATATATTTTTTTGCCTTTGGATTTTTACTTAACTTTGCTTGACTTAACATATTGTTTAAATCTATGATATACATGGCTAAATTATTTCTATCCCTCTGTACTCCTTCACCAATTATAAATTCAGTACCCATTCTTGTTTTTTTAAAATCCTTTATTTTTAATTTTGAATCTAAATTTTTATTTGCATCTTTTAAAACGGCTTCCATACTATCTTGGTACATATAACTTTTCATTTTCAAAAAGAAATCTTTACCCTTTGGTTTCATAACGATTAAAGCTTTTGTACCAATACCAAGATTATCTAAAGACATATCTAATTGATATTTTAAATCTGACTTATTTACCTTTTCATTTACAGATTCTTTTTTTGTAGGTAAATCATCGTGTTTGGTTTTAGCATATTTCTTCACACTACTCTTCTTCATCTTTTTAGCAGCGTCTTGAGCAGACTTGGAAAACTTACTTGCGGGTTGTTCACCCTTTTGGATTGACCTAACAATTCCCATGAACTTCTGTTGTTTTTTGGAAACTGATGGCATTTTTCTACTTAAATAAATCTGCTATAGCACCACCAGCAATATAGTCTGGTAAATCATTTTGTAAATCATCTTCGGATACACCTTTGGGATATTTTTTCATAATAGCTTTTGCCCAAGAATTTCCAAAAAAACCAGTTTTATCCTTTCTCATGTTAGCAGCCACTTTTTTTACATCGACTTTTTCTTTTGAGATTTCATCGATTCTCTTATACTGTTTACCATTTATTTCAACTATTTTTTTCATCTTATCCCCTCATTATATCATTTACAATTTTTTCAATGTTCTTTTCGGGCGAAGTATGTTGAACGGATTCATTAACAGGTCTCATGAAAGCACCATGTGTGGACGGATTCGATACAAAGTCAAATGCTATCAATTCAAAATCAGGCTGAACCTCTACAGTTCCATCCTCACCATTCTTTTCATTGACTGGTTCTACTGAACCTAATCCACGAGAACTAATACCAAGTTTGATACCAGACCTAAATAATTCTTTTAAGATGTTACCAGCTGGTGTAGACAATACCTCAACAGTTCCTAATAAATCATCACCATCCCAATGCATCTCAACAATATTATGTGAAGCATTATTTAAATTCACCACCGATGATTCTGGATGGTCAAGTTCTCCTAAAGCTCTTCTCTCCGATACATTCGTATCCAAGTATTTTCCAACTTCTCGTAGTAATACTTCTCTTGGATATATTCTACCATTTTGGTTTTTAGACTCTGCTCTTTGTAATACACCCTTGACAACCAACTTACCGTTGTTTTCTTTAATGGATTCATCTATCTTTTGTCTTGAAATATCAAATGATCTGACATCTACTAATAATTGTTTATTCATTATCCTACATCTCCTGTATACACAAAGGTTATGTCTCCGACACTACCAGCTGCATCGGTCTGTCTCCAAGCAACAGGATTGATATCTAAACGAATTGGGCCAGCAGCATCATCCACAACAGAGCCTGTCTCGTATGAACTAATACTACCAGAAACATAAGCAAAAGCATATGTCCCATTCATATTTACAAGGACATGATTAGGTCTGTTTTGTATCGTCTCTTCAGTAGGTGTAGTTACCTTTCCGTAAGCACTTTGTGGTCTACTTTTAGGCACTTGTTTTTTAGTATTATTAGGATCTTGTCTGTACATTATTTTCCCCCCCAAGACGAGCGTTTAACCCAAATATCAAATAAGATATCGGATACTTCTTTTCTAATTTCTTTTCTAATTTGTCTCATATCATCCTTTGATATTGCTTCATCAACAAACTTGTATCCAGTTTGTTTTTCAATATTTTTTTTTCTTTTCTTTTTCATACCCTTTTTACTAAAAGCATATGGTGTTTGATAAGTATCTATACTTGCCGTGGTGGTTATCTCGGATAATTTCCTTTGATATAGCCTACGAGCAAGCTCTTTTACCAAGTCTTTAAATTTTTGAGAGTTCTTTATCGAGTTCATAGTATCTCAACAATTGAACAACTGAATTATCATCTGTTTGTTTTGATTCCGTAATACAGAATTTATCAATACAATTAACAGCCTCGTGTAACTTTATTTTCAATACTTTATTTTGTATCTTTTTAACTTTGTTATTCAACCTTGTTTTTAATTTTGGTAATCTTTCTTCAACAAACAATGAAAAATTGTTTGTGTTGGATATGTTACTTATGTATTCCTTCAATAAGGTCTTTTGTTCGCCAGTCAAATCGGTATACTTATTGTTAAATTTCTCTAACAATACCTTATAAGATAATATCCTTAAATCTTTATCCTTTAATTCAGGTGCTATAAAAGTATCTGTTTTTTTCTTACTAATAGTGGTGACACCCTCTAACACAATAAAGTAACTATCGGTTTTTTCTTCAGCACTCATGGTTGTAAAACCCTCAAACAACTTATATATGGATGCAAAAACCTTATAATTTGGCACTTTTGAGGAAAATAAGTTGGGTAAATCATAATGATTTTTTACCTCATTGACCAAGTTATACTTTTCTCTTCTTAAAACCGAGTTGTTTAGTTTAGTTCTTTGTTTTAAAATCTCATTTAAAAAATAATCCGCTTTCTTATCGGATTTAAATTTTGTTGTCATTAGTAAATTGTATAATGCTAACTCTTTACCAAGCTCCGTATGTTCATTAAATTGATTTTTAATTATTTTTAAGGCTGATGACTCTTTTTCTTTATTCAAGACATCAACTGTTACCTGTCTTAATAAAAATTCAAATAAAAGGCCTGTGTTTCTCAACTTATTGTGTTTGAATTTACCCATGAAGAATTCCTATGTGATATAATGATTCATATATAAATATAATGTAATTCAGATTAACTTGTATTTTAGTCCTCTAATATATTATCTTCACTCAATAATGAAGACTTTTTATTAGGAAATGATTTTTTTAACTGTTTTAATATACCTTCTCTTGCAACCACGGTAGAGCCTTTGGATTGAGCCAATGGTGAACCACCTTTAAATTCTCGTTTACCAAAACTACGATGTCTTTTCTGTACTTTACCATCATCTTCTCGTGGTTTATCTTTACCAAAGTGTGTTTTTTCACTACCACCCCAATCTTCACTTCTACCTACGGAAAAGTCATCACCCTCATCACCCTCGTCTGGCTCTGGCTCTTGTGGTTCTTTAGCAGGATCTTTACCCTCATCCTCTATCTGTGTTAATCTGAACTTTTGTTTGGTATCATCTACTATACCTTCATATATTTGAGTCTTCTTATCATCCGAGAAATCAAATATATTGTCATAAATCCATTGACGACTGAATAATTTTGTATCCATGGCTTTTTCAGCTGCCTCAATCTGTTGGTTTAACATTTCTAACTTCTCTTGCTCATGTATCATTGATGGATTTTGAAGTTCTAAGTCAAAATTAATCAAATCAGCATCGTCAAATCCTTGACTATACAGATGAACGATACCTATCTTGGTCAATTCACTTACGATTATCTTTTGTAGTCTCTCAATGGTACGAGCAAACCTAACATCTTCAGCAGCAAGTGTAGCCTTACCACCACTTAACCCCTCTTCATATCCAAGAAATGCCTTTGGTATTCTTAAACTAGCCATCAACTTGTTTCTCAAGTATTCTATATCGTCTATTTGGTCGTTATTGGATAGACCTGGTAGGGTTTCTATTTCAGTTCCACTATCCCCACCACGAACAGGTAAAAAGTAATCCTCGGTAACACTTTCCATGTTGTACTTTAGATTGTACTCGCCTGTATTTTGGTCAATAACAGGAATCTTTTTCATCTTATTGATGATTCTTTGCATAAACTGTTCAACTTCTCTCGGTGGTATGTTTCCAACATCAATCTTGAATACTCGTTTTTCGGGTGCCCTCATGATTCTATGTATCAACATGGCATCTTCCATTAGAGTCAACTGTTTGAATACCTTTCTACCACCCTCAAGTAATGACCTACCATAAGGCAAGAAGTTCGTGTCGGATAAAAGTCTGAAATGTGCTATCTCATAGTTTTCTTTTACCTCTTTTTTATCACTTTCTATTTCAAACTGAATCAACTGTGGGTTAGCAGGATCGTGGTCTTCAAGTCTCACGATATCATAAGCACTAATCGGTTTGACATTTACCACACCGTACTTATCAACGATGTCCAATGATAGATAAAAATCACCATACTTGGTCATGTTACGAATCCAACTCCACAAGTTAAACTCTATGTTTATTATATCATAGAATAAGTTATGCAATATCTTGTGAACTTTGGTGTTTTCGGTTTTAATTTTTAAAATTTCTCCCTCAATGTTATCAACCGTGCTCTCATCCGAGTATATGTCGAGAGCAGAGGCGATAATCGGGTCTTGATCCATCAACTCATAATCTTTAAATAAATCGTGTTTTCTTATTTCATAATTAGCCCTTTGGTTTTGAGCCATCGCATACGGATTAGAATAGGTATTTTGCATTAACCTCTGATACCTATCTATAAAATTAGATGTTAAACTTGTTTGTGTGTAGTCTAAATCCTTTACAATCAATCTATTATCATCAGTTTTTCTGATGACTACATTCGATTGAAACAGTCTACCAAGTCTTGTAAAAATATTATCTGCCATAATTTACCCCAATAACCAAGTTAAATCTTCTTTTTCACCCTTAATATCCATTTCATATGGATTATTTTTAGGTTTATGTTTAGCCATTACGATAGGAGTCTTCTCATTGAGATTACCTATAGCACCGACCAAACTGCTTTGTAATTCATTCCTCTCTGATTGTATTCTGATAGCAGTATCCCTTATCCATAATAATATGGAGTAAGACATTACCAAATCATCATTATATCCATCGAGAGCTTCTGTTTTATTATTCTTATATATAAATACAAACAATTCATCAATTAATCTCATTGACTTTAACTTTACCATCTTCTCTCTTGTATACTCTTCCATTTTAGCAACAACCAACGGTTTTGTCTTCATTGTCGTGGTAAAACCAGGAACTTTATTCTTGTCTATATTTCTATATCTGTTTGTCTGATTCATATCCTCATCAACTACCAAATGATTCTTTTCTTGATAAAATAGATTCTCATATCCTCTATCTATAATCGTCTGTAGTGTAGCCCAACCTATGTTGTTATTCTCAACAACAAGTAAAGCATCATTGTATTTTGTGGCAAGTTCAATCAAGAAATTACCGAATTCTGTTGTGCCGAGTTGCCCTTTATATTCCGCTACTTGCTCCATTTCCTCCAAATCAAATACTTGTGCTGCACTATAATCAGTTCCATCTCCTCTTGCAACATCGGCACAGATTAAATATTTTTTTGAATAGTCTGGATAATTCCATATCCATAAATTCCTATCAAAACCACTTTTTTCCATAGGTTCACAACACGCATTTTCCTTATACCACTCCAAGATGGCAGGATCAACGACAGAACGACCAGAACTCAAGAAATCAGCATCACACTCTTGAGCAGCCTGTGAGGGTCCTAATATTCTATCTTGTTCTCTTCTCCAATCTTCGTTTCGTTCAGGATGAGCAGTCCAATGTAATTTAACCGTATTGAATTTATTAAGTCCATCTTTAGCATCAACCCATGTCTTGTGAAACCAATTACCTACACCATTGGGTGTTGATATTGCTAAACAACGACCACCAGTAGCAAGTGTCTGTTGAGCAGCAGTCCATATCACATCAATCTTTTCAATAAACGCAGCCTCATCCAATATCAAAAGTGATAGGGCTTCTGAACGACCTGCACTCTCATTAGATGCAATAGCCTTGATTTGTGAACCATTTTTAAACACCAATGATAATTTGTTGTTTTCAACGATAGCAGTCTTTAACCATGCTGGTAAAGCCTCATACATTACCCTTACTTTGGTTATCAAGTTTTTAGCAGTATCCTTCGTGGTGGCAATCACCAAGATATTTTTGTCATTCTGAAACAACATCATCCATAAGGAATACGCAGCACTCAATGTGGATATACCCAATTGTCTTGATTTCAATATTACATTGTAATCATTATTTTGATACTCATCCAACACATCAAACTGAAATGGATATAGTTTAAACTTTATCTTACCTCGTTGTGGGTGTTGTATCGTACAGAACTGATTTATAAAGTATGACGGTTCTTTTGCACACTTGAGATAGTTCTGTTTGATTGCTTGTTTTAAGTCACTCATTTATGTTCATTGTTTGCAAGAGCATTTGCTACTGTTTTGTCAAATGCACCTTTACCGTTATCTAATAATTTCATTTCAGCTTCGTATTCAGCAAGGACGGATTCCCATCTTTTCTTTTCCATGTCTTTTACCCAATCCACCCATTTACCTTCTTTTTTTAATTTCATCTCAAAGTCAATCTGACAGTATTTACATCTACCCATCCTATCGTATGTCTGTTGGTCAATATCCTTTAATATCATTTTATCACAATCATCACACTTATCAAATCCTCTTGGTGGTATTTTAGTAATCTGTTTCCTCTTACCATCCTCTATCTTCCAACTACGACCACGGGCATCCGTCCACTCCTCACCTTCTTTTCTCTGTTGAAGAGTTTTACCCTCATATCCAACTTGTATGTTACCGTTGTATATGCCCTTTACCATCTTTTGTATTTTTTCTATGTTACTCATACTGTAATCTCACCTTCTCTACTTGTATACCATTTACGAAACTGTGCTGGACTCCCAACTGTTATCTTGTTTTCCGGCACTATTTTTAATAATTCTTTCTTGTATGCTTTTGTATCATGACTATCGTTTTTAAAATAATAATCATCATAAACTCTTTTCAAAACAAAACAATCTATCACCTTTGTGTTGTAAATCAATATCTCATTCCAATAACTAGAGTTTTCTGTGCTCTGTGTTCTCATACTAGCTTGAACCCTATCTTTATGTTTTTTTAATAATTTATTCGTGGTGTCGATATATTTTTTAATATGTTTTTGAACTATAGGTCCTAATTTTTTCTTGATTAATTTAGCTTGTTCTCTGAAACCCAAATCATCGTTTTTAGGATCGTCTTCAACTTCCCCTACAATCTCATCTTCTATTTCTCTCCACTCTGCATAATCAGGTAACCCAGCTTTTTTAATTACATTTCTTACTAATTGAGAACCAGTACCAAATACATGATGTCCCATTACCCATCTACGACCAGTTCTGTCTGGCACGGTGTCAAAATCCTCAGCCTTACGACCTAATAGTAGTCCTTCAACATAAAAAACCACACCACCACTACCAGTCTGAACACCACGACCTTTTGCTAATCCAGTCGATTTATTGGCTTTGGTAAATGTTGATATTGATTTTTTCTTACCAAGTATTTTTGATACACTTTCTATATTTTGTGGGCTAGTAGTATGAAAAGAATTTACAGGTATTTTTCCAAATAAACTTTCTATTTGTTTTGGATACAAAGGAACATAATTTTGAGTCAATGTCCATTGTAAAGCATCCCTTGTGTGTGCAGGATACCATTCATCATGTTTCATTTGTGTCATGGCATAAATTTCGTTTATTAATTCTTTTAACTTAACCATTAGAAAAACATCAAACCTGTTATCTGATTGATTGGAGCAAAAGCACCTGTAAATTTATATATGTTTCCATTATACTTGAATACTATTCCCTCTGATGGAACAACGGCATCAAATCCACCTATGGCATTTAACCTATCCAACTGAACCTTTAGTCTATTTAATTTTTTTAAACTACCACCATCTTTTACAGCTTTAATTGCCTTCTTGAGTTTCTTTCTCATGTTCTGTACTGACTTTGCTGGATTCACAGCCATCCACCCATCCATATTTTTCATTATTTCAGCACCAACCTCAAAGAACAACTCCTCAAATGGTTTCATATTTTCCTTTACCATTCTGTTTTTATCTATCTTATCGGTGGTCAATACCCAATCTAAAAACTTTGGGTTGTCTTTCATATCCTTTTTCATCATAGGTATGGTGTATGATTTGTCAAAAAATGCCCATCGTTTAGTTAAATCAACCAATATTTGATTTGTAATTTTAAAGTTAAATTGTTTACTGGCATTAAAAATAAACTCTTGCCAATACATCTGATGATATAAAGCAAAGGTATCATTGTCTTTTAAAGCATATTCATTTTGTAATGTTTGTAATCTACTAATGTATTTATTTTTCATCTTTCCAAAGTCTTGATGTTTTGGAACTGTTACAAAGTTTGGTTTGGATATCTTGTAGTGTTTTTGAACATGTTGATTGACCTGTTTTATCATACCTTGTAGCATTCTAGCACTACCCTTTACTTGTCCAATTACCCTTCCACTATCATCATATTCTAAAGCTCCGTGAAAAACCAATTCTGTAATATCATAGTTTACAACATTCTCACTAGCAGGCCACATCACCTCTAAACTCATGAACTTACTACCTTGACCAAATATCTTGTCTTGTTGTTTTTTAGATAGAGCACCGATTGCCTTTGTCAAATCCCTCATGGCATATACAAATGCATCTCGTATTGCACCACGACCTTTGAACTTTCTCTCTACAGCTTTTATATCCAAGGCAGTCTCACCTTTGTTTTTTAAATGACCTTTGTTACGAGCCGCAATTAATTTACCATCTTTCCAACTAACCATAAGGTTTTGACCATCAGTTTTTTCGGTAACATTATCCTCACGGTTTAACTGACCACTTAATCCTAATGTTATGATTTTCTTTAAATCACCGAATGTTAAATCCTTGTCATCAAAAGGATGACTCATGTGTCCGTATGCTCCTCCCATTAATAATAACTCCTTGCCGTTTTTAGGTAAGTCACTAACGAGTGACATTATTTCTTTTACTATTTCGTAATCATCGTGTTGTTCTTCACCAGCTCTACTTTCAGTATCTTGTGGTTGTTCATCATCGATTACCTTTAATGTTTTAGGTGAATCATCAATCGTAATTTTTCTTGCTTTTTTCAAAGGATCCATGTATTCATATTCTTGATTAGATAATATCTTATCAATATGGTCTAACCATTTGTTCCATAACTCACTACCAACAACATCAATATCACTACCTGCAGCTGGTTCTCTCACACCAGCAGGTCCGTATGATACCGAACCAATAGGACCTTTTGGATACGCAGTATCTTTGAAAAATGATGTATCTTGACTGTTGTAAGCATCGGTATCGGTAATTAAACTTGCTAACTCCCAACCCAATCTACCAGCTTCCACCTCTGCTCTATTCATGTATGATTTTAAACTTGAAAAGAATCCTGGACCATCATCCGTGTCAACACTTTTTATCTGACTGCTTTCAAACAAACCACGATAAACCTCATATAATTTTCTGAATTTATTAGTCATCATATTATACAAACCTTTATCGAAATATCCAAATGTTTTTTTGAAAAACTTTTGTCTTTCCTTATCGTGTATGGTTGGATTACCTAACATATCTCTTGTCTTAGTTCCACTTATATTTCCAAATTGTGGAGCAGTAACAAAGTATCCGTGTTTTTCAAATCCCTCTAATTCGTGTTTGTTCTTTTCAAACTCTTGGTAGTATGTTTTACCACCATCAGCTTTTCTACCACCCTTTAGTCTACCAGCATCCTTCTGTCCGAAAGCATACACGACTGCTGTGGTATCAGCATTAAACTTCTTTAGTAAATTCTTTGCTATATAAGGTGTTTTTTCCTCAATGATACGATTCTTTGGAATACCTACCTTGACCATATGTCTGACTTTTTCTTTAAAGTTCATTGGGTGTCTTGGTGGTTTTTTAATATCACTTGTGGTTATGTATGCCTCATCAACCCTTTTTGCCAACCACTTGTATGTGGCAAGATGACCACTATGAAATGGTTGAAACCTACCACCGAATACACCGATTACTTTTTTGATATGTTTGGATTCAGTAATCTCGTTTTTCTTCTTGGTTTTCTTTTTCATCTTATTGATGTAAGCACGATAGACGGCAGCTTGTGAACTCTTTCCCATTTCTCTAGCTCTTTGTTCCATAGCAACTGCTGCTTGAATCTTGTGAGCATGAGATTTACCACTACCACTTATCTTACTGACCGATGCTCTAGCATCCTTTACTGTGGCAAACTTCAATCCTTTGATTGTTCCTTTTGGATTCTCATCCGTGTATAAATCTGAATGACTTGATGATTGTCTGTGTTGTCCTTTCTTACGAGGTTTTCTTGGTGCTTCTTGTATCTTTGGTATTTGTCCTAATGGTCTTGGTCCACATCTCTTTCTGTATTCGGCATTTGTCTCAGTATTTAGTTTTTTAGCACAACTAGCTTCGTTTACCTTTTTATAACCACTACCATAAGGAACTGATGAATGACCTTTTTTCTTCATCTTTTTTACTTTTGAAACCTTTGAACCACCTTTGATTGTACCATCACTAGCAACAATACCCTCTTCATCTACCTTTTTAATCAATCTAAATTTAAGAGCTGTCCTACCATTGATAAGTAAATCACCCTTTTCATTATAATCGATAGTTTTAACCACCACCTTTTTATTTTTAAATCTACCCATGAGCACGGTATCACCCACATTTATTGGTATCTTTACATCTTCTTGTATCAAAGGTTTTGTTATCTCTTCAACTAATTTTTGTAAACTCATAAGTTTAGTTCCAATATCTGTTTCATCCTATCCTCTATAGGATGTGGCAATTCCTTTGGATTGTAATATCCCCATTCGGAATGTTCATGATCCAAAGTCGGTTCTGGTTTTCCGTCCATATCTGCCTTGTACAACTTTACCAATCGGTTGTACTTTCCATCTTTTATTGTACCTAAATATACTAAACTTTTAGGGTTAAAGTCAAGCATTGTTTCTTCTTTTAATTCACGAACAGCACCCTCACGGAATGTCTCTCCCTCTTCAACACC
>VTLG01008421.1_pt1 | contig 12182 bp, 18 predicted proteins | sample 4694571 | NCBI WGS metagenome assembly VTLG01 (sample SAMN12604809, study PRJNA352737) | marine metagenome | biome: ENVO:00000447; feature: ENVO:00000209|ENVO:00000569|ENVO:01000036; material: ENVO:00002151; isolation source: viral sequences binned using virsorter ... | reverse complement strand
AAGAGATTGCATGACGGCGTGGATTATCATAGGATTACTTTTTATCATCACGGGATTACTAGGATTTATCGCGCTGATGTTATGGGCAATCGGTGATAGAATATCCCAAAAATAAAAGAGGTTGAAATCTATCTTCGTTTTGGTGTATAGCTGGTAGCTTACCCCCAAAAAAGGAGATAGAATGACAGAAAAAGAATTAAAGGATATTATTGTCTACCTACAAGGTAGAGTACAAGAATTAGAATCAAAAAAGTTTTGCGAATGTGCAGACGAAGTAGAATATAAAACTACACCGCGAGAAGTATTTGTTACAAATTATGACGAAGACGAAGAGTGTCTAAGTTGTTCCGCGTAGCGTTTGTCTTGATCCCATTGTTGAACGCGACCGCGCCAATAATCTCTTTCCTTAATAGATAGATCTTCCCACCGCTTGCGGTGGAAGTCTTTCTTATCACATTTATAACGTAAATTTTTTGCTGGCTTATCCCACCTAGTGTGATCTCTGCTATACATCTACACCTTTCGTTGCTTTTTCCAACGTGAGATGAACATTGAAGGCCATTGATCTTCTCTCGCCCTCACTTCTAAATGGATAGACTTGATGTATCATCCAGCTAGGAAACAAATAAAAATCGCCCACTTCTGGTTTTACAAGAAAGCTATGCCTTGCAAAATGGTTTGGTATTGAGCCGATAAACTCAAGACAGCCAGCCGTTGGGTGATGGTCTTCTTTATCGTATTCCTCATCAAACTTGGGAGGAATCTTGAGGAAACATACGCCCGATAGATTCGAGTCATGAATATGCATTGGATTAAAGTCGCCAGCCCATTGGCTTACTGTCCAAACTCGAAACGCGATCTTTGTGCCCGCTGGTATGGGGTCTGGTAATACACGTTTAGAGTATTCCTCTGACATTACTGCGAGGAATTCTGGAAAACCTTTGATCGCCATGTGATCTATGGCAATCTCTTTCTTCACGTTACCAGCAAGGTTATGACTCCAATCATGTTCCTTGCTCAGTTTCTCATCATTTAATATTTTATCTGATTGTTGATTTAGTGCGTCCACGTATGCTTGTGGTAATTTAGTCTTTAAGATACTTGGTCCAAATGGTTGATAAATATCAAACTTTAGTTCCTCATTGTTCATTAAAATCCTTTTCATGTTGTTGCCATAGTCGTCGCCCCTCATTGAACGAATATTCCCATTCTGCAACTGTAAAATCTTTTGATGTGCCGTCTGTGTAGTGAACGCGAAGATAGTCCACTATATCACCGTCAGTATTTTTTTCTGTATATTTAGAAACTCCACTAACTATCTTTTTTTTCATCTGGAAGATGCCCTTGTGGCACTGATTTGAAGTATGTCGTTTTAACATCATTCAGAGCATCTTTTATTTCAGTCTTCTGCATAATTATATCATACAACTCTTTTATGTGCTCTGCATGATCGTGTTCTTTACTTGTGATGTAAGCCGGATTTGTCGTTAGTAAAATTTCTTTTGCTTCAAGTTCTGATAGTTTGCCTTGAAGTTTATTAGCCACTGCTACGTATAATGCTTGTCTAATATTTTTTTCACTCTGTTCCGACATGTTCTTCCTTTCCATTTTCTAGTGGTTGTCTATTATGTTCTTTTGCTTCTTTGTCTATCAAGTAACGAATGAATGCACCCATGGTCATATATCTTTCGTTAGCCATGGGCATCGCCTTTTGATAAGCGTCTATTTTTATCGCTACTGATTTATATTTAGTTATATCTGTCATACCCCACATATATGGGATTTTATACAAAAAGTCAAATATCTTTTCTTAAATCTTCAATACATTGTACTTTGAACGTGAAGTATTTATTCATCTCAAACTTCATAAAACTACGACCCATGGTTTCACAAGCTTCTTTATCTAAAAACTTTTGCTGTAGGACCATCTGATTGCCCGTATAAACCCAAGCATCACCATTAAATCCCCATAAGCTCACCACCAATAAAAATACTTTAGTCATCGTCTTTATCTACAAATTCAAACTCCACGCCCAACTTTACCTGTTCCGGTGTGCGTTGTCGAGCTATCTTTGTATTAGGTGCCCAAGACTTTCTATAAGCAATTGTTTTTACGTCTATCTTTCTAACCTCACCTGTTTCTTGATGAACTATTACTAAATCGATAGGACCTGCTCCAGATACATTTTTAAATACCATGTACCCTTCTTTTAAAAATTTAATAACAGCTTTAAATTCGTTTACGTCGCCTGTTACTTTTTTTTGATCTCTCCCCATGACGGTCCTATCTCCATGTCAACCTTCAATGGCACTTTAAGTTCTACCGTGGTTTCCATAATTTCTTTTATTTTTTTACCGTCCTCTTCCGATTCAATAGAACAGTTTAGTTCATCATGCACTTGTATATGAGATACGATACCCTCTTCGTATAGGTCTACCATAGCTTTCTTTGTCATATCTGCTGATGATCCTTGTATCAATCTATTAAGAGCCTTGTATGTCCATGCTCTTTTTAAATCTCTACCATATTCTTTTTCCGCCTCCCACAATGGTAATGACTTGTGAATACCAAACGCTCGCGGTTCCCATAAATCAAAACGACACTTACGACCTAGTAAAGTTCTACAGTAACCTACTTGGTCCGCGCGCCGTGTTGCTTGTTCCATTAACTGTTTAACAAACGGCACGTTAGCATGAAACCTGGCGAACAAGTCTTCTGTTTCTGTTTTATCTAATCCTAGTTGGCTAGCAAGTTTACCCTTACCCATGCCATACATCATACCAAGATTAATAGTTTTAGCGGTGCTTCTGTCTATGCCCGCCATATCGGCAACGGCTTGATGAAAGTCTGGATCTTCTGTTTGGTAAGATTCAATGACCTCGTCGGCGCCTTTCAAACCGCCACCGGTAAGCGCGGCGAAGTGGACAAGAACACGAGGCTCTTGTTGGCTATAGTCGAATGACCCCCACTTGCAACCCTCGTTTGGAACGAAGATTGATCGTATCATCGGTCCGATATTTTTGTTCCTCATTGGAACTTGCTGTAGGTTAGGATTGTTATACGAGAAACGTCCTGTAACTGTTCCCGCTCCTTCATCACTACGCATTTGATTAATATCGGCGTGAATTCTGCTGTTATGTGAATGTCTTAATATTGTATCAATAAAAGTTGTACGTGCTTTGTTAAACTCTCTAGCGTGCACAATCATTTTAGCTAGAGGGTGTTTGTGTGTATTTAAAAAGTTTTTATCAAACTTTGGTTGTTTAGTTTTTTCTGTGCGGTCGTATTTAATTTTTAATTTATCAAATGCTTTTGCCACGCTCACAGCGGCCCAAACATCAACATCAACTCCTGTATCTTTTTTAATTTGTAATAGAACTGCGTTTTCTTTTTTTCGTAAATCTTTTTTTATTCTCTCTGCCTTGTTTAGATCAACACCGACACCGTTTGTTTTCATGTCAAGCAAACATGGAAAGAGCCGTGTTTCAAGGTCAAAGATACTTGATAACTCTTGCTTTATTAATTCTACTTTAAAATGTTGCCACAATCTAAGTGTAAGATCCGCGTCCTGTTCTGCATAACTACCGACATACATTGGTGGTAACTTATACATTTCACTTTTAGCATCTAGTCCCCACTCCTTTGCTGCTTCATATAATAATGCTTCTGACTTTGTTTCTTTAAGATAGTCTCTACCAAGATCATTTAAGTTATATTTAAATCTATTTTCATCTATAAGTGGTGCTGCAACTAATGTATCAATAATCTTGCCTTTTACTTCTACGCCCCACCAACGTAACCAACCCACATCGTAAGCGGCGTTATGAAATACTTTATCACATGGAAGGTCCATGATCCGTTGTACTTGTCTCTTAATTATTTTTTCATCAAAATTACCACCGCCCTCATGTCTAATCGGAAAGTAACCTTTCCAACCTTCAACAGCGATAGCAACGCCAGCAATAAAACCTTCGTCTCTAGTCCAACCAGGTCCTTTTGTTTTAATACTTGGATCGCAAGTTTCTAAGTCAATAGCTATTTCTTTAGCGTCAGATAAATCTGGTATCTTCTCTGGTGGTGTCCACTCACTCGGTGGTTGGAATAGAGGAATCTGAGTCATTTATTTCTCCTGCGATAGCGGCGTAACCAGCCATGTCAATATAACAATCATGTGTTTTTTTATTTTTAAGTCTGGCAACTTTTACCAATAACATGCAAATAGCTACGTCGTGTGCTGATATTTTTTTATCAAGATAAGAACTCCATAGGTTAGCAATGTTTTGATGATTAGTAATTTTATCACCGTAGTCTTCTTGTCGTTGACCGGTAACAATGTTTATTGTTTCTTCTAAAATATTTTTACTTATTCTCATCAACCCTCTCTTTCTTTTGTACTGCTTGTAAATCATTTGTGAGTAGTTGTAAATCAAGTAGCAATAATTTAAGCTCTCTATCAACTTTTTCGCGGTTGAGTTTTGGTAACTCTGCACGTATTTTACGTACTTGTTTTTCTGTTACACGAACTTGTTTCAGTGCAGTGTCTATTGTAAACATTAAAATGCCTCCGTAAATTCTCTGTCCGATCGTGATCGAACTATGTTTAAGCTATGTCGTGCTCTTGTCATACCAACATAAAATACACGACGTTCTGAATCTCTGTGCCGCCAATATTCTTCATCAGCCTTTCTTCCTAAATCAGAGAATAACATTACATTGTCAACCTCTCCACCCTTTGCTCCGTGTATCGTAGATAAACGTACTCTTGGTTCCTTCGTAATCTTTTCACCTCTACGAAGAATGTTTTGAATGTAAATTCTTTTTTCTGGCTTTATGTTTTCTAAAGCTCTCATCCATTCTAATTCTTTGTCAACCTTTAATCCGTGGTCCGTGCTAAGTTCTTCAAAAATATACATTTTTTCTTTATCTGCACCCTTCATTGCTTTGTGTTCTTTGTCAACACCCTTGCCTGTTTTTATATACACGTAAAGATTTTTTGCTTCTTTGTAACTTATAGGTTTACCTTTTCTAACTCTTTCCCATGCAATGATAGCACTTTGTATTCTTTTATCTAATGACGTTCTATCTCCTCTAGCGTAAAACACACCGTCAGATTTTAAATCTATTTCTAGTTTATCTAAAATATATTTATCTCTAGCTAATAAAAGCCACTCACCTTGTTTAAGTTTACTAGATTGTAACTCTGGAAAAAATTTTATCTCACCGTCGTCTTCTCTACCAATCCATTTTTTCGGCACTCTATCTTTTACTCTACATATGAGCTTGTTTGCTTTTTGATGTATGAGTCTTGATAATCTGTAAGACTTATTAAGAATGACTCTTTCACCTTCCATGTTTATTAAAAACTCTGGTCTTGCCCCACAAAATTTAAAGATAGCTTGATCGTCATCACCAGCGATGTAAACACGTTTTGCATTAGAAACAATTTTCTCTACCATCTTCCATTGTAACCAACTTAAATCTTGTGCTTCATCTATAATTACAACATCAAACTGTGGTATATAATCTTCTGATTTTTTATTGAAACCAACAATCATGTCAGTAAAATCATATTTGTTTCTTGATTTTTTATAATCTTGTATAGATTTATCTATGTATTCTAATTTTTGTCGGCCGCCTTCTAAATGTCCTACTTCTGCAAAACCAAAGTAATGTTCTGTAGTTAGTCCTCTAACTTTTGCACCATCTATTACTTTTGTAAACACATCATCTGGAAAACTAACACCATAGTTTTCTACTCTTGCATTAGGATTACTTAATTTTATTCCTAATTTTTTTGACACATAGTCATAGTCATCATCACTCATAACATTTTCTTCTCGTAAATGTAATTGTTGAAATGCCAAGCTGTGTAATGTTCTGAAATAAATAAAATCTTTTGAATTATAATTAAAATTTTGTAATGCCCTTGATAAAGCTTCGTCTGCTGCTTGATTAGTGAAAGCGAAGTAACCTATTTTATTTGGAAAAACTTTATTTTCTTTTATTTCTTTTTCAACAATATTTAATAAATATGTTGTCTTACCTGTGCCTGGTGGACCAAATATAATTTTTCTCATTAGAATGGTGTCTCCTCATCCATGTTAGGTCTGGCTAGTTCTGTATCAACTTTCTTTTGCCATGGCACATACCACATGTATGTTGTTTTATTTAAAACTTTTCTTCTTGTATCACCCCCACCTAACTTATCTCTTATGTGTGCTGTCATTTCTTGTGTGGTAAAATCTTTAAATCTATTTTTTTCTAAAAACTTTTCCAATGAATCCATCTTAAAAAATGCTGTCATCTTTTTCACTTTGTCTGCTTTGCCATTATCTGTTTTCTCTATGTATTCTTTTTCTTCAAACAAAGCTTTACCTATTCTTATTTCATCTATATTTTCTGCTTCGCCTTGATCTTCTAAAAACTTTTCTAATAAACTTTCAAATTTTCCTGTCTTACTTATTTCATACGGCAGTTTAATTACTTCTACCTCTTTCATCAAAGCTTGAATTTTTCTAGTCCACATTTGTTGTGGCATTAAATTGGGTAAAGCATGAACTTGATCCATGCAAGCTAATCTAAACTTGTGTTGATTGTATAGTTCTTCTGTTGATACTCTCATTCTTTCTCCATCAATATTTAAAAACCATATTGATTTATCACTTTGAAACTTTGTTAAATCACTAACTTTGTAATCTATGTCATCACCTATGCCATATGGTCTAGTTCTACATTGTATTGAAGAACACACACCACACATTGGTTGATCTTTACACTTGTATTGATAATCTTTTTTCTCGTGTTGTCTTATTGTTTTTTGAACTTGTTGAGATCCTAACGGTCTCTCCATGTACTTGTGATTAAATTCATCTATTTTATTTTGCCAATCGTCTGGCCATTTCTTTTTTGCGTAAACTGCGTATTGATATAATGTGTTATCTCTGCCACCCTCTGGTATGCCCTGTCCCATCAATGTCGCTAAACAAGGTGGACCATCATCTAAATATGCTAAGTCTTTGTTTCTTTCTATTTTAAATTTTCTTAAATCTTTTTCGGTCGTGCAATAAGTATCATATAAAGAAAAGAACTCATCAAGAGTAGCACCGCCACCATCATCAGTAAAGCCGTGACGCATACTGTCATCACCACCATGGTAGGGAAGATTAAGAAAGTTTCCAGTGTCTCCGCGGTCTGCTTTGATTTCAATTTGTTTTGGAAATACTTCACAATTTGCATAACCTAACTCTCCTGCCCACTCTATAAGTTTTTCTCTTATTAGTTTAGCTGGCACAGGTTCTTTTGTAAATAAAAAGATGTGTGCGCCACCACTCTTTGATCTACACATAACCAAAGGTAATTTTAAATTTCTTATTTTACTAACAATAACGCCGTAGTCTAATGGATACGTATCTACATCTATACAACCCCATATGCATGTAGAATCATCACGTATTGGTATAATGCCAAGACTAGGGTCTTTACCTTCTATGTGATCTATCCATAGTTGATCCGTTACAGGTTGTTTTAATATAAAAGCTTTACCAGAGGCTTTTCCATTTTCCATGCCTCCATCACTTTTAAATTGACCATAGGCTCTGTCTAAACCGTAAAATATATTCTTAAATTTCTTAACTCTATCTTCCATAAATTATAATAAAAAAAGGGGCGCATGCGCCCCCAAGATTAAAATGGTACGTCGGTCTTAGTTACTTCTTCTTCATACTTAACGCTACGTTCACCTTTGTTTACACTTTCAGCAAAACTTTTAGCGATCTGATAAAGATTAGCATCAGTAACTTGTTCTTCTCTACTAACTTCCCAGCCATGCCAATTACCTTTGTCATTCTTTTCTTTTACAGCTTTTAATCTGTAGAAGTGACTGTAAGATGGTGGAGTAAACAAACCACTCTTGCCTTTTAACTTAACGTTTAACATCATAGAATTCCACTTTCTACTTTTCTTTAGCTGTGTAGATTTCATGGTAATAACTGCTGGTGATGAATCTCCATCGTCATTAACAAGTAGAATAAAATGATTACCACAAGTCTCTACATAGTTACCATTTTCTAGTCGATCTTTTCTATTATCGTCTCTAGTAGTTTTAGTAAGTATATCACTTGTAGATTCATAGACATTGATCGGTGCGCCCGTTCCTTGTCCTCTATCTGCCCATTCAACGTATTGTCTTTGATACGCACAAGGTAAAACTCGTATACCCTTTGCACCATCGTACAATTCATTTGTAACAGTGTTATAAATTAAGCCAGGTTTAGCACCGGGTACACTTTCATCTTGCACCTCTGGTGATAAAGCCATTAACACCTTCAATCTTGGTGTAGCTAAATCTTCTTGGCTGATGTTCTCTAAACCACTAGAGGCATCTTGTTCCATCAAAGATATATTTAATGCTGGTACAGCATTTTCTTTCTTAGCAACATTTGAGTTTGCCATAGTTTCTCCTTTTATTTTTTAGTTATTTTAGTTTCGGCGCCAACAAAGACTCCGAATTTGTCCATGGGTATTTCAACACCATCAGCAATTTGCTCACGAACAAAAGCTTTTAAAGTCATAGGTTCTACCCATAACTTTTGTTGAGGTTCATAACCTAACTGATTTACACTATTGATAAACTCATTAGCTCTGACATCCTCACCCTTACCGAACACTGCTGATACTTGATTCTTAATCAAATCACCGTGTCCGTTATCACGAAGCCACTTAAAAGCATCTTCACGATATCTTACAGGAATAGAAGCTTGCACTTTTTGTTTCACTTTTACAGCGGAACCATCTGATAGTGTTACACTTTCTAATCCTAACTCAGCCATTTTAGCAGGTATAATTTCTTCTGATAATTTACGAATAGCTTTCGCTTTCGCTTTCAGTTGTTCTTCTAATTCTGCTAACTCACTTTCAAGCTGTACTTGTTCTGCACATAACTCTGACATCTCTTTTAAAGAGTTGTCACCAATGGTAGGTGATGATACATCACTTTCCATTTCATCAATTAACCCTAAACTAGTCATCTATTTGTCCTTTCTCGTATAGGTTTATTTGTACAGGATAATACCTAAATTCTCTTTTATCCCATTTCAAGCACTTAAAGCGCCCTCTATTATTAGAAGAAGCAATAGCACATGCTATTCCAATAGCAGAAGGATCGCCCATTAACAACAAATAATCATCATCACTAAAGTTTTTTAGCTTTTGATTTAACCTTCTGACTGTTGGTCCAGAACTTAAAACTATTTGAGAATTATTAGGTAATAGTAATTCAAGCTCTCCATATTTTTCTGCACTCAAAATGTTTCTACCAGAAACTTCTTGCACTACAAAAACTTTTCCACTCATAAGTGGTTTGGTCAAAAAGTTTATGTCAACGACATCCTTTACCATTCTTTCTCCTTTTTTATCCCATATACACATTGACAAATTATTTTGCAAGTATAAATTGCAATTAGAATTATAGAATGGATTACAAATTTAAAACAGAGCCGTACGAGCATCAGTTGCATGCATTAGGTGCTAGCCATAACAAAGAAAATTTTGCTTTGTTTATGGAGATGGGCACGGGTAAATCTAAGGTATTAGTTGATAATATAGCTATGCTTTATGATAGAGGTAAGATTAACGCCGCGTTGATAATAGCACCAAAAGGTGTGTACAGAAATTGGGAGCGTCAAGAAATACCAACACATATGCCAGAGCATGTTGTGTATAATATTGTTACCTGGTCGCCTGTTACTACAAAAAAACAACAAGAAGAAAACAGAAAACTATTTAAACACGATGAACAACTTACAATATTCTTAATGAACATAGAGGCGTTTAGCACAAAGAAAGGTATGATAATTGCTCAAAAATTTCTTTTAGCACATCAAACTTTAATGGCTATAGATGAATCAACAACAATAAAATCGCCAACAGCATCAAGAACAAAAAATGTTTTAAAGTTAAGAACATACGCAAAGTACAGAAGAATATTAACAGGATCACCAGTAACAAAAAGCCCATTAGATTTGTATACGCAATGTTATTTTCTCGATCCGTTTTATTTAGATTTTAGTTCTTACTATTCATTTAAAAATCGCTACGCTTTGATGGTTGATCGTAACGTAGGTAGTCACAGTTTTAAACTTGTTACAGGTTATATTAGATTAGATGAACTTAATAGTAAACTTAATAAGTTTTCATACCGTGTATTGAAGGAGGATTGTTTGGATTTACCAGAAAAAGTTTACATGAAACGAATAGTTTCTTTGACACCAGAGCAGTTAAAAGCTTACACAGAAATGAAAAAGCACGCTCTGACAGAGCTAGAAGGCAAGCAAACTAGTGCTGCTAGTGCATTGGCACAATTAATAAGATTACATCAAATAACTTGTGGTCATTTGGCTACAGATGATGGAGAAGTAAAGTCATTGAAAAACAATAGACTAAACGAATTATTAAATATATTGGAGGAGATAGATGGAAAAGTCATTATTTGGGCGGTATACAGGCATGATATTATTCAAATTGGTAATACTCTCAAGTCAAAATTCGGGGAACAAAGTGTGGAAACTTTTTTTGGTGATACTGCTGATGGCGATCGCCAAGATATTGTTTCTCGCTTCCAAGATAGAGACAGCGATCTACGATTCTTTGTTGGCAACCCTAGAACCGGAGGGTATGGTCTTACTCTTACTGCTAGTCATACTGTTGTGTATTACAGCAATAGCTATGATTTAGAAATACGTTTGCAATCAGAAGACAGGGCACACAGAATAAGTCAGAAACATAAAGTAACTTATATTGATTTAATATCTGAGGGCACAGTTGATGAGTTTATTGTAAAAAATTTACGAGGTAAAATAAATCTCGCGACGAAAGTTTTAGGTGAAGATTTAAAGAGGTGGTTGATTTAACCACCTCTAGTTTTTATTTTTTTTTGGCTTTCTTTTTAGTTTTTTTCTTAGCGTTCTTTTTCTTAGCCATCATTCCACCGCCACGTTTCATAGCCACCACCACGCATCATGTTAACGCTTTTCTTTTTGCCCGGCATATTTTTCTCCTTTAAAAAGTTTTTCAAATTGTTGTTGTCTAGACGACACTACCTCATGGTAGTAATCCGTGGGCCACTCTTTATAGTAACCCATTCGGTGTAATCTATCAGAAGCTTCATATAATTGCGAGAACTTTTGTATCAGCATCATAGAAAACTCAATCTTTGATTCTGGTAAGTCCGACATATCACCTGTAGGATCTAATAGAAACTCTTGCTCTTCCCTGTTTGGTGGGTTGTATGGGTGAAATCCCATAAAATAAATGTCTTTTTTGTTGTAACGATTATTAAAGTTATCAATAATACTTTGAAACTTGTTAAGACTGTACTCTTTAAAATTTATATCACAAAATATTAACAACTCTTTTTTGTCAAAGTTTATTTTTTTCACACGCTTGTGTAAATCTCTGGTGTATCCTTGGTCCGTGTTCCGTACTTGTATGTCAACTTTATTCTGCGCCCACGATTTTCGTGCGAAAGGACACGCTGGTAGACCATTTAAGTGTTTATTACGCACCTCTAAGTAGTGTTTTGACCAACTTCTAATTTCTTCCTTGATTATTTTCTTTACTTTAGGCGAAATCAATATAAACCTTGTTTTTTTGACCGTGAGAGCAAAAATCTTTTTCTGTAGTATGTTGACTCATAAAAGTCTTATTTCATCGAATTTAGGGGGTTTTCTAAAGCTTTTTTTATTTGCTTATCCACTTTTTCTTCCAATTCAGTCATGGCTTGCTCCAACTTACCCGACAATAATTCCATGTCTTCCTTCATGTCCCTCGTGGTATCTCTTAACTCCGAGTTGGTTTCTCTCGAATCTTCTTTAACCATTTGCTCTACATCATTAACAACTTTTTCGATACGTCTAACATCTTGACGTAAATCATTTTTTAATTCGTTTGCAACATCTGACACTAATCTTATTTCAGACATGATCATTTCCATTTCTTGCATAATCATGTTTACTTCTGTTTGTATGATATCTGTTTTACTATTCAACTCTTCTTTTGTTAAATCAATTCTTTTATCAAAGTCTGATAAGTCTGGCGCAACATATTCTTGAATCTGTTCTTTCATCGTGAGATAATCTTTATAAAATTCAAAACCACCCCATAAAGCACCACCTGCTGTGGTTAG
>VTLG01006632.1_pt1 | contig 12183 bp, 3 predicted proteins | sample 4694571 | NCBI WGS metagenome assembly VTLG01 (sample SAMN12604809, study PRJNA352737) | marine metagenome | biome: ENVO:00000447; feature: ENVO:00000209|ENVO:00000569|ENVO:01000036; material: ENVO:00002151; isolation source: viral sequences binned using virsorter ... | reverse complement strand
TGACTATGGATAAAGAGTTCTGAGAAATGACATTACGACCTTTAACTTCACAAGAAGCAACTCCTAGTAACGTATTTGAGGTTGAAACTGAAGAGAAGGAAGAGGAGAAAGGGTTCTTTGGTCATGTTGGTGATTGGTTCAGTAACATAGGGAAAGTCACAGAAAACTTTAATAAGGGATATAAATTTGATCCTCAAGGATCATTAGACGCTTCCTATGGAATGGCTGCATTTGGCGGTCCAATAATTCCTATCAATCGATATAAAGACCGTGACGGTAAATCTGTTTCATCTCTTCCCAGTCAGAATCAGGCATATAAAGCTATAACTGTTGATCCTATCCACGACACGATATTAAATCTTACGGCTGCAACTTTAGAAGGTCGTTTAAGTCCACTTAACAAGATCCTTCCTAAGCCAACAAATATTGATCCAAAAGAAACTGCAATTGGAAAATTCACAGTTGGAGCAAGAGAGAAATTAACAACATTAATGGGGGCTAAACAAGATTGGGAAATGTCCCTGGAGGAGAAACAAATCCTGAATGATTTACCTGCCAGTATTTCTGCGAGTGTTGGTGCAGGATTTATTACTGGTGGTGTATCTGCTAAATATCAACTTGGTTCCAAACTTGCAAGTATCCCTGGATATTCCTATCTGCCTAAAGGTGCTCAAGGAATATTTCGTTGGGCTGCATTTCTTGCTGCAGAGGAACATCTAGCTTCGTTTGGAGAAGGAAGAGATAAGCAAGGAAGTTTATTTGATCTTTCACCAAACACTCCATTTTCTATCCAGCCAGAAGATACATATATGCAAGCTTGGAGAAAAGCTGCATTAGGAAATTCTTTTACAGTGGGAGGTTTAGGTACTGGATTAAGAGCTGGTGCTGAACTTCCTAATATCTGGCGTTATACGTTTAATAAGCAACGTCTTAAGGAAATAAATAGTGCAAAAGATTGGTTATTTAAAAATAGATTTCAGACAGAAGATGGTTCGAGTTTTGTTAAAACAGCAGAGCCAGAGGTAAAAGTTGATAAGGCAGTTGAAGTAGATGATGAAGCTGCTTTTCAAGAGTGGTTGAAGAATCCACCAGAGGAATTAAGGGAACTATTTAAGAATATTGAAGAGACAAGTAAATCGCTTGATGAAAGTCTTGCTAAACAAAAGAAAATTTTTGATGATCTAAAATCAGGTCTTGATGAACAAGACAAACTCTTAAAAGAAGGAAGTCAATATGATCAACTATCTCCAATAGATCAAAAGAAAGTTGATCTAGAAGTGGGGTTAATGAGAGATAAACCAAAGCCTAAAAATGTTAATGAGGCGATAGAAAATCTTATTGATAAACCAGAGGCAGATGTTGTTGTTAGAGCTATTGATGAATTAGATGATGTTAGTGCAGAAAAGATTGCTAATTCAGAAGGTAAGGTTCTTGATCAACTTGAGCTGGAAATAGAAAATCAAACCAAGGCTGTTGATGATCCATTAGATGAAGCAAGAAGAGACATAACAATGGAAACAGAGTTTCCTGAAGAAAATATACTTTCTAATTCAGAAGAACTTTGGGGTATAGACGAAATAAAAAGAATGACGGATTCACGATTAAATTTCGAAATTGGACGTAATAAAAAGTTTGAATTAACAGAACAAAAATTAAAGAATAGACAGAAGAAACTAGATGATTTTAAGCCTAGAGATGAAAGATATAATCAGATACAGAAAGATTTGAATCTGGGATTTGGTGCTGGTCAGGATGGAAATAGACAATTAACTGATGCAGAAAATCTTGAAATGGAGCGAATATCATTTGAGGCTAGAGATATAGTTACTGAGGGTGAGCAGTTAAAAATTGGTAAAGCAAAAACCGAAGTTTTTAAGCACAATTTTTATCAAGAACTTTTAAAGGAACAAGCAAAAAGACTTGAGCCAAAACTTAATTTTGGAGAAGCAGCATTTATTCCTGATGACTTGTTGTTAGGGAAGACAACTTATGGAATGGCAGAACTTGAATTTGGTTCTCGTATTGATCAAGCAGCTTGGTTATTAAGACCAGGAAGAAAAAGATACCCTCCTGTCGTAAAACAAATTATTGAGTTAGCACAGAAGAATGGAATTGATATCAATGAATTTAGAGCACATGGTACGAAAGTACATGAATCAATTAAGGCTCAAGTTAAAGATAAAACAGGTAGTGCTAAAGCAAGTCCAGACAATACAGCAGGTTTAACTTTTAACGTCCAGGACCAAAAGTTTGGTCGTGTTGTTGCTACTGAGAAAGCTCCTGATCCTGTTGTCTCTTATGTAGATCAATGGGAGTCAATGTCTTTCAGAGATCTGAAGAAACTAGCTAGTCCTAAAACAAATAAAGAATTATTTGATTTAATTAAAAATCGAACAGGTAAAGACTTTAGGCAGTTCACTAGGAAAGATGTTATTGCAGGGTTACAGGAGTTAAGAGAAAAAGGTATTACCGTTCGACCTACAAATACAAGACCAAAGTTAAAAGCTCAAAGAGAAGAAACTAAGAAGTTAATTGTTCAAAAAGCGATAGATCAAGGAGAAGTAAGACCATCATCTACAAAAGTTTCAGAACCAGATGATCTACCAATTGATCTTGATGATCCTGAATTAGATGCACAAAGTTTACTTGCTCAAGAATATAATTTAGCCAAGAAATTTGAAGCAGAAGATGCAGCTAAACAAGCAGCATTAAAGGAAGCAGATCGAGATGAAATTGGTTATTACGATATGTCGTTAGAAGATAAGAAGCAGCATGGTCTTCTCGATGGATGGGAAAGACAAACAGAAGCTGAGATGAGGATAGAAGAATTAAACAGAGAACTTGAATATATAAATGATGATCTAAATATTGCAGAAAGTATGAATAATGAAAGGTTATCTCGTGGTTTAGGTTTCAGCGAAGAAATAGATCAAGGTATAGAAACTTTAAACATTAAAAAACGGGATTTAGAAATTGAATTAAAGAGATTACAAGGAGATGATTCAGTTGAATTTAAGCCATTAAAGAATATTAAACAGGAAGTAAGGATTATGAATTTTGATCCTTATATGTCTCGTGTAATGAAAAATAGAGAGGCTTTACAACAGATGCTTGCAGATTTAATCAGAAGGGTTGGTGGTGATGATGTTAAATTTAAGTTCAAAGAGGAAGTTAATCTTATTACTGAAGCACCTCCTGAATGGGGAGGTAAGGCTAACTTTGAAGGAGGTAAAGAAGCTGGTCTATATGATGCTTTAGATGACCATATAACTATTTATGAAGTAACTAATGGATTGAAGATTAGTGAGATTCAAGAGAGAATGGCAACCTCAGTACATGAACCTTTCCATCGTATTCAGTTTGGATATATGACATTAGAAGAGATGAAGATTTTTGATACGATTGATGGTCAGAAACGAATTAAATTGTTTAGTCAATTAAACCCAAATATCAAAACAGAGTTCAGTCAAAAGGCAACAGCAACAATAGAAAAGATGACAGTAGGTTTTCAGGAGTATTCAATGTTGAGATTAAGTGGAATGGACCCTTTTGAGTTTGCTGTTACAAATAAAATAGGAACATGGTTAGACGCTAATTTCCCTAGAGTTGATGGGAACTCATGGCAATTAGGCAAGTTTCATAATACTTTGACAACGATTGCAAAGGTATGGGATCGAATATTTGAAGTCGTTAGAGCGTTTGGTAATTATGCAAAAGGTAGAGGATTTAAGACTGTAGATAGTATTTATGAGGAAGCATTTTCAGGCTTAATGGCAAAGAAAAGAAAGTTTGATAGTGCAGTTAATGTTATTTATTCAGAGATGGAATCTGCAAGGTTAATGGATAAAATTAATAAGAGAATAGATCTATTGAAAATTGCTCAAAAGTCAAATGATCCGGCAGTATTGAAAAGATTAAATGATCTTTATCAAAAAGATGTTACTGAATTTGAAGCATTTAAAGCTAAGACTGATGATCGAATTGCAAGGGCTCAGGTTATTGATAGATGGCAAAAAGATAATGAAGGGTTCTTAAACTTTGTAGATGATGCGATAGCGAAAAAGAAACAACGAATTGACGATTTAAAAACTCAAGCCCTACAAGGAGGTTGCTAACCATGTCTAATTGCGACGACACTTTCCAGGAAATTCAAAAACTCAATAGTGAAATTGAGAAACTTGATTCATCAAGAACTTTCCTTAAAAAACTATCTTCTATCGAGAATAGAAAACCTAACACTTTCAAAGTTAGAGGTGTTGATGGAAATCAATTAGAGATTGATTTTGATCAATGGTGGTATCGAATGGCTAATGATCCTGAAGGGGTTGATTCTTGGGCTGAACGTGCTGTGGGTCAAAGATCAAAGCCTGCAGGTGCAGAAGGAATGTTTGAAAATATTGATGGGTTAGTAAGAAATTTAGGAGAAGTTAATGCAAAAGAAATGCTTGCAATGCTTCAAAGAAAAACAGGAGATTGGCAATTTTATAATGAGCGAGACTTTAATCTTTTTACAGAAAAGATGGGTCCAGGAAAACTTAAAGCATTATTAGAAGAAGGTTTTAAAGATGCTGGTATTAATATTAAAGAAGGCAAGTTTCAGCATCAATTAGATGCTGCAATCGCAGAAAATGTTGGACCATTTTTAGGCATTTTAAATAATCAGACCAAGCTGCAAGTTTTCGCAGATCACATGAATGTTGTCCTCAGAGCACGAATAAGAGATATAGCAGAAGAAATTAGATCAAAAGGTAGTGTTTCTAGAGCGACAAAAGCAGATCTATTAAAGACCTGGGCCTCTGCTATCTTCGCTCATCGTTCTCGCAGTATTGCTAAAAGAAGGTGGGGCCAAATGGGTCTTAATCTTCAGTTCTTAGGTAAACAAAATCCTGCTGAAATTGATAGCGTTTATAGAACAACAGGTAAGGCTGCAGTAGAAGAAGCAGAACAAATGGCAGATGAAATTCTTACTGCAACAACTGATGATTTTGTAAAGGAAGGATCGTTAATAACGAAAGTAGTTGAAGCAATGGATAAAGGAACAAAAGGATTGGATGAATTAGAAGATATTCAGAAAGCAATCAAACTTGATGGTGCTGATCCGAATATGCCTCTTGAAGATGGATGGGAAAGTGTATGGGAAAGAGTCGCTCGTGCTTCATGGAAAGATTCAATTTTCTTCGCTGGTAGTTCTCAATTTAAAAACAACTGGTTATCTCAAAGAATGGTTTATATGTCAGAAGGAATGAAATCGTTCTATGGAACGTCAATGGAATTAACAGATTGGCCATTTAAAAAATACACTCAACGAAATTTAGATCTACCTGAGATAGCAATACAAGGTGATTTATTTAAACCTTACGGAACACAAGCAACAAGAAATTATTTTCAGGCAATGTGGGATTCAGGGAAAATGCACTTAAGAAGTCATTTTGCTGCTGATGCTCAAATGAGATCAGTTTTCAAAGAATTACCAGACATACTAGATCAACATTTCTTTAAGGGTGATACACCTTTCGCAGGTGCAGTTGACAAAATAAATAGTCCAAGAGGAATGATGACTGTTGACGAGCAATACAGAATTGCGAAGAAGATTATGGATCAAGAGATTGATTGGGTGCGTGTTCCAAAAGCTGCAATGCAAATAAGAGATAAAGCCTTTACTGGGTCAAAGATTTTTATGAATAATTTAATAGAGAAACAATTTGGAACTCGTTTACCTGTTTGGTCTGCTTTACAGATGTTCGCTGCTGTTGATCATCGTGCAGGTAAAAGAGCATATTTAGTTCAACGTCACATGGATCTTTCGTTGGATGCTGCTAGAGCAAATCCACATTTGGGCCCTAAAGAATGGGCCGAAATGGCTGGAGCTGAACTGGAAGATCAGTTATATCAAGCCAAGCCAAGTAAACAAAACATTGTTGATTATCGAAAGCAGTTTGGTTTAACTGATGAAGTTAGTGATGACGAGATTGCTGCTGCAATTTCTATGGATAGAGTTGGTGCTCCTGTCTTAGCTCAACCAGAACAAGTTCAAGCGTATAAGAAGTCATTTGCAATGAGAATGCAAAACAAATTAGAAGGCCCTGTTATTGCAGGTAAAGATTGGGGTCTTGGTCAAGAAGTAGAAAAGATAATGGGAACAATTCGATCAAGTGCTTATGGAGATGCAGCAGTGCCTGTTTGGAGAAGTGCTGCAGCACAAACGGTGTATGACATTGCTTTAGGTAATCCTGTTTTCACTACTGGGAAACTTGTTAAAGCCATTTATCACGGACATAAAGGAAAGTTGACAACCAAGATGATGGTTGATGCTCATTCTGCTGCATTGACTTGGGCTTCATTATTCACGATGTGGAAGACTTTATCTATGACAGGAAATATTACTGGTAATGGGCCGAAACCAGGAACTCCTGAATATAGAAGTTGGAGAGAAAGAATAAAAAACGAAGGCAAAGTTCCTAATAGTGTTTTTGGTATTCCTTGGAACTTAGGAGGATTAGGTGTTCTTAATACATTATTTATGTGGGAGGATTTTGATACTGCGATGAAAACTTCTAACCTGAATAGGTATGACGTTCAAAGAGCACATGAAGCATTTTTAGTTGTTGGCACAGGTCATTTAATGAGAATGCCTGGACTTAAACAGTTTCAAATGCTAACTGATTTCTTAGCTAATCCAAGCGCAAGTGCTTTTGGTCGTTTAGTTGGTTTTCTAGGTGCAGCTCAAAATCCACTTGGAGGACAATTATCAGGTCCAGGAAGAACAGTAGAAGGTTTAACAGGAACAAGTCGTAGTGATCTTTATAAACCAACAGGGAAGAAGACAGATATGACGAGAAAATTAGAGGAGCAAGTCTGGGACCCTCAAGATTTAGATCATCCCATTAGCAAATTACAAAACTGGTTAAGGAATATTGTTTATGCAACTTCTCCTGTAGGTGCTCATTTAATGGGAGTACCAAAGAAAGAATACACTTGGTTAGGTCGTGATATTGCTAGACCTGATGGGCATGTAGGTGAATGGTTAATTGGTCAGCCTGGTCTTTGGGGGAATGGAGATGGTACTTATAAGGTTGAAAAGGTTCTTGATCAACTTGGTCTATTAGAAGTACCACAGGAAATAACAAATCAAAGGATTGGGGATATTCCTATTACGGTTGATTTAACGAAAGAATTAAATTATCAGATTGGTCATATTAAAGGAGATACCTATTCAGTTGATATTGATGCAAAAATTTCTGGTACTAGCAAATTAGGTTTTCCAGCTAAATTCTTAAATTTCACTGGCAAATCTCTTGATGGAATTGATGTTCTTACTAAAACAGAAACACTTAATATTATTGAAATTCTTGATGAGGCAGTAGAAGGTCGGACAGTAAGAGAAGCAATGAATTATGTGATTGAAAGTCCTGCTTGGCAAAAATTAGAAACAGATGATGAAGGTGCTCTTTCCATTAACAATAAACTTCTTACTCGTGAAGAGATTCGGAGTCTTCCTGGGCCAACAATTTTGAAAGTATTAAAAGATTTTTATGTAGCTAAAGCTAAGAGAAAAGTTCTTACTTCTGATCATCCACACGCTAAATCATATAGAGATAGGTTGAATGCCTTGGTCGAATCTCAATCAATAGATGAAGCACAAAAGAAACTTGCTATTGCGGAAAGTGCTTTTTACTAGCAGAAAATCACGATTCAAGGCAGAATAGGGGCTACGGCCTTGTAGTTCTCCAGAGATGTAATGGCATTTTCATTTGAAGAAAAGACAGGTAACGGTAGCACCCATACTTATACCTTCACTTTTAACTACATTCTTAAAGACCATGTAAAGCTCTTTTATACGCGAGATATACTTGCAAACACTCAAGCTTCTACGCTTGTTTCAGGAACTGATTATAACTGGACTGGTGATAAAACTATTCAATTAGTAGGTTCAACACTTAATTCAGGAACAACAACAGGACAGCCATATAATTTGCCGAATGGAACCAAGTTAATGATTGAGAGGCAAACGCCTGATAGCTCTCAAATTTCTACTTGGCAAGATGGATCGAACTTAACTGCAGAAGCTTTAAATAATGCTGACTTACAGAATTTGTATGTTGTCCAGGAAGTTCAGGACAAACAGGATTTAAGTTCAGCGAAGGCTATTGCATCTGAAACTGCAAGTAATACAGCAACGAGCAATGTTACAACATTGACAGGTACACAGTTCAAGACTGATGGAAGTGTGCCTATGACAGGCAACATTAATGCAAATAGTAATAAAGTTATTAATGTCACTGATCCAACTAACGCACAGGACGCAGTAACAAAAGCATACCTAGAACGTACTGGTAGCATAGCTTCTGCCCAGATCTTAGATGGAACAATTGTTGATGGAGATGTTAATGCTAGTGCAGCAATATCAGGATCAAAGTTACAAGCTTCTTCTGGGTCTAATGCAGGAAGCATGTCTTCTGCTCATTACACCAAACTTGAGAATGTCGAAACAAATTCCAAAGACGATCAAACAGGTTCGGAAATAAAATCTTTATACGAGGCTCAGTCAGATACCAACGCTTACACAGACGCAGAAAAAACAAAGCTCACATCTTGTGAGAGCAATGCAAAGGATGATCAAACTGCTTCAGAGATCAAGTCTCTTTACGAGAGTAATAGTGACACTAATGGAATCACCGATGCAGAGAAAACAAATATTGGAACGATTACGAATAAGCAACCACTTGATTCTGAGCTAACGACTCTTGCAGGGATGCAAGCTGCTACGGCCTCAAAGCTTGCTGGTGGTACTGCTCTTACTTCAGACATTGCAGACCTTAATCAGATTGATGGATTAACAAAGCAGACAACAATCTCTGATAGTGACGCTTCATTCCCTACGTCTGGTGCTGTTGTTGATTATGTCACTGCACAGATTTCACCTTTAGGTGGTCTTGAAGTAGTAGCTACTGAAGTTGCTTTCCCTAATACACAGCCTGCGTCTGGTGTAGTTATTTCGATTAGTGATGCAGGTGGAGTTGTTATTAATGGATCAGGAGTTAGTACAACAGGTAGGACAGTTGGTGGTGCAACGATAACTATTAATGGATTCCCTTCCAGTCTTCAAGGGGAAACCTTAGCTGCTGGTGTTGGCTTGATGGTCAGTTCTACTGGCTCTAGTCAAACTTATAACTACCATAAGATTCTTGGAAAAGAAGATGATATTAAACAGCTATCGGATGATATTAATGACTTTAATGCAAGATATAGAGTAGGAAGCTCTAATCCTTCAAGTGCATTAGACGCTGGAGATTTATTCTTTAATACGTCTACATCAAAACTATTAGTTTATAACGCTACTAATACTGCATGGGAAGAAGCACAGTCCATTGGTAATTTCTACATATCAACCTTAAGTCCTGCATTTAATGGAAGCCTTCAAGATTTCACGATTACTAATGCACCGACTAATGCAGAGCAAATTCTTTTAAGTATTAATGGTGTAATACAGAAACCAAATGCAGGAACTTCTACACCGTCAGAAGGGTTTGCTTTAACTGGAAGCACAGTCAAACTTGGTGCTGCACCAGCTAGTACGGATACCTACTTTGCAGTTGTTATTGGATCAACGGTCAACATTGGAACTCCAAGTAACAACACAGTAACAGAATCAATCCTGCAAAGTAATGTCGTTAGCGAGGAGAAATTAAAGGTCAGCAACTCACCGACTAATGGTCAATTCTTATCTGCTCAAAGTGGAAATAGTGGTGGTTTAACTTGGGCTGCTGTTAATACAGACTTGGTAGCTGACACATCACCACAACTAGGCGGTAATCTTGATTTAAACAGTAACACTATAAATGGAACTGGAAATATAGGTATATCTGGTGGTATATCTGGACAGTCATTTACTACAGATGGCGCTGGTCTGATTATTAACGCAGCACAACCAACTATTAGTTTGGTAGATTCTGATCAAAACCCAGATTACTTAATAAAAGTTCAAGGTGGAGTATTTGATATTAGAGATAATACTGCTGATGTAAGTAGATTGTCTGTTTCTGCTTCTGGAGCTACTCTTGCTGGTGATATTAAATTCAAAGGTAGTGGTGGTGGTGATGATTTCTTCTGGGATAAAAGTGCTGATCAATTAACTCTAACTGATAGTAGAAAGATCAGATTTGGAGATAGTGGAGATCTAGAAATCTACCATGATGGAGCAAGTAAAATCACGAATGCTACTGGTGCTTTATATATTGCTGGAGATGACGTAAGAATTACAAATGCTGCTTTAGGAGAAACTGGACTTAAATTTGTAGCAGACGGAGCCGTAGAACTCTATCACGACAACGCTAAAGTTTTCTACACAACTGCTGCTGGGGCAATAGTTAAACGACCTTCAGGTGGTGAAACACAGTTCCAGATTACTGGATGTGAAGGTAATACTGCTGAACTAAGGCTTGTAGCTGATGATGGGGATGATAATGCCGATTATTGGAAAATTAAAGCTGATACCGTAGCTAGTGGTTGTTACATTCAAAACTTTGCAAGTGGTAATTGGGAAGAAAGTATTCAATCTTTCGGTAATGGGGCTGTAAATCTCTATTACGACAACAGTAAGAAGTTTGAGACAGCTAGTTATGGAGCAGTGGTTACAGGTACGTTCCAAGCTACAGGAAATATAGAGTTATTTGACAATGGAATTCTTAATGTAGGTACAGGGGCGGACCTAAAAATCTACCATGATTCATCAAATGGTAATTCGTTTATCACTGAATCTGGATCTGGAAGTTTAGTTATAAAAGCAACTAACACTATTATTAATAGTGCTGCTGATGAGCAGATGATTTCTGCTACAGCAGATGGAGCCGTAGAACTTTATCACGACAACTCTAAGAAGTTTGAGACTACAAGTGCTGGTGCAAGAGTTACTGGTAATTTACATGTTACTAGTAATTTACTATTAGAAGATAATGATAAAGCCAAGTTTGGTGATAGTGAAGACCTAGAAGTTTACCATAATGGTACACACTCTATTATTGATGAAGTTGGTAATGGAAATTTAGTTTTAAGAACTAACCAAACAGGTACATACGCTACTGTTGTTATACAGGCAGGAGAAGAAAATTCTATTTTAGCCAATAAGAATGGGAGCGTAGAACTCTATTACGACAGCTCGAAGAAATTTGAGACTGGTCCTGGCGGTACTAAATTTTTCAATGAAAGTATTTGGGGTAATGCAGGTAGCACTGATCCTTGGACTGCGACTGGTGATGTCGCACAAGGTTTACTTTTATTCTCTGAAGACTCTAATGTTGAGTTTCCAATTGGTGCTAATTCAAACGATACTATAACTTGTATCTTAAACAGAACAAATGGTAATGGTGTAATTCAAGAATTCAAATATAACGGTAGTGTTGTTGGTAGTATTTCATCGAATGCAAGTAGTTTACCATCAGATAGAGATTTTAAAACAAATATATCAGACTTAAACTTAGGTTTATCATTAGTAAATAAATTAAAACCAAGTCAATTTAATTATAAGATTGATGATGCAAATACTCCTGTAATGTATGGTCTAATAGCTCAAGAATTAGAAGAAGCAATAACATCTGAAGGAATTACAAAAAATAGCACACAACTTATACAACATCATCCTACAGATGACACTGAATCTAATTACGATGTTGATTATTCAAAACTTATACCAATACTAATAAATTCAATCAAAGAATTATCCACAGAAGTCGATACATTGAAAACAAAAGTAGCTGCACTTGAGAGTGCATAAACCATTCAACTAATTCACAACAATGGCACTCACTAAAATTGACGATAGAGGTGTTACTTATCCTCTAGATTTATTAGACAATGAGAAGATTCGTTTCGGGACAGGAAATGATTTAGAGATTTACAATGATGGGTCAAATAATGTGATTTCAGGTACTGTTAATAATTGGATAAAAAGTACTGGAACACAAGGCTTTACTGCTGGTAGTGATTATCAACTTAAATGTATTGCAGACGGAGCAGTAGAACTCTATTACGACAACAGTAAGAAGCTTGAAACTACGAATGGGGGAGGAACATTAACTGGCGACTGGTTTATGAATACTGGTGGTTATTTATCTTTTCCTACTAATGTTCAAGCTTTATTTGGTACTGGAACTCACTTAAGAATCTACTCGGATGGGACAAATAATG
>VTLG01013679.1_pt1 | contig 12185 bp, 17 predicted proteins | sample 4694571 | NCBI WGS metagenome assembly VTLG01 (sample SAMN12604809, study PRJNA352737) | marine metagenome | biome: ENVO:00000447; feature: ENVO:00000209|ENVO:00000569|ENVO:01000036; material: ENVO:00002151; isolation source: viral sequences binned using virsorter ... | reverse complement strand
TACTGCCACCTGTAGTGTTTGCAGCAAGTGAGCCTTGACCAACTGCCGTATTGTTATCTGCGGTAGTATTAGCATTTAATGCTCCTTGACCTACTGCTGTGTTAGAACTTCCAGTAGTGTTTTCATCTAAAGAACGTGAACCCACCGCAGTATTCGTTCCGCCTTCTGTATTTGCGGTTAAAGAATTTTCTCCTATAGCAGTATTATAATTACCTGTGGTTACACTATCTAAGGCTGTATCTCCTAAAGCAGTATTTCCTGTTCCTGTTGGATAGCCTCCATCTAATTTGATTGTTCCGCCATCTGTAGAGAAGTTACCAGCGTTTGTGATGCCATCTGTTGTGGTAGCTCCATCAACGTCTAATGCACCTGTTACAGCTAAATCACCACCTACTGAGGCATCATCTGTAACTGTTAAATCGTCTTGTACTTTTAAATCTACCGCAGAAATACTAGCTAGTGCATCTACCATAGCACCACCAGAGCCTGCACCGTCAGAATAAATAATTTTAGTGTCGCCAGCAGGTATCGTTATACTTGCACCTGTGCCTTGGCTTATAACTAAGTTTTGCGAACCTGTTGTTGCATTTTCTATAAACCAAAGTTTAGATACTGTATTTGGTCCAATAGTTACAGTACAAGCAGAATCTAATGCACCTGTGTATTTAAGAAACATAGATCTACCAGGATCGGTAGCACCGTCAGCTATAGTAGTTGTATGCGTATCAGCATTGGTTGTTATAGCTTCTGTGCCATAACTAAACGCTTCTGCTATTAGCTCTAAGTTGGTATTTGTCGTATCGCCCCAAGTTCCTGACGCATCACCTGTCGCCATTTCATTGAGTCTTAGATCATTTACGTATGAACTTGCCATATTAGTATTCTCCGTACATTTTGATTATATTCTCTTTTTTCATAATAGTTAAGCAACTTCTTCCCAATTTGGTGTTTGTGAATCGGTAATAGTTGTCCAACTAGGGGTTTGTGAGTCTGTTACTCCAGACCAATTTGGTGTTTGTGAATCGTCTACAGGTCCCCACACCAGTATTTGACTTATTGCTCCTGTGGCTTCAACACCTGTTATTGCTGTGAGTGCTTGGGCATCTATTGTTAAGGTTCCTACTTCACCTGTTCCTGCAAGTCCTGTAATACTTACATTATTTTCAGTAAGAATAGTAAGACTTGCTATCGTTCCTGTAGCTGTAACGCCAGTGCATGCTACGTTTGCGTCACATGTTACTGTTTCGTCGCCTAACGATATTGTAGAAGCCGTACCTGAAACACCTGTTATTGCAGCCCCTGCAGTAATTACATTACCAAGTGCTGTTGTTCCTACTAGACCTGTTACAGCTTGATTTGCTGCACCTGTAGCTGTAAGGGAGCCTAGACCACCTGTTCCCGCTAAACCTGTTTCTGTTATATTTGCCGCACCTGTGGCAACCAAAGAACCTAGACCGCTAGTAGCTGCTAAACCTGTTTCAGTTACAACTGCACTTGCAGAAACAGTAACCGAGCCTAGTGCAGAAGTTGCTGCTAAACCTGTTTCTGTGACATTAGCTTGTCCTGTAGCTGTAAGTGATCCAACCGAACCTGTACAAGTAACACCAGTTTCTGTTACGTTCGCGTCACAAGATACTGTTTCTGTACCTAGCGTAGAAGTCCCTGCAACACCTGTAAGGTTTACAGTTACATTAACTATTGCGGGCTGACCCCAAGGACCTTCGCCCCAGCCAGCTCGACCCCAACCTGCCATTTAAAGTTACGCTATTCTTATAACTGCGTTACTTGCGTCAGCTGTTGGAAATTGTATAGTGAAGCTTCCCGCAGTTGATGTTTTATCACCGCCGAAATCAAATACCGCAACAGCTGGATCACCAGACGCTGAATCGTTGTAAATCATACAACCTCTAGCTGTAACAGTTGCAGTTCCAAATGTTAAATCATTAAAGTCTGTAAACGCAGTTGTGCTTGATGTTGTTGGGTTTACGTTTGTTAGAGCTGCTCCTCCTGATGTGTAGTTAGTTCCACTAGCTTGGTTTGTAGTTGTAAACGCTGTAGTGGCTGCACTCATAGTTGCAGAGCTCGTATATAACGCTAGTTTAAAAGTATTACCACCTGAAGCAAGAAAGTTATGTTTTGCCTCTAATAGTTCTTTTTTAAAGCTAGTGCACATTGCTTGTGTTATTGCCATTATAGTCTCCTAATAATATTAGCTAGGTCTTTTTGACCTTGTTTTTCTAATTCATTACATATCGTACAAACGTGGTTTTTTACAGCCTCGTTCATGTAATAAGTAATAACCTGTTTGCATACTTCTTTAAAAGCATGAGCTTGTGCCCTTATGGGTGCAGGGGCTGTGTCGCTTATTGAAACTAACCTGTTAGTAGCCATTTCTGCGACTTCTTCTACAGTGTGCCCTCTGTAATTTGTTGTGGTAACTCCTAAGTTACCAACTTCTGTATCTGTGTTAATTGAAAACATTAATATTCCTCTGGTTCTGGTGGTAAATCATTTCTATCTATCATTTGTGGTTCAGGTTGGTTTATCTGCTCTACCTCCGACCATTTACATGTTTTTATTGTACCTTCTTTTTGGTAAGTAATAATAGGGTCTTTTAATCTATGATATCCATAAAGTTTTTCTTTTATATCTACGTTTGTTTCTAATAAGTTTGATCTTGGCGCTACAGAAATATTTATATTGTGCTCCATACATTTAGCTAACCAAAATTCACAACAAGCCTTACCTGATTCTGCGTAATGCATATTAGTTTTATACGTAAAATCAACACCAAAAACAGTTAAATGACTCACTTGATTCCATAATGCAAACGCTATAGCGTATGCAACTGTATTATTAAAATACGAGCATCCTAAATCCTCAACTAAATATGATAGTGGGTATTCCTCTGCATAAGGGACTCTTTTATCAAGTTCGCAAGTATAAATTGGGTAGTCTGCAGAAGGAAGATATTTTCTCATCATAGGGGTCATGCTTCCTGCGTCTTCTGTGTCTAAAAATCTAGTCATAGGGTCTAATATAAATGCCCTATTTATTTCAGGTAATACACCTATCATGGCATTGATTGCCCAAATTTCGTCAAAAACTAAACTATGTGTTCTTGATAAGTGATAATCTATTTGACTTTGTCCCATTGCAACTATCGCTACATTGCTGCCTTTTAATTCACTTAGGGGCTCTTTTAACATACTATTGAGGAGGTATTCTTAAACTATCGTACCTAGACTCTTCTCTTTCCTCTTTCGACTCTCCTAATAATTTTAATCTTTCTATTCCAGCCTGATACTGTATTTCATAAACTTGTGTATCACCAGGAGGTACTTTCATAAAAATACAGGCTTCTACTAAAGAACCATATAACAAAGTATTTGAAGCATTAGTTGCAAGCCATGTTGTTCCTGTGCTTCCTGCGTCAACTAAAGAAGCAGGTCGATAGAAATAATGTAATTCAAAAGTAAAATTAGAATTAGGAGTTGGAGCTAAAATAAAAGTATCTTGGTCAAAAATACCATAAAACAATGGCGTACCCGTTGTTGAGGCGTTAGGAGTATAATCTCTCATCCAGGATGTATGTTTTAGTAATAAGTAACTATAGTTATTACTTGAATCAAGTACAGCTAAACTAAATGGGGATAAAAAATCAGTAGGAGTAGCTAAATATGTATTTCCAGAAGCTGCAGTTCCTGTCACATTTTTTCTAAAAACAGATAATTGTACAGATTTTAATATTTTTTCTTCTGCTTGTTTTATAAACGTAGGAATAGTATTAGTAAACGTAGTTTCAGTATTATCCATATAGTTTTGGATAGCTGTTGTAAGTTCGCCGTATGTAAATCCTGCTGCCATTATTCTGTACTCACTTTTAATTCACCAACTGCTGTTTGTCCTGCCTCACCAGAAAAAGCACTGCCGATATTTGGATCGTCTCTAAACCTCATCATATTTGTGCCTTTTTGTGCAATAACTGCATCTGAGGGGTTACGGGTGGTCACTCGACCTAACTGCGCTTGGGGTAAAGGTACGTCAGGTCGAGCTTGCCATAAAGACTCTGCATCTACAGGGGGATGTTCGGGGTCTAATTGAGGATGTTTGGGTTCGTAACATTCAGGACATACTCGTGTATGATCCCATTCTGTTCTCATTTGTTGATATTTATATCTAAAACCACATCTATCACAAATAGAATAAGCATATTTTCCAGATGCATATGCCATTATATTCTACCTCTTCTTGAAGGAACTAAATGAACAGAAGATCTATCTTCGTCATATTTAATTGCGTTTTCTAAATTTTGTTCGTATAAAGGCTGAATTACTGAAAGTTTTTGTGTGTTCTTTTTTAAACAAAGGTAATAAGCAAGACCAGAAACTAAACAAGGTAAAAACCTACTTGGCACATCTAAATCATTTGTAGAGGCTGTTGCATCTTGTATTCTTCTCCATGAATAGTAAATGAGTTTGTCAGTTGAGTTCTCTGGTGTTGGATAAAGATGAATAACAGGTGTTATCAGTCTTTCTAACCAAAATTGTGTTGGTCTACCTGTTGTTGATTTCACAGGTATATTTATATATTCATTACGGTCAATCCTACTTAAAGAAAAATCTGTAGTAGTTCCGTTTACTGAACGTTCGATATAGGCGTCTAATATATCTATATCAAACTGTTCTATAGTATAGGTTTCGTCGTCTTTAGTAAGGGTTTGTTCTACTTTAGTAACTTCCCACATCTGTATGCCTCTATTCGACCAATCTGCGAATAAAAGGTTTAAAGAACGTCGTGCTGTTATAGCATCATATGACGTGCGGGCTTCTAAACCCGCAAGTTCATATGCGTCCTCTATTGCGGTCGCTACATCTAAACTAAATGTACGAGTGCCTGACGTAGCCATATTTTAACAATGATAAGCAACGAAAAAGTCACAATTAGCTAATACAACGTACGCCCCACTTTTAAAATAAACTCCATCATTTGGTAAATAATGATCAAACGTTTCGTTTGCAGCACTACCAAATTTAAATTCCATTAAGAGTTTAGTTCCAGAAGCGCTTGTGCCGTCGTACACTTTTATGGTAGCATCAGCCGCACTTGTTTGAGCCTGTACAGATTGAATCCTTAATGGTCCCAAATTTGTTGCTGAACCTGCTCCACTGCCTATGGTACCTTGTAACTGTCCTGTAGAAGTTAAAGGCACGGAGGCTTTTACATCCGATGAACTCATATTAGTCTCCTATTAAGCGTCAGCAAATGGTGTAACTATAGTTCCTGATCCTAGTATTATGCCCTCTACTGCATACTTTGCCGAAGCCATTGCAGTTACTTTTACAATACTGCCAGCTAGTCCACCTTTAGTTGATCCATTCATAGTGATCACATCATTAGAAGCACCAGATATAAAAGTCTTACCTGTAGCATCATCTTTACCAGTATAAAGACCACCCACAAACTTATCTGTACCGTCTGTAAGAATATCCATATCTGTTGCTGCAGTTTCTACCACAAAGAAAAAACTAGCTCCTAAATTATTTAATTGATTAGGATCATCGTCTCTTCCTGGTGCTGTAGCTACAATACTAGGTAAAGTAAATTTACCATCTGCATCGTTAGTTGTTAAAATTTTACCTGCATGAGCGGCTACTGTAAGTGAAGTATCGGCTGTAAGGCTAACTACTGTTGCATTACCTGCTGAAATAAAACCAGCTAATGATTTAACTGGTCCTGAAAATGTCGATTTTGCCATAATTAAGTCTCCTTAATACTCTATCGTCTTGGCGAGTCTGCTAGGTCAGTCGATAGATTATTTGTTTTTCCCTAGATTCTTTGTCATTCTATATTATAAATTTTAAAAAAGAAAGGGAAGCCGAAGCCTCCCTTTCTAAATAACGAAAAGTTATTTACGCTCCTGGTGAACCAAAGATTCCTCTCCAGTCACTAAATCCAAAGCTATAACGTTCTCTAGCTTTGTATCTTACGTTACCAGTTTCGAAGTCTCCTTCCATACTAGTAGCAACAGGTGTTCTAACAAAATGTTTAAGACCATTAGGAACATCAGTTTTTATGAAGAACGCATCAGTATCAGTTAGATAATGATTTACCGCGTAACCTCCAGAAACCATGCCCATATTTCTTATAGCATTTATGTCGTTGTCAGAAGTATTAACTCTTCCAGGACTTTCCATAAGCCTATCAGCTGTAAATTGTAACGCAGGTGGAATAATCAACTTAGTCGCCTGTGCATTAATTTTCAAACCTCTTTCATCTTGAAAAGCTGCGATATCAATCAAAGCTTGTTCTAATGAAGTTTCATTAAGGTCTGCTGCTGTAGAAAGCTCGTTTTTCTGATCAATGTTTGCAACTGTTGGATGATCAGTAGCACAAAGTTCTTTACCATCACCACCAACAAAGCTGGAGTTGAAAGCATTATTAAGAACATTGGCTGCTTTTACCTGTTTAGTTGTAGACATTGAACGTGCTAACGCTCTTGTATACCTTGAAGAAAGAGTATCATATAGGTTATCTTCTATTGCTTCTTCAGTTAAAGCAAAAGCTAACGCTACAGTTTCGTGTGAATACCTAGCTGTGAAAGCCTCTTGCGCTGTGTCGTAAACAACCGCAGCACCCTCGCCTTTAACAGATGCTTCACCAAAACCAGTTAGCATTACTTCTTCCTCAAAAGCTCTTTCAGAAGTTTCTGTATCGAAGATTTCCTCATGTTCGTTTTCATAACGATCATACTCTAAACCAAAAAGTGCGTGTAGTCCAGGAGTTAACTCTTTGACTAATTGTGCTCTATTAATTGCCATTATTTATTCTCCTAAATTAGACCGCAAAAGTATTGGTCGGGAATGTGAAGTAAGCTCTAGCACTAGCACCTATCGAATTACTCGGTGCTAAATTAAAACCTACGCATAACGCTACACCAGAGGAAGTAGTTGCAGTAACACCTTCTTTCGATCTACCATTGACAGTGCTGCCAGCAGTAGTTGAAAGAGTGTACTTATTTCCGATGAAACTTACTGCAGGAGTTCCTGCTGTAAATTGAGCTTCGTAAACGATTCCAGGATCGTTATAAACTAAAGCTTCGGCATCCGCACTTCCTTGAGTAGCAGTTGAAGCAGTCCATACTTTAGAAAAAGTAGGCTCGCCATCAGTTGCTGTGAAAAATACACCATAAAACACACCGACAGGGGTATCAGTAGCTCCTGCTTGTTGGACATAACCACTAGAAAGTGTTACTACGTCTCCACTAAAAATTGAAGTGCCGTAGCCACTAGCGATTCTCATACGAGCAGGTCTAATAACTCCTCCATAGATATGGTAAGCTGGCGTAAACCCGTTTGGGGCATCAGTATTTGCCATAATATATACCTCTATATAAAATTATTATTAATCAGTCGATTCATTAGGTCGACTGCCAAATTGAACCTTAGATGTTCTTTGAATATCACTATTCTTCAGAGGCATCTTTGGATCGCTTTCTCGCAAATAGTTGTGATCTACACCGTTAAGTTGTTCGCTTGTTTGTTGTTGAAAATAAGCGTTTCGCTCTTCTGCGGTTTCGAGGGGAACTTTAGCGAGTATCAAACCACCAACCCCTATAACACCAGACCTAGATCCATTTTCTATAGTAGGAGCTTCGAAATCAGGATAATCTTCTGCTCTCACAGGTTCATATCCCTCTCTAACACGTTTTGACATGTTAGATTTATCATCTTGTCCTCTTACAGATTCACGAATCCACCTGAATTTATATCCAGCAGGTGCTTTAGGCGCGTCTAACATAGACGGTGGTTGCCATGGTTTTCTGCGAGTTTGAGTTTCTCGAGTCTCTGCAGACCTGGAGTTTCTATTATTGTTATCTGTCATGTTTATACTCCTTGCTCAATATGTTTTGCATATTCTTCTAATGGCACGTTTAGTCTTTTAGCTATTGCTACTTGACTAGGCGTGAGTTTTATTTTGCGCGCATTTTTCTTACCTGTAGCACCTCTGCTACTGGCAGCAACCTGTTGCGTGGGGGCAGATTGCTCTTCCGAAAACTTTTGAGGAAAATATTGTCTGATTTTAGCATCTACTTGATCATAGTAATTATCAGAATGAGGATCAACTCCTTCTTCTATAAGTTGTCTATGTATTCCAAATGCTGCGTACGTCATAGCTTGATCCTCGCCAAACCATTGATTTTCAGGTTTATTAGCCCAAGCCTCTGCTTTTGGATCTGGTGCTTGTTGCGTGGTTTGTGTAAAATCAGGGACATTATCTACAACCTCCTCTTCAGTTGTAGCTTGCCTAACTTGTTGCTGCGCAGAAAGTCTTTTAAGATTCTCAGCTTCTGCTGCGCTTCTTGAAAGTAATTCTGTTGCTGTTGCAATTCCATCAGGATCTCCCGTTTCTTGAGCTACTTTTAAATTATCTTTTGCTCTTTCAAGGTCAGATTGTATACGACTATCGTACTCTTTGAAAAGGGATGAGTCAGAATTTTTTAATTTTTCTTTTAACTGAGTATTATCTGAATGTATGTTTTGTGCATAACTTACAGCTTCATCTCGTTGTCTTTCTGCTTCCCTCATTTTATAAGTTAGCTTGGCAATACGTTTTTGTACGCTTTCGCTAACTTCATCTAACTCTTCTTCAGTAGATTCTATTACTTCTGGTTCTGCTGTTGTAGTTGGTATAGAATCATCTACATCAGCTTCTCTTATATCGACTTCCCCTTCAGGAAGTTCTAGTTCTATTTTTTGTGCTTCTTCTTGCATGGTTTCTCCACGTTTATGATAATATATCTTCAGGATTATCGATAACAGCTAAAATCTCGTCATCGTTTAAAAGACGCATATCGCCGCCTTCTATTTTAAAACGAGCTCCTGCGTATCTTCCGAATATAACCCAATCCCCTTCTCGACACCAAGCGCCGTCTGGAAACTTATTTTCGTCTCCATATGCGTCAGGTCCAAGTCTTACAACATAACCAACAACAGTTGCTAGTGATTCTCTATCAACAGTTTGTTTCGCTAAATGTATACCACTTTTCGTTACTGACGGTGGTGAAAAAGGAAGGATTAATATCCTATATCCTGTAGGGTGCGGTAATTTTTCCGAATGCGAGTCTATCGTCTCAACAGTTAACCCAACTTCCTGTTCTTCTACAGGTGCTGCGTTTTTACTGCCGAAATTATCTACTCGGTTTGGAACAGTATCAGTCATCTATGTCCTCCATATTTGATTGTAAAGTTTGAATTTCCTGCTCCGCTATGTTCAAACCTGCTATTTCTCCGACTACTCTTTGGTATTGTTCAAAATCTTGAACACTACCTGTAGCCAACGTTTGCGAAAGATCTTCTTTTCTCTTTCGTATTTTTTGGAGCAAATGCTCCATTACTTTTATAAAATCCACTAACTACTTAATGTATTTATAGTAAAGTAATCCTTTAGTCTGACCGTACCCAGCTTTCATTTGAGACTCCTCGCCAGTAACTTTATCATCTTTGATAATAAGTTTACCAGCTTGTACCTCTTCTGTTCTTGTATCATCTTGTACAGCAGGGTTTGCCATAGAAGAAGATTTAGATACAGACTTAGGTGCTGGATAGTTGTCATTATTAAAATACTTATTCATAACTATTCCTCTCTAGTTGATTGTTTTACTGTTTGAACCAGTTCGTTAAAATTCTTTTCTACTTCTCTTTCGTTTTTCATTTCTAGTTCTTGTAAATCTATGGCTGTTTTTATTTCAGAAGCATCTCTATTTGCATCTATACGTTCCATTTCTAATTGTGCATTTATTTGAGCTTTTTGCATTTCTAGTTCTGCTTTACGTTGTTCGCTCATTTCTTTTTGCATTAATTCATCACGTTCTTGTTGTAATTGTTGTTCAAACATTTCACGTTGAGGATCACTTTGTGCCATAGCTTGAGCTTGCGCCATCGCTTGTGCTTGTCCAGTGACTTGTTGTGTTGCTGAAGCTGCAGCTATCGCTATTTCATTCATTACCTCAGGAGGCATAGGTTGGTCAAGAGGTGGTAAGGCTTGTCCTAATGCTTGTTCAATTTGAACTCTATATAACATCGCTTGGTGTTCTTGGATATTAGCTCCTATAATTTGTAATACTGCAGGGTTTTGTTGTACCATGGGGTTTTGTAAAAATGCACTATGTGCTGCTATATACGCTTCGTGATTTTGAAACTCATATGCTTTTATAGGTTGTCCTGTTATTGCAGCTTGTTGTTCACTAACTGGGTCTCTTGGAGGAACTTCTTGTTCTGCGGGTAATATAGCATCTATATCTTTAATGTTTAAAGCTAAATACATTTTTCTATATGCTTCGCGTAAATTATGAATATCGGGTGCGGCTTGTGCCATTTGTAATTGTGTTTGAGCTAAAACTATCCTTTGCGTCATACTAAAAATATTAGGGTCGCTAACAGGAATTACATCTACCGATCTATCGAAATCTGTTTGAAAAACATTAGAAGAAGCTCCTTGTACTGAATATGGATATTCGGGAGGTAATGTTTCACTAAATACTCTTTTTAATATTTTAAATTCTTGACGTTGGGCATAATGTAAACGTTTATGTATTGCAGACATAACACGTTGTCCTTTTTCTAATAATGCGACTGTTGTGCCTACAGGTGCTTCAGAATTACCGTCACCTGTTGGTTGTTCTATAGTAGCTGCAAATTGTTTACCTGAATCTATTAATAAACCTAATAAATTAGTTAATGTAGCACTTGGTTCTTTATATGGTAATGGTAAAAACGAATCAGAGAGTTTGCCTCCTGGAACATCGACGTCTCTGAACTCTCCTGGTTGTAAAGGGTCGTCGTGTTTTTGAATATTTAATCCTCTAGCTTTAAATCCTGCTGGTAAATTAGAAAGTGTTCCTGCGTCTATTAATTGTCTTAATATCGCTGTTACGGATCTGGTCAACCCGCCCATCATGTGAATTAAGCCGAATCCATAAAATCCTAATCCAGGTAAAAATTTAAAGTGGGTGAAGTGCTCTATCTTTTTACGCATTGGATCGTTAGGATCATAATTTGGGCGGATTGCCAGAATGTCATTGGTATCTTTACAAACTGTTACGATATACGGAAGAGCTATACCTGTTTCTTCTCCGTTTGCGTCTTTATCTTCAAAACCCTCTATATCTAAATCAACATGAACCTCTAATAAAGTAAATTCTTCATTTTGTGCTGTTCTCGATAGCCCTTCTAGCTCATCAAACTTATCATCAAGTTCATTTCTATACGATTCAGACGGTTCTGTCATTTCTGTATCTCTATAGAAGCCCGATATTTGTAATTTACGTAATTCGTTCTCCGTCATGTACATAACATGTGTAATTCTAGGTGCTGTTAACAAATCAACAGTGTAATATGGGACAACTAAATCTTCTGCTTTGATAAAACGCGATGTTGCGCGTCCTAAAGACGGATCATAGTAAACTTTTTTAAATGCTGAACCTGATAACGGTAAATAAAATAATAATTGATCCATTTCTGGGTCAAATTCTTCCATTTTGTACGTAATTTGGTAATTCATGAAGTTTTTAACACGATTTGCTTTTTCTAATTTCGCGTCGTTACTAACTCCAAGTACTTCTACGTCAACTGGTCCGCCAGCTGGCAATAATTCTTTATACGCTTGCGATTGAAACTGAGTTACCGCTTCAGAAAGTATTGGATGATGAACTCCTGACGCTCCTTCAAATGGTTCGGAGCGTTCTTCGCCTCTAATTCCTAATAAATCTAATCCTTTTGTAAAAGTTGTATACCAATCGTCCCTAGAATTTAAATCGTCTTCGTAATAACTTATTAATTCTGAAGCAATTTCTCGTAAAGTTGATTCATCGAGCGCTTCTGCAATATTTTCACCGAACTGTAAGTTATTTTGTTGGTCAGGATCGAATCCTATTGTTGCTGAACCGTCTTCTGCTATAAATACTTCAGTATTTTGTGGATCCATCATTACAGGTTGTTCGATTTCGATACCTAACTCGCCCTGTTCTGGTTGAATTACTGAAAAAGGTTGTCTTTCTATAGCCATATATGCAAACTCTACTACTTATTTAGTTAATAATAAACCCTTTGCTTTCTAGGGTAATCATATTCGTCTTCGTAATCTGTTGAAAGACTTAAAAATCCACCCTGTCTAAAACGTGCTAA
>VTLG01009095.1_pt1 | contig 12186 bp, 18 predicted proteins | sample 4694571 | NCBI WGS metagenome assembly VTLG01 (sample SAMN12604809, study PRJNA352737) | marine metagenome | biome: ENVO:00000447; feature: ENVO:00000209|ENVO:00000569|ENVO:01000036; material: ENVO:00002151; isolation source: viral sequences binned using virsorter ... | reverse complement strand
TGTAATTGATTTGGCACTACGTCATTTGTACCGTCAGTAAATGTTACCACTCCTAATTGAGATACCTCTTTAGGCTTTATGTCAAAATTTGGTAAGTATGATATTTCTGTTTTTGCCATTATATTTTAATAAATTCTACTGTTGCTAAAGCATTTGGTTTATAGTCTATTTTATTAACTCTAAAAACTCTGTTCTTGATAAAAACCCTGTCATTGAATTTAAAAGTGTTTATATCAGCAGGTGTTAAATTTACTTTTATAGTCATAATTCTTGTATCAGGATTATAAAGCTCTGCGTAATAAGGTTGCCAAAACCAACTAAATAAATTGTTTATTGGCGCAGCTCCTATAGGAAATACTAGCTGACATTCACCAAAATTATAATCAAATGTATTTGATGTTGTAGGTACAGATGTTAAATGAGTGAATTGTAAAAATAATGTTTCATTTGACTGTGCTACACCGCCATAAGTAGCTACAGTATAATAAGCGCTTGAATCTAATGTTTTAGCTCCGTTACTTCTGAATATTCTAGGTAAATTTTCAAAACTTTCTGTTTGTGTTGATTCACCGTTTGAAGTAAATATTGCAGGCGTAACAAAATCACCAAATTGCTCAAATAAAGGCTTTGCAACTGTTGCTGCAAAAGGCTCTGCAATTATCTCATCTTTTCCTTCTAGTATTGTGTATGCTTCTGCATTAAATTCTTTACTACCGTACAAAAAGCCATTAGTAGATTTTTTATATAAACCAAAAACATAGTCATCTTCATCTTCTACAAATTTGAATATTGTTTCTTTATTTAAGTCTGTCAAAGGCGTTAGCTTCATTTCTGCTACATCTACTTTGTCAGTCCAATCATGCTGTATACCTCTAGCAGCTAAATTAGTACCTGCTGTATTTACATTAAACACATCTTCGTAAGGTTCTATCAATAAGTTATTAGGATTATCAGGGTCAGGTAAGCTAACTAAATTAAACATAGTAAATAAACCCTGCAAAAATTCCCATTGTCCTAATTCACCTCTAAAATTAAGTAGTTGCTGTTCTACATCTATTAATGAGCTTTGTATATTTAATCTAACGTCTGCAAATGTACCATGTAAAACAAAATCAGTATTTCCTGCAACTCCTTTACTTAGCTTAAATTCTACATAATCACTTGTTGTTAGGGTTGTATCTGTGCCTATCCCTGTACCTACCATACCAGAAACAGAAGCAATAGAATTGCTTAAAAGTCCTGAACGCATATGATTTTGTGTTTTTCTTAAAGTACCATTAACATAAACTTCTAATACATTAGTTTCAATACCTGATACAGAAGTAGAGCTATAAAGGTCAAAATTATATTTAATTGTTGTACCATTAACAAGTGGTGTTATTCTATTATTAGTTAAATTATAATAGTCTGAGCCTGTTAAAGAACCATTACTCAAACCGTCAAAATCTATAATCTGTGCAGATGTAGTATATGTAACACCTGTATTTGCGTCATCTGCTATAAACATACCGTCTACAATACTTTCGCCTTCTTCACCCCAATTAAAGTCCATATACATTTCTTTAAATAGATTTGTATCAAAAAAGTTACTTGTATAAGTGAATTGTTGTGTATCTTGAAATATCCTATCAACTAAATATTTAACATTAATACATGGTCTAAAAGCGTCTGTAATTTTATTGACTAATGGATAGTTTGTAGATGTTGAAAGCTGTACGTTACCAGTCCAATCAATAAAAGGATATTTTAATGTACTATTAGTATCTCTAAAGCCTGATACGTTAGGATTGCTATAAGTAATACCACTACCACTTGTATTCCAACTCAATTTTATTTCTGTTATATTATATGTATGCTGTAATTCTTCAAAGCTCATATTGTTAAACGTCTTATCTTTTAAGACATCTGCTAAAGCTATAGTTTCAGAATATACGTTTACATTGTAGCTAATTTCGCCTACTGAATCTGTACTAATATCTATGAGTCTTAAATATCCTGAAAACAAAGTATATCCGTCTTGTTTTAATACGCATTGAGTTTTAACATAAGGATTAAAGGCAAAGCCCTGTGTACTTCTTGTAATTTCAAATATATTATCAAATATTTGATTGTTTCTTTTTGTAGCAGGTAAATTAAAGTCTTTAGAATAGCTTTGTACTTTTTCAGCTACTTTAGTAAAATTATCAACGCTTAAAGTTAAAGGTATATCTTCATCTTCATACAAGTCGCATATTACTTGCCCGTTTCCTAAAACATTTGTAGCTCCACTAGGCTGTGGTATTTGAGATGTTACAGATATACTGTTTATTGTGCTTAATACTCCAACTTGATAGATAGCTAACATATTTGACGTAGCATTAGCAGTAAATTGTAAAGTAACGGTTGTATTAGCTACGACTGTAGCACTATCAGTAGAGCCTGAAACAGGCGGAAAAAATGCAGATAGATAACTAAAATTTTCTATATGTATTACAGAAGATACAGTTGAAGCTCCAAATTCTATAGTAACATAATAGGTAAAACTAGGTATAAGATTTTGTATTTTTTGAATTACCCCACAAGTACCACCACTAAAAGCTAAGACACCACTTGTTTCTGATACAGTTGTAGCTGCTTCCCCAAACTTAGCCCAAGTATTAGGCGAAAGTACAGAATTTGACTTATAATGATTTGCAGCATTTAGAGCTTCAGGAGCAGTAACGGTTGTACTTGCAGCAGAATCTATCCCATTAAAATTTATACCGTCTGCTAAGTATTCATAGAATACAGGAAAGGAAATAGGACTATAATCTTGTGGGTATAATATTAATTGTACGCTCATTAGACTGCTTGTGTTCTTAATGTTTTACTTTTCTCTAATTCAAATGTATATTGCATTAGCTTATCATTAGCTATTGTTTTTCTAGTATAGCTTGATGTTGTTAATCTTACAGGCTCAACGTATGTACTTAGAGTTGTATTAACATCATTTGTACTTGTATAGCCATTAACAATATAAACTTCTGGACTATTAATTAGTTCTTCAAACCATACGCCTTCTGCTTCGCCTACATAGTCAGTATTTATTGTAATTCGTTCTGTTGCATTTACTCTAAAGGCTTTCTTGCCACCTTTATATCCATTTAGTTGATAATAGTTTTCATTCCAAGTACCCTCTGTTTGTGTGTATTGCGTACCCTGAGTTGTAATACTTCTGTTTGACCTTTTTGTGAATGTATAGTAATCCCATACACCGTACTGATTCAACCAGCAAAGTCTTACAGCTTCATAATCTTTAAGGTCAGGGCATTGTCTATATATTGTAATTGTTTCACTTATAGCTGCACTAGCAGAGTTTCTTAAAACTACCGTATAATAATCTAAAGTATCATTTGTTATTATTGTTTGAAAGGTACTGCTCCAATTTCTCAAATTTGCAGGAAAAGCTCCTAAGTGTAATAAGTTTCTTTCAGCTTCTGTACTAAAGAGATTTGCGCCATTTCCACCTGTAGCAAAATAAGTTTCTGTACCTAAACTTGCTCCTGCTGAATTATAAAATGTAAATAATACGTCATATAAAGTAGCGTCTGTTCTTAAAAAAGAAAGAGTACCATAGTCGCCTATTTCTGCATATTGAGTAGTAGGAGCATTAGTTAAGAATCTACTTGAGCTTGAAGATAAAACAAATGGGCTAGTATCAAAACCAAAATTAGCTCCTAATTTGTCTAATACATCTGTCCTTTTTAGATAGCCATTAAATAATAAAAACACAATAGAATTTTCAATATCTATTTCTACAGGTACATCAGTTGCATTATCTGCTCCTTCTATTTTAAATACTATTTTTAACCACCTTACACAGTTTTTATTCATACTAAATTTATCAGTAGTTTGTAGTGGTCTGTATTCAATTTCTGGAGCAAGTAACTTATCCCCTTTATAATCTGAAGAAAAACCTGCGTTGTTATCTGAATTTACATAGCTTTCAACTACTTTACTTAAATCAAATATTCCTACACCTGCATTGTTTGGAGTTGTTTTAAAAGTACCTACCAAGTCATCAGTAGTAGATGTATTTGGTGGAGTTGTTGAGCTTATATGTACTTCTGCTATATAGCTTACTTTAAATTTTGTAGATACTACTGTGCTATCAGATACCGTATAAATTACAGGCTGTCCGACAGGTAATATATCATATTTAGGTTGTTGTATTATTGTTAATGCCATTTACTTAATTATTTTGTTTAGGAAAATCTTTTGTTACACCTTCTATTGTTGCTGTTAAGTCTTTTCCTATAGATTCTAATAAATCTTTACCAAATGTTTCTAATGCAAATCCTAAGGGTTTTTGAAAAAAAGATAAGCTTTTAATACCATGTAACTGTATTTTTCTTGCTATTAAAAATGAAATAGATTTGGCAAACCCAACGGTTTTAATACTTCTGCCTTTAAATCTTCCTGACTCATCTCTAGGAGCTAGTCCTCTTTTTACTATCCACTTATCTAATTTACTAGGTGGCGGCATTCTATTAGTATATTTAAACGGGCTATTTAGTTTTTTACCAGTCCATGATGTATACTCTTGTATTGTTTTATTACCGCTTACCCCTTTATCTACAAAAGCACCATAACCTAGCATAAAAAATTTAACTGTAAAATTATCCCCATCTTCTTCAACTTCAAAGCGTAAAGAATTGTATAGCGCATTTGTAACGTTTTTACTTCCGTATTTTTTTGTGCCTTTGGTTAATCTTGTCCTAGATTGTTTTATAACATTCTTACCAAAGCTATTAAGAAACCTTTGTAGATTTTCTGTTTTCATTATACAAGTGCTGCAAAGACTTCTACTTGAACATCAGTTGTTGCAGAAGGTCTTACCTCTACTGTTACCAAATCTTCTAACGTAGGAAATGCAGGGCTTGCATCTTCCTCACCTATTAATGCGTTTTCTGCTTGAAATAATACATGAGAACCACCTGCTCTTACATTTACTTGATAATTTGTATTTGCTGTAACTAAAGCAACTTTCATATCTTGGTCTGTACTAAGGTTAGTGATACGAAAATATTTACAGTTTTCTACATCTAAAGCTCCGTCAGCTCCATGTGGCGTTGAATTAAATACTGCTACTGTTGTAGTTTGTGAATGAGTACAAGTTAATATCCTTTCAAATACATCTACTATACCTGTGGTTGTTAGTGTGTTTGTAGAACCTCTAACGCTTCCATTTAGCGTAACTGATTCTGTAATTGTTGTCGTTAAATCTGCCATATTTATTTATTTTTTATTAAAGCTAATATTGTGTTAATTTTTTCTTTTAAATCTTCCATGTTTTTCTGATTCCTTTCGTGATGTTTTGAAAAAGTATCTTTAACCTCTCTAATACTAAAAAAGAAAAATTTATATAAAGCATAAAAGCAGCCTAATAGCAATACTAAACTTAGACCGTAGTTTTCTACTAATTTTAAAGTTTCTTCCATTAGAATTTATAAGTTATTTTTGGTGGTATTAGTTGTATTATTAATTTTCCTATTTTAAATTTAAACATTAGTACCCTGCTCCTTTATTTTGTGTTGATAACGGAATGTTACAAGTTTGGAAATCATTAGTTACTAAGATTCCAATGTTGAAAACATAACCGCATAACTGATTATCAAATCTTTCAATAAAAGGCTCTAATGTAAACTCATCTTGCGTAAAATATATAGGAGCATTAATATCATTAGTTCCTTCTGCTGATTGCTGTATTGAGTGTCTTAACATACCAATAATATCAGTACATATTTGCAAAGTTTCATTAAATACATCTTGTTCATTTCCTAGTGTTTTATATAGCTTTGTAAAATTAGCGTCTGCATTATTTTCAGTCCAATCTTCCTTCTCATCTACTAAATCACCTATAAAGATTTGAAAATTATATGTTAATTGACTTTGCCCTGTTGTTACGTTTATTGGATTAATATGCATAAGAGGAAATTTAGTATTCTTTTCCAAATCTATGTCAAATATGTCGCCTACTGCTGTAGTATGTATTTGTGCATGATACTCGCCTATTCTTAGTAAAGTATTAATTACATTGTTATATGTTTTATTAGCTACTGCCATTTAATTTTACTTTTTGACTTGCGTTTAAATCTGTTTCGTAACTTAACCAAGTTAAGCATTCAAGTAACCCAAGTTTTGTTATTGTTTCTAAATTCCAAATTTGTGCATTACATAATCTATACATAACTGCAAACCAACCCCACTTCTCAGCAAAAGAATCTGTTACTCTGGCTTCTTCATGTTGTTCAGCATTTCCATCAAAAACGATGGCAAAATCTCGCACAATTCTTTTCCGAAAGTCCAAAAAAAAACCAGACTTGCTTGCACTTGTTCTGCTGACATCTTCTTCATTTCTTCTGCCCTTATACTAATGTTACCATCGTAAGCTTCAATAGTATAAATTTTATTTTTCTTTTCTACTACAGGTCTGTAAAGTATTGCCATTATTTCTGGCAAATTTTTTTCCAACCCTAGTTTAATAAACTGCTCCAAATCGGCATACTCCCCTAAGGTAATATCATCTAGCTTAGGGTGAAACCCGTATTCTACATCACCTATTTTAACTATTCTTTTAAATATACTATTTTGCTTATTTTGTAATTCAGCAATTTTAGTCATTAAAAGGGCTACATCTTGTATACCTAATTCTTTAACTAATTTTTTAGGTATGTTAGATAGAGCAGCAATAGTTTCAGCAGCTTCCTTTGTCTTACTTCCTGTTTCTAAGTCTATAAGTTTTAGCCACTTTTCTAATGTAACATCTGACCATTTACTTATTAACTTATACTTGTTTGTTTTACCTTCCTTTTTAATTTTTATTTCCATATTCAATATATAATAGAAAAAATTGTTTTTTAGTTTAAAGTTTATATATTTGCGCCAGCCTAATACAGTTTTTGTTTTGTTGAAAGAATTGCCTGCCCTTAGTGGTGGGCTTTTCTATTGTACAAAATACTTTCCGTAATTACTATCTACTTCATAAAACATTCGCATAGCTAAAGCGTCTGCATAATCTGGCGACCTTCCTAATATTGCTTTTATTGTATCTTTTGGTATTATTTGCAACTTATTATCCTTATCCATATCCTTTGCTCTTACTTGTTCAAGTTCTTCTATTAAATAGTTTTTAACATTAACATCTTGACAAGTTATCCCTATCTGCCCTTTGTTTATTAAGTCTGCAAGTTTATAGTAACATTGAGTTTTTAAGTTTTGATAGTTTTCTGCTTTTATAGCTCTTGAATTATTTACAAAGCCCTGACATCTCAAATAGTCTTTTGCTCCACCACCTACTCCATCTTCATCAATAATAATGTTTCTTAGCGGCACTTGAAACTCTTGTTGCATTTTCTTTACTTCGTCTACAACGTCATTTACAGCCGATTTAAGCAACGTTACTATATTTATAAGGTGTAACCCTTCCCAAACCATTATAACTGTTCTATCGCTACCAAAACGTGCTACATCGCAAGATATGTATTTTTGACCATGTATTCCTTTCTGACTAAATAAACTTACTATTGCATTGTAATCTATTAAGCTATCTTTAGTTGCGTCATATTCCCAGTTACCAAATAACAGTCTTTGTTTACTCAACTCATCTAAAGTTTGTAATTGTGTTTTATAGTATTTAGATATATATTCATTATCATCTACTAATGACTGTATAAACTTTCTGTACGGCTTTTGTGTACCATCTTTTGATGGTCTGTAATAGGTAGTATATACCCAATTCTTAGCAGGGTTACAAGTCATTAACATTTTAGGAATAAGGTTGTAATCATCTAGCTTATAACGCATACGACTAGCTACAATATTTTTTGCCTTTTCTGTTATTTGATTTGCTTCGTCTATAAAAGCTCCTGTTATTTCTAAAGAACCTAAGTTGTCAAAGTTTCTGTCAGAAGGGTATAAGAATAAATCTTTTAATATTATTTCTGATTTATTGTAAAAAGTAATAATATTAGAACCTGCATTAAAATTATAATGTTTACCTGCTTGTATTCCCCAAGTTTCGCATACTTCAAAGAAAGTATTTAGTGTAGTTTTCTTTAAGCTGTCTAGCTTACTCCTACCCATTAAGTATCTTGTCTTAGGGTGTTTTAAACACATAAGAATCAACCAACTACACCCTACCCAAGACTTACCACCACCTGCTGCTCCACCAAATAATACTTCTGTTGTTTTTTTATCAAAAAGATATTCTATAGCTTTCTCTTGTGTGTGTGTAAATTTAGCATTAATATTCAGTGCCATTTATATTTACGTTAATCTTAATAGGCTCATCACCACTTGTTAAGTCTAATTCGCTACGTTCTATGTAACCACGTTTTTTGCCTTTTGTTTTTAAATAGAATATTGTAGCTGATGTACTACCGTCTTTCATTTGTGTATGTAATTGACTTTCTGCAAAGTCTAAAGCTATGTTTTCTATTTCTTTTACATCTTTAGCAAATTGCTCATCTTCCTTTAACCATTTGTAATATGTACTTCTAGGTGTACCTGATTGTTTACAAGCTACAGTAACTACTCCTAAACTATTTTCTAAAGCCTGTAGCATAGCTTCTTTTTTTATATGTCTACTTTTGTTCATTTGTTCTAGGGTCTATATTATTCATTCTTTTAACTGCCCTTTCCCTTTTTTTAAGGTTAAGTCGTGTTACTTCTTCTTTATAAGGGTAACAATGTTGCAACTGGGCTAATGTATAATAAACAATACTAGCCCTGTAAAAATTTTCTTTGTAAGGTTTTATAGGCATTACTCCGTGTATTTCTTTTTGCCCACTAAAAATACACAAAGCACCGTCTGCTTGTTCTAAAGCTATTCTATATTCAGGCAATACTAATTCCCCACCCGTGCAGTTTTCTTTAAGTATTAGTACATTACTAAAGCTTTCTTTTATATTACCACTATCTTTATGGTATTTTATAGCGTGGTTTACATTTATATTAGCAGTAGTATAAGGTGTATCAATTAACCTATAGTCATCATTTACGGTTTCCCTTGCTTTATGTAAATCATATTCGTAAAGTTCTGGTAAGTGTTTTTTATATATATCGCATAATGTTTTTTGAAAAGTAAAAAGCTTATTAGTGTTTTGTTTTTCCTCACTTGTTTTATTACTAAACCTACAAAAGTCATTCCTTAATGCTACTCTTGGCAACGCACCAAAGACACTACTTTTAGTAGGCAGGGTATTAGCCCTATAAGTTTCTACATATTTAGTATCTTTTACAGCTTCCCTTACATACGTTAAAAGTTCTTTAGCTACATTTACATATATGCCTATACATATATCATCTAAGTAAAAAGCAGTATCATCACTTATTACTATATCATAGTGTTCTTTAAGTGGGGTGGTTTTTAAAAGCTTGGTGCTATCTTGGTGCTTTGTTAAATTATACCTTTTCATTTTCTATTATTTTATATATTAAAGCCCTATAATCTTGGCACTTATACCTATCTAAAAGTATTTCTAATTTTTGTACTACCATACTAAATTCCTCAGTTTCAAAAGGAATAGTTATATTTTTAATTTTAGCGTCTAAAAACCTACCTAGCTTTTCATCTAAACTATTTATACTATAATCCTTTTCATTACTTACGCTATCCTCTGACTGCCATACATCTAAACCCCAATCAGCAAGTTTTACACTATCCCATTCATTAGCTAACATATCCCATTCCCATTCCCCAAAACCTACATTGTCTTTTACGATAAATTCTTTTTTTTGTTCTTCAGTAAGTCCTTCTGCTACTTCTATCCATACTTCTTTTAAACCTGCTTCCTTACTTGCTTTTAATCTCATATTACCACCTAATACCATATAATTTTCATCTACTACTATTGGTCTTAGCTTTAGCATTTCAGGAAATTCCTTTATTGACTTAACTAGCTTTTTAAATTTATCATTCTTAATTATTCTAGGGTTGCTAGGGTTTCCCTTTAATTTGCTTATTTTAACTTGTTGTTTCATAGTATATAATAGAATTTTGTTTTATTTATTTAGTGTTATTATAATTCGTAATATAATTTTCTATTCTTAATATATATCTTTTGCTTAGGCACTTGTAATATTTCTATTCCCTGCAAATCATACATTTTATATTTATAAGGTATATTTATTTCATTTATGTATGTAACAGTAGGGTTGCATATTGTATCTTGATAACTACTTGTGCATAATAAAGCATTTGTTGTTGAATCATAAAAACTTGTAGTTAGTGTAGCTATATATATTCCTGAATTATATAAGTGTACTATAGATTGATAGCATAAAGAAAACGGGTTTTTTATACCTATAAAAGTAGTATCTGTACCGTCACCAAATTCTAAGTGATGTTCTGTATAATAGCTATTTACATCTATTGTGCTACATGGTATTAAAAATGTTTTATTATTTCCATTAGTACAAATTAAACTGGTTTCACATACTTGCGCCTGTAATTGTATAGATAATATTAAAAATAAAAATCTCATTAATCAAATGGTTCATTTATTCCACGTTCACCTACTAGCTTTTCTTTTGCACTATCCCATAGCTTATCCCCATAATTAGAAAGTCCACTATCATTTCTTACAATAGTTGGCATACCTTCTGCTGGTTTGCTACTCATATATTTACCACAGCTACACTTAGCTTCTTTTGCTACCCATTTTTCATCAACTAATATTAAAGTTGTTTTGTTAAGGTCTTTTGATTCTTCTTTACATTCACAAATATATTTCGCCATTGAAACTATATGTTTTAGGTGATTTTTCGTTTTTTGTTTTTAAAAAGTGATTATCAGCTAAACCATGATACTTAAAGCCAAAGTGTAACTCATAGCCAATATCTTCAGTTACCATTTTAACTTTCTTAGCTTTCTTTTTTTTCTTCATTATATATTCTATCTAATTCAAAATGTAAGTGGTCTATTGCTTTTCTAATATCTTGAACAGCAGGGTTTAAAGGTTTTTTACCTGCCCTAAGTAAATAGGTTGTTGCTGTTCCAATATTATAGCTTAAATCAAAATTGCTTACGACATCTTTTGCCATATAGCCATTTTTTCCTTTGTAGTATTCTGGTGTTTCTTTATCCATATTTTTCATTTTCTAATTTTTTTAATAGTTGACTGGCTGTATATATACGGTCATCACCTGTATAATTATCATATATACATCTGAATTCGTTGTTGCTCCAAGTCCATAATGAACGTATCTTTTTTTTAAGATGTTGCTTTAAAATCCATTTAATCGTTTTATATTTCATCTGAATATAGTTTATATAGTTTTTTAATTCCATCAAAGCAAGTAGATATACAAGAGCCGCAGCTGGTATGGGTATTGTAATTTGTATTATGTATAGTATTGTAAAGTTCTATCATTTTGCCTTTCGCTGCTTGATTCTTAGCTCTACCTGTTTTTAAGTCTTTCCATAAGTCTAATATCTCATTTATTATTTCTTCTGGTAAGTCATCTGGCGTTTCTACTTCTGTTGTTTTATCCCAATACTTTTGCGGACAAAACTGAGTGGCAAGTCTGCACTTGATTTTCATAAAACATTTACAAATTTTACAATTTCCTGTAGGTTTAAAATAATAAACGCAACCTTTACAGATAGCTATTCTATCTTCATAAATATTATTAGGTACGAAAAATTTATTCATCTACTAATTCTTTTTTTAGTATTTCCCTTACTTTGTCTATTGTAGTAAATAAGCTATTACGACTTATATTAGTCTTAGCAGCCAAGCTGTCAAGTGTATTACCTTCATAGTAATAGAGTTTAAACAATTCCCTATCGTACCAATGTAAATCTTCTAATACTAAATCAATCTGCTCTAGCTTTTCCCATTGTGCTACATCTATATTTTCTGGCTTGTTTTCTAAGTGTTTGTATTCATAAGTTGCAGAATGATTAAAACCGTCTATTCTAGTGTAATATTTTTTATACTTATAGTAAAAATTACTTCTCGGACTTGTCAAAGACCTACGCAAAACTACAGCTCCATATCTTATTATTCCTTCTTTTCCGTCTTTTTCCCATATATCTTTTAAAGTGGTAGCGTTCATGCTTAGGAAATATACCATAAGTTCTTGTACTGCGTTTTCAATATCATGTTCGTTTTGTGTTAGCCCATAACACATTGTTCTAAATTTATCTGTTAGCTTTGATAT
>VTLG01008420.1_pt1 | contig 12186 bp, 41 predicted proteins | sample 4694571 | NCBI WGS metagenome assembly VTLG01 (sample SAMN12604809, study PRJNA352737) | marine metagenome | biome: ENVO:00000447; feature: ENVO:00000209|ENVO:00000569|ENVO:01000036; material: ENVO:00002151; isolation source: viral sequences binned using virsorter ... | reverse complement strand
GTAGGGTGATAAGCTGTACCCTTTACTCTTAACTCTCTCTCATACTTAACCTCTGCTTTTAAATTCTTTATCTCTTCTCTTAACTTAAGAATTTCTTGAGAAAGTTCTTTCTCTCTTCCTATCTGTGCTAGATATGGGTCACTCATTTTTTATCTTCACCATTCCCATAGTGTTTGCTTTGCTCAAACAAAAAGTATTCACTTCCATCTTTACCTTCTTGTTTCTTCATTAACTTTGCATACGCATCAGCATCTTCAATTGTTTTAAATCCTCTGTCTTGATAAAAATTTTCACCAAACTTACCTTTAGACATTACTATATATCTTTTCAAATCTTCTTCTTTAACTTTTCCAAACATTTATTTCTCCTTATTTTTTTTGTTATGTCTACCCATGTACCATGCAGATGGTTCGTAATCCCATCTATGTCCTTTGTGTCCTCTTATTTTAGCATACCACATACGCAACCTAACTATTAATTTTTTAAATCTTAATGACATATGTTCTTATAGCACATTAAAATCTAATGCACAACTCTTTCTTTTAATATTTTATTATCAATTAAAAAGTGTGCCTGTCTTCCCATCCATCCATGTAATTTCCAAACAATCCCTGTATCTATTAGGAATTGCCACGCATCTAACTCTTCAGCAATAGTACTACATGGTATGAAACCCTCTGCTCTACCAACTGCTTGATGTATATCATCAACCAAATCATCTGGTATATTTATCATCTTATACTTTTTGTAGTAATCTAATTCTTCAGGTAAATTAAACTGCTTCTTACCATAGATAGCTTTCTTAATCTTTATCTTTTTCTTTTTCATATTGCTCCCTTTGTATATCATCAATTAAATCATTTAAATTATCTCGTACTGCTTCTAATTTAACTAACAATTCATCACCATCTTTAAGTGATAAATGATTATCTCTATTCATCTTAATAAATGCGTACCTAACATGTTGGTCAGGCATCTCTGCTATCTTAATATACTTACCTTTACTCTTACTATAATATAACTCATCACTCATAATATTTAACTATCTCCTTTGCTACTTTTATTCTCTTCTTTGTTAAGAGATAAGGTAGTATAGTTTTACATACTTTGTAAGCTGTTTCATTTAAAGCTACCCATATCTCTTGAGGTTTAGCTTTCTTACCTGTCGCTGTTATTCTAGGTTTAGACTTATAAATTCTACCTCCAAAAAGTTTATGTAATAATCTTATTGGTGCAAAGTCTGTGCCTGTCACCTCTATTCTTTTTCTTTTATACTTTACATTCTCAAATTGTAAATATCCTTCACCATCTATGTAAGCACTCGCCCATCTCTTGTCATCAAGTTTCATTTAATTAACTCCATATCTTTTTTATTAATATCAAAACAAGTACTCTCTCCATCATTACCCTCTATCCATTCATCTCTATTAACATCCATAGCTTTGTCATGAGCATCTTGTTTGTTGTTTGCCTTTAGTTCTATGTAATACCCTTGAGTTTCATACCCCCACACTCTATACTTTTTCATTTACTTCCTCCACATCTGCTTCTGAATAACAAGACGCAAAAACATTATCATTAGCAATTAGTTTAGCATCCTCTTCATCTTCTGCTTCAACAGTTTCTATAAAAGTTAAACTTACTTTATACTTTTTCATTCGTCTCTCTCCATTTCTTAACTCCCTCTGTCGGTGTATCTCCCTCTTTAGTTATCTCTGTATCAACTAATTTATATTCTTCCTCTATAATTTTCCATTCTTTATTAACTAATACATTCTCTCCATTCTCATTATATTTTTCCCACGCTTCATCCTCATCTTTAGCATCAACAAAGTTTTCTAATGTTTGCCAACCTGTTTGATGCATACTTACTTTATATCTTGGCATTACTAACCTCCTTTATTTTTTTATTAATGTACCAATCATGCCTCGCCTGTTTAACTTCAGGTCTTGCGTTATACTCTTTAAAGTATTTCCTTTTCTTTTCTATCACATCAGGTCTTTGATGGTAGAGTTTATTATATTCTTTTCTGTTCATTTACACAATCTATTATTAATTCTTTATACCTTTTCTTATTTATTTTACCCTCTTTATAACATTCTTTAAATATTTCTTTTGCTTCTTCTATACAATCTTTATCATTACTTCCTAATCGTGCTATACCTATATGATATTTTTCCTCATCATACCATGTTTGTTCGCATTCATCACAACAATAACCATCATACTCTGTGCCTGTGCCATCAGGGTCAAGCCCATAAACAGGATACCTATTTACAAACTTACCACTCCCAAAGGAAGTATCCTCTTTACAATGTACACACTTGTTTCCTAAATCAACTTTCATTCATCCTCCTTATTAATCTCTATATCCATTTTCTTTAGCCCACTCCTCATGGTATTTATATATTAATATCTTTTCTCTCTTACCTCCATGTGTAAAAGTTTTCTTTTCTTTATAATAGTTTGGTTGTCTATACAACCATTGTAAGTGTTCTCTTAATTGTGCTGGTGTATAATCTTTCATCAGTCTACAATAGGGTCATGGGTTAACTTACTCATCTGTTCTAACCTAGTCTTTGGCTCATTATTATCTTCTTCTTCTGTTTCACTTGGCTCATAGTATTTCCAATATAAATGTGAATTGTTTTCATCAACATCTTCTTCTAACTTATCAGCTATATCTTTATATTTTAATTCATCATAACCAATCTGTGCTATGCGTCTTAAAAATTCTTGTCTTACCATACCACCATCTGCCATGCGTTCACCATCACCCAAGTTTCCATTTGAATAATCATTGTAGCATTCATTTAAAATTCTTACAACATTAAATGGTGCTTCACCTAACTCTTCAAAGGTGTATTGTAAATTTTTAAAGTCCATATTTATCTCTCCCACTATCTCTTACTCTGCATCTTGTATAAAGAAAGCCCTTTTCTTTTGGTATCAAGTCTTGTTTTTTCATAGATTGTATCTTATCAATAGCATCTTGACACAATAAAGCTGGTACATTTATCTTCATAGTTCTTGTTATGTATATGTATTCTTTATTCTTATTCATTTTTATATCTCCAATCATCAATATAATCTGTATCTTTCCATTCATAATCTCCATGATTATTTTCTGCTAGTGTTAATGCCTCCTCTTTTGAATTGGCTTTAACTTCTGCTTTATAATGATGTCCTTGTACTCCATAGATTATATAAGTTTCTTTATTCTTATTCATCTAATACCTCCTCTGCTTGTCTATCTACTACATCTTCTTTCTCTACTTGGTTATCAAACCAATCGCCACTTCCAGCTTTTGTTAAAGCATCCTCTTCAGAGTTAGCTGTTAGTCTTATTTGTTTAGCCACAACATCACTTACTAAAACTAAATATTCTTTACTCATATCACTCCATCCTGTTTTAGTTCATCTAAAATTAATTGCTTTGCCCTATCTCTAGTGTGTCCATTACAAAGTAATTGAAAGTATTGTTCTTCTATCCAATCTTTTAATTCTTTACTCATGATATTCCTCCTCGTTATCTCTCTCCCATACTGCCTTGTTAAAACAATTCTTAACTAACTCTTTATCATTAGCATATGGATTATCTTTTAATAGTTCAGGCAACATTTTTTGTACTGCCTGTAAGCTACGAGGTATATCTCCTACCAAAGATATGACTTCTTCTTCAACTTCTTGTATGGCTTGTTTGACTTTTCCCATTTGCGTATGTCCTCCTTTGTTATGTTCATGGCTACTGCTAGTCTTCGTGTACTCCAATGATTTTCTTTTATTAATTGTCCTATTGGTTTATTCATTTACTTCCTCCTACATAGTACTTACCTTTGATTACAAAAGGTTTTGTTTTATATGTTCTATCTATCTCTAGTATTCTTAAAGATAAATATTTCTTAATCAATCTACATATCACACCTGAATTGACATCAGGAAATTTAAGTCTTAATGCTTTGATTAAGTTTCTCTTCTTATACTTACCACTATCTATTAAGTTAAACAACTCATCAGATATTTTAGATTTATTCTTACCCTCTTTATGTCCATAATATTTTTGATAAATATTATATACAAGTTCAGAAGATTGTTCTCTAAAGTCTGTACAAGTTTCATTCAAATAACTTGGACACACATATGATTGTACTTTATCCAACCATACCTCGCCTTGTTCATTTGTTTTCATAGTACTCCTTTTGTTTTTTTTTATAACACAATGCTACTAAAAGATTGTGTCAATTTTATGTTAAGACATTGTTCATTGTGTGTCCAAACAGAAAATTTTTATTAAACATATGCGTCATGTTGTCGCATCTTCTATAATATTTATCATGTTCTATTATAATCATAAAAATTTTTCTATATTAATTATATATAAATGATTAGGGTTATTAATCATATCACCATTACAATTTCTAATTATATATATTAACTCTTAAAATATTTATAATCAAACTCTACAACTTTCCATTTAACTTTTATCTTACATCTCTTCGCATAATCTATCGCCTCGTTTAAGAGATTAAAGATTTCATTAGTATATAATTTATATCTATGATTATCTTTAATTAATATACAATACATTATACTACTTCCTGTTTTAATTCAAACTCAAATCTGTTAGTCATCTTTAAAAAGTTTATGTTCTCTCTAGTCATAGACTTTTGTCTTAACAAACCAAGTATCCAAACATCATCTCTATTAACAGGATAGAATAAATCTCTACCCCACTTCTGTTCTTTTCTTAACACCATCTTTATCTTATGTTCACTCATTGTGCCTCCTTTGTTCTTGTTTAGTTCTCCAAATACAACCCATCATCTTTCGGCTTTGTATCGTGGATAACTATATCTAACAAGGTGTCTACCCTATTAGATAATTCTGTAAAGTCCTCAAAGATTATATCTTCTTTATCTAAAGTCTTTAACTTTAATTTATGTATTACTTCGTGTAATTTTTTTAATTTAATTTTTAATTTTAATTTATTCATAGTCAGTAAACCTTATACTATTTTGTGCATGAAGTAAATCATTATTATTCTTTTTTAATTCATCCATTTCTTTTTGATAGTCCCTTATTTTTTTCTCTATGTAATACTCATGGGCTTTCTTCTTAACATAATCTCTTTGATAGTATGCCTTATCCCATGCCTTACCCTTATCAGATTGCCTCCATCTTAATCTTGCTCTCTTCCTACTCTCATTATACTTATGCATTATACTAACTCTTCTCTAATATATTTCTTTGCTGATTTAATAGACTTAAATTCACCACAAACCATGTCAACAAAGTCTTTAGTCCATATTGTATAGTAATATGATTTACCATTATTAAAATAATTTATACAAATACAAAAATTTTTATATTCTATATCAATCATTAACTCCACCTTCCTAGTTTCTTTTTTCTACCTACCTTTAACTTTATTATACTAAATAATCTATGTCCTTTTTTATTTATATAATAAACCTTTGCTATCTTTAACTTATCATATTTATTTTGAAAAGATTTAACAGCTTTCTTTAATGACATACTTTTAATCTCTTCAATCGTGTCATCCTCTAACTTAAACTGATAAACTTTTTCTTTAGGTATCTTACTTTCTTTTTTTATTAGTCTACTATCTGCTTTCATATTAACTCTTTCAGTTTTTCACCACCTTTAAATTCACTACTCCACTCTATTACTTTTCTTTTAGGTAGATTATAAATAACTCTTTTAATATCATCTACTAACAACCCATGATTTTCTCCATAATCTTCTGCTAAAAGTTTTTTTATTTTAATTATCTTACTATCGGCTTTCATATTTTTTATCCTCTACAATATTATAAATTTTCCATATTACATCTTTTAATTCTTCACTATTTAATACAGATATTCTATCTATAATTTCTTGTTCTAATTGTTTAACAGATTTCTTTTTTATAGATTGTTCAAATATATATGCCTCTTCTTCTTCTTGTGTCCAACTCATATTATCCTCTCCACCATAATATTATTATACCAATTAAAAACAATATACCATAGTCTAAAATTGGATTTGTTGTAAATAAAAATATCTCTTCATACATATTTATTTTTTCCATCCATTTAACTCATCTCTTCTCTTCATAGCTTCTCTTCTATCTTGCTCTTCATATTTTTCTATAAATAATTTTCTAATTAAATTATAGATAGCATATGCAAAGTTTCTAGTTATTGTCATAGTTATCCTCCATTGTGTTAAGGTTATCATAATAATCTAAATTAGGTTTCGGCTCAACTACTCTACCTATATTTAAATTGTTTCGGCTTTCATCTATCTTAAACAATTTATTATAATTGTTTAAAATTTCTTTTTCTTTTTTAGTTAGCTTTTTTCTCATAGCTTACTCCTTTATTTTAAAATAACCTATCATAGTTATGTGGCACAATTAAGTTTAAATTGTGTCAACAATAAGTTATTTTCACTTTATAGTTTAACACCATACACTTGTAAGTTGTATAGCATTATTATTTAATTCATCTACATAAATATAGATTAGATAAATAATTTCATTCATATTCAACTCCTAGTTGTTATCTATTTATATTTGAATAACTATAACCGCCATAGCTATTTGCTATTCTATATTCTTTACACTTTTTACAATAGCAATTCTTATCATACTCATATTTACTTTCATCAAGTTTCATAAAGCCCATATCAATTAATTCTTTTATTGATGGTTCTTCTGCAAACTCATGAATAGTTTTTTCTTTTTTAAACATATTCAACCTCCAGTTGTTATTGTTTAATTACATACCATAATGTTTTTTCTGATATGCTTCTGCTTTATTATCATGGGCTTCCTCCATAGCATCAATATCAAGGTCTTTATATTCTTTTAATTGACCTACATATTCTTGTGCATCTCCATTCAAATCCATATAATAATCTTTATGTACATTTGAAATATCAACCCACCTCCATTCATATGAAATTGTGCCATTCCATATATTGAAATTACTACACTTCATATAAAAATTATTAGCATTTGAAGTAAGATTTTCAATTTTGTTTAAATCATCATTTTCAACTGCTATATTCATTTTTTCATTTATATCCATATTCAACCTCCAGTTGTATTATTTATTTAACATCTCTTTTTGTTTTTGTAAATATTCATATTTAGAATTATAAACTATTCCACCACTTGATAAATATTTACCACTTCGTTCAGCTAAAGCCCATTCAGTAGCTTTTTTTCTTTTTTCATCATCATCTAGTCCATAAGGTTGGTAGTATTCACCTCGTTCTAATGGATATTTTTTACCATCTAAATAAACTTTAAAATGTGTACCACTCCAATGACTTGCAGTAGCATATTTTATTTTACCTTTACTCATGTTTCAACCTCCAGTTGTATTATACTTTTTTAATAAATTCTTTAAATCTAACTTCATCAAATCTTTGATTATCAGATTTAAAAATTTCAATCATTCCATTCATTACATCATTAAAATTTAATACAAAATTATCCTTGTATATATCTGCTTTCATATTTTTTAATAATGTAGCAAACTTAATATAGTCTTTTTTAGTCATGTTTTTATACTCCATTTTTAGTTATTAAAATTGACAAATCTTATACATACTTTTTAAGCTTTGTCAAGTCTTTTTTTTCTTACATCTCCCAAGCAACCGCAACACCAATACAACCTATGATTGTACCAATAAATGGTAGCATTGAGCCAGTTAAAATAGTTAGCATATAAAACCCAGTTATACTAACAAGGGAAGCAATTAAAAGTGTATTACTATTCATACAACCTCCAGTTGTTTTTATCTGTGTCCGAGTTTTACTAATCTTAAGCTAAAACCCCTTGACACAGCTTGATTGTTATTAGCATATCTTTTATTACAAGTAGGAATTGAAACAACTCCAAGTTGTACTAAATAGTTATGCTTGGCAATTCCTCCAACCAAGCTATCTAATTTTGATAGATGAGTTGGTTTAAGTTGTTGCCATGCTTTTTTATTATATTTATATTTTTGCATATGAGAGGAGTAGAGCATAATTTTCGGACAATTTTTTGTTAAGAATAGGGCAGAACTTGGGCAGCCCAAAAATAAATTCACTTTATACGAGAGCCGCCCAGCTTTCAAAATTTTAGAGGGTTTTGACTAGCTATATGGCAAGATTTAAAGGTGTATGAAATACAACTGAAAGTATTGTTATTGCTGTTATTATTGGAGATTGTTTGAAGGTATGTAAGATATCTTTTATATAGGTTATAAATCTTTAATGATTGTAAACCAATAAAAGATTAAAAAGATTTTAAAAGATTATTAAAGGATATTTAGAGACCCTTTAAGAATTCTAGGAGAGGTTGTAAGAGAACAAAAGGGGTACATATGTGCCATGGGGGGGTGTGTGTGTATGTATGTACTGCTTATGAATTTTTAGAGAGTTTAGATGTAAACTAGATAGACTCGCCCTGCTTTAAAGACCAGCTTAAGACTGAGCTAGATAGCTGGACTGTCCCAGAGGGAAGTAATAGATGCTTCACCCCCTGGAGGGCAGTTACCTTAGTATACACACGATTCTTACATTTGTCAACGTCTACCAGAAATAAATTTTAAATCGTGTTGTCAACTAGGTGTAAACTTGTTATACTAGATTATATGAATACAAGTTTTCTACCTTCATTAGATAATAAAAGGAAGTTGACAGAACAACAACAAACATTTCTTTCAACTCTTGCAACATCAGCTAAAGGAGATATAAATAAAGCTTTGAATATTGCAGGGTATAAAGAGACTTCATACTACAATGTCATTAATAGTTTAAAAGAAGAAATTGTAGATGTCGCCACAAAGATTCTAGCAAAGTCAGCACCACAAGCTTCTCAGAAATTAGTTGAGATACTTAATAGTGATGACCCCATTCCACAAGTCAATGCTAAACTCCAAGCAGCCCAGACCTTGTTGGACAGAGTGGGTGTTTCCAAACGTGATAAGTTGGATGTTACCCATACAGCTACAAGTGGTATCTTTCTGTTACCTGAAAAGAAAACTCTAATTGATGGTGAAGCAGAAGAGGTTGAAATAATAAATGAGAAAAAGGAATAGTTCTACTATACCCTTTGGTTATAAGTTATCAGAAGATAACAAAACATTAGAGAAAGTTGATAAAGAACTTTCATCTTTAAATGAAATGAAAGATGGTGTCAGGTCAGGAGCTTTCTCTTTAAGAGGAGCAGTTGAGATTTTAGAACACCAAACTGGTCGTAAGTTATCTCCTATGGGATTAAAGAAAATCATAGACAGAGATAGCTTTGAAAAGCCAAAAGGATTATTAAGTAGAAATGACGAGACAGTATAATTATAGCTTTGAACAAAAAGCAAAGTTAGCATCCAGAAAAGCAGTTAAAGAAAAAGAAAAAGAAATTAAAAGACTGCGTAAGAACTTAGAGAATAAGACAATAAGATTAAGAGCTAAGAAAGAAGCTCTCTCTATTGTTCATAAAGCAGAGACTGATTCAAAAAGTAAATCAGGAACTGTCATGGATGAAGGTCAATACAATGTATTACCTAAACCAGTAAAAGATTTATTAGAAAAAGAAAAAGACAGAATAGTATTCAAACCTAATAATGGTCCTCAAACAGAATTCTTAGCTGCACCAGAGCAGGATGTTTTGTACGGAGGAGCAGCAGGTGGAGGTAAGTCCTACGCCATGCTGGTTGACCCATTACGATTCATGCACATTAAAGAACATAGAGCTTTGTTATTAAGAAAGTCTATGCCTGAATTAAGAGAATTAATTGACAAATCTAGAGAACTCTATCCTAAAGCCTTTATAGGTTGTAAGTTTAGAGAAGTCGAAAAGATTTGGAAATTTCCTTCAGGAGCAACATTGGAGTTCGGTTATCTGGACAGAGATGCTGATGTGTATAGATACCAAGGTCAATCCTATACTTGGATAGGTATAGACGAACTCACACAATATCCAACAGAATTCCCACTCCAATATTTGCAGTCACGATTGAGAACAACTAATCAAAAAATAAAATGCTACATTCGGTGCACAGCAAACCCTGGAGGTGTCGGAGGAAACTGGGTTAAGAAAAGGTATCTAGACCCAGCACCTCCTAATGAAAGTTTTAAAGGAATAGATAAAATATCAAGGAAGTTCATACCAGCTAGACTGGATGATAATCCTTATTTAGCTGAAGATGGTAAATACCAACAGATGTTGGAATCATTACCACCAGTTCAAAGAAAACAATTACTAGATGGTAATTGGGATGTTTCTCAAGGAGCAGCCTTTGTTGAATTTGAATATGACAAACATACTGTCTCTCCTTATGAGATACCAAAACATTGGCAAAGAATAAAAGGGATTGACTATGGTTATGCAGCAGAGTCTGCAGTTGTATGGGCAGCCTTAGACCCAACAGATGAAACATTAATTATTTATAGAGAATTATATAAAAAAGGTTTAACAGGAGAAGACTTAGCTAAACTTATCTTTCAATATGAAAGAGAAGATAAGCTTTCTCCACAAGGAGTTTTAGATAGTGCAGCTTGGGCAAGGACTGGCACAACAGGTCCGACTGTAGGTGAAGTCTTAACAAAAGCTGGACATAAGCTTAGACGAGCTGATAAGAATAGAATACAAGGTAAAATACAAATACATGAACGATTAAAAATAAATGAGAAAGGAAGACCACGAATGATTATATTTAAGAACTGTCCTAATTTAATTAGAGAATTACAATCTATACCAGTAGACCCAAACAAACCTGAAGATGTAGATACTAAAGCTTCGGACCATGCTTATGATGCATTAAGATATTTAATTATGTCTAGACCTAGAAATTTAAATACTTATGAACAAATGCGTCAAGTAAAAAGATGGACTCCAGCAGATAGGGTGTTTGGTTACTAATGTATAAAATATTAATATTAGCTTACTTAATTGGAAGTGACCCAGTAATAACACAACAGAATTTTGAAATGCAAGGTTGGTATAAAACTATGCAAGAATGCCAAGCCAATTTATTAAAACAACATCCTGACCAAACTTATGAAGTTATGAGAGAGTTTGTAACAGATACAAATTTTAAATTTGATTGGTTAGTTGCAGGATGTACAAATGAAGAAACAGGTGAGAAGTTTGTAATCTATCCTACTTATCCAAAAGGAAAGCCTGATGAATTAGAAGGATTAGAATTTGATTTAAAAGATATAATGATATAATGCATTTACCAGAAGAAGTCTTTTTGTTTATGATGTTTATCTTTATTACCTTATATCTTGTATTTAAAGTAATTCATTTTATTTAATATGCCTATATATACTTTTATAAATAAGTTAACCAATAAACGATATGAAAAGATAATGACTTATGAAGAGCTTATCGAATATATCAAAGACCCAAATATTGAACAAGAATATAAAATGAATCTATTTAGATATTCAGATAATAATGGAATTAAAGACCAAGAAACAGATTGGATGAGAGACCCTGTTATAAGGGGTAATGGAAAATTTGAACCTTATGGTAAGGTTGCAACAGCAGATGAAAATCATAATTATAAAGTAATGAAAGATAAGAAGCATTTTAGTGAAACGTAGAAAAATTAAAATAAATAATAAAGCTAAAAAGGAGATTGATAAGTATCCACTTGTTGAAGTCCATTGGTATGATATTGTTTCAGATTCAAATTGGCAAAGTATATCAGCTTGTAAGAAAGCAAAGCTTCCTCCTTGTGTAACTAAAGGACATCTACTCTCACAAAAGAAAGGGTTAACAAGGATTTTTGGTGATTATTCTCTATCAGAAAAGGAAGAAGGGTCTATAGATGAGATTGCAAATACAACTATAATCCCTACATCTGTTATCATTGAAATCAAAAAGATTGTTGACAAACGACATTAATAAGTGTATTATTATATAGTATAGAGGTATTTTACATATGGCTTTATTACCAAGTGCTCAAAGGGACCAAGACCTATTAGCACAAAGAAATGAAAATGTACAAGAAGATATTAACCTTCTTGTATCTATGATAGATAAGAAATTCACAGCTTGTAAAGATTCAAGACAAGATGATGAAAGTAGATGGTTACAATCTTATCATAACTATCGTGGAAAATATTATAAGAATATTCATTTTACTGAACATGAGAAATCTAGAGTTTTTGTTAAAGT